>Ga0208407_1001477_pt1 | contig 10752 bp, 10 predicted proteins | sample ETNtaG_9_FD_185775 | JGI IMG/M metagenome (GOLD analysis project Ga0208407, IMG submission 185775) | Marine microbial and viral communities from oxygen minimum zone, Eastern Pacific Ocean - ETNP201406SV69 (SPAdes) (version 2) | ecosystem: Environmental > Aquatic > Marine > Oceanic ...
TTCATTTATTTCTAAATCCATTTTGCACCAATTCGCCAATCTAAGATCATCGTGTTTCAAGAGTGCCCATAATAACAGAATTGTATTTGTTTGTCAGTAATTATTTTAATCTCCTTTACCAGGATTTTCACTAAAATATAATTTATATTTATTTTCCTCATCTACAAGTTTATCTGCATCTTCCATGGCATCTTTCATTTGAGTAATATTAGGCCAAATTTCAGAATACTTTCTATTAAAGTTTACCCAATCTTCAGCACCCTCTTCAGTATCGGGTAAAATAGCCTCAGGAGGGCATTCAGGTTCACATACCCCGCAATCAATGCATTCATCTGGGTGGATCACTAACATGTTTTCCCCTTCATAAAAGCAATCTACTGGGCAAACTTCGACACAATCTGTGTATTTGCATTTTATACATTTATCATTAACTATATACGTCATATTGGGATACTTATTGTTTGAATTTTGAAGTGTTTTGTAATTTTGCGATAGCTCTTTTTTTACAACTTCCTGAATCGTAATCTGATACGAACAATAGGCCAGCAACTCTCCTCATTAATTGAGATTCAAAAACGTCTAAAACTTCATCAACGAGAACAATTTCCCACATCAACTCAACAATATTTAGTCTTTCTTCATAGCCCATTTCTTTTCTTATATCGTGTGTTTTTGACCAAATTTCTATCTGATCTTGAGATTTAATAATTGCCTCTTGAAGAATTTCATTAGCCTCTGTTTCTTCTATATTTAACTGTTTGTTTAATATCAATAATATATGGGATTTTTCTTCTTCCCCAATATTTCCATCTACAGAAGCAGCTTCTACTAACAAAGCAACTATAGAGCTTAAAGCCTTTACCTCTTCTTTGTGAACTTCTTTTTCATTGTTTTGTATTTTGTTAATAGCAGATTTAAAAAGCTCAAACATTTTTTTCCTCTTTTATAAATTTTGTTCTTTAAACCGATTGATAAGACGTCTTTCTTTTTTATTTAATTTACCAATCCTCAGGGACTTTTTTTTGAATGTTTTATGAAATGTTTCTGAATCAAACTCTTTATTTTCTATACTATGATCAAAGTAGAATTCACCCACTTCTTTTGGGCTAATTCTTCTTTTTGTCAATTTAATAATCTCAACTTCTTTCAGATTGTTTCCATTAAAAAGCTTAACCTTAGAGCCTGGTTTCAATAAAGTATGGTTTTTTTTAATATTACTATTATCAAGGGTTACATGCCCTGAAACTATAGCTTTCGATGCCAAAAACCTGGTTTTAAAAAATCTTGCATGCCATAGCCATTGATCAATTCTTTGCTTGTTTTCTATTTCCATAATTCTCTAATTTTTTAGTTTTAAATTGGATAAAACTGAAAATGGTGAGTTAGGATTAATTAACGTATTATTTTTTTTATTAATTGTCTGTTTTGCTGATACTTTTTTCTTTTTGTGTTTGATGGAATTTTGCTTGGATTTTAGTTTTGAAATATTAGAAAATGAATTTGATTTCTTTTTAAACAAAGTTTCAAATGTCACCTCTTCACCATCCCTGTCCTTAGATTTTTCAAATCCTAAGTCAGACAAAATATTTGCCATCTGATCTTTAGATGCACCCGCTAATGAAAGCATTTCCTCAGAAATTTTAAATGAACCATCTCTTGCAGAAGTCCTGATTATAACGGATAACCTTTCAACCATGTCAACTCTCATTACTCTGTCTCCAAGCTTTGAGTAACCTATTATATTATACCATTGTTGAGGAGCACTTTCTTTAGGTGTGAAAGCCACTCTTCCGTCATCTGGTAAAGAATTGTTGTAATAAGTGTTATTAAAAACCCCCCAAAGCAATGCTCTTAATCTAACTGCAGTAGGCTTTAAGAGTTCTGGAATATATAAATATTCAACTCCAAACCTAAGCCCTGCTTTGCTTAATTGCTTCTTATCCTCATCAACCAGCTCTCTGTATAGCTTTTGTATCTTTTTAAATGATGTTGTCCCAAAACCTTCCTTTAATTGAAAAATTATACCTCTTGCGGAGTTGTTAAACTCTTTTTCATTCAAGGAAATAACAGGGAAAAGAAACTTTTGTATTTTATTATAAACAAAGCTTTTTAGTTTTTCTGTAATTAAATTTACTTGTGAAGTTTCGAGTAAGTCGCTTTGAATAATCTGAATTTTTGGGAAAAAAGGATCATCAGATGGAGTTAACCAGCCGATTGGGGAAGCATCCCAAAATATCTTGGCTTCATCATTTATCTCAAGACGTTGGTCTTCAATAATATAAAAGTTTTTAACTCGTTTTTTTATTTCTGCATCCAAACTCTTCTTCAAATTTTTCAAAAATAATTCAGATGATGGCGCAGAAGAATCAACAAGTTTCAATACAAACCCGTTTAATTCTCCCACCTTCATGCTATCTAAATAGATGCTACTGTCTGATTTGATTTCTATTAACAGATTTAAATTCTCCTTAATTTTTTTCCCCAACACAGAAATTCTTTTGTCTACAAACCTATTAGTTAGTTGATTATTTAACGCATCTGACAACTTATCTTCAATAGTTAATGATGTTTCTTGCCAATTATTTGAATCAGCTAACCAATTATTTTTATGACTCAAGTATGTCCATGTTCTTATAGATGCAATCCTTTGCATTAAAGTGTCAATATCTTTTGTTATTTTATCTAAATTATATATTTGGCTCGAAATAAAATCATTGCTGAGTTGGCCTTTTGAAATTAACTGTTCATAAATTTTGCTTAAAAGAAATACATGGTCATTTGTGAGGTTTTTATTAAATTCTGGAACCTGAGCTACTTCCCACAAAAGTTTAATATCATTTGGAGATTGAGCTATTTTTTTAACATCTTTATCTTCGCTTAAAAAAACCAGATGACGGTGATCTTCCGCATCAGGCTTTCTTATCAAAAATGGCTCAGGAGGTGAAGTTTCTAAACTTTTTATGAGGTTAGAAACTGATGAAAAATCTAAATTAGAATTCCTCCAAAAAACATTGGTGATCTGATCAAATTTAGAGTTTTCCACTGCGTCTATTGTATGTTCTGACATATCAGATGAATTTTCTGTTACCCCAAATGTTCCATCAGACATAAAACGTCCTGCCCTTCCAGCTATCTGAGCTATTTCTGGATCGGTTAAATTCCTTAAAGACGTTCCATCAAATTTTCTAATAGAGGCAAAACTAACATGATCAATTTTTAAATTTAAACCCATTCCAATAGCATCAGTAGCCACAAGATAGTCAACGTCACCATTTTCATACATTTCAACCTGAGAATTTCTAGTTCTTGGAGACAAAGCCCCCATAACTATAGATGAACCTCCCAATTGCTTCCTAATGACATCGGCAATTGTATAAACATCTGCTACAGAAAAAGCTACAATAGCACTTCTTTTCTTTATTCTAGTTACTTTTTTCCTTCCAATATAACTAAGAGAAGACATCCTTGGTCTTCCTTCAATCTTAATTTCAGGGACCAGTGCTTTCAATTTAGAGCTAATAGTTTCAGCGCCCAAAAATACAGTTTCTTTGGTGCCTCTTGAATTAAGAATTCTGTCAGTGAAAATATATCCTCTTTCAAAATCACTTGCTATTTGAACTTCATCAATACCAACAAATTCAACCTTTTTATTAATTGGCATAGCTTCTATTGTGCAACAAAAATAAACAGCATTTTTAGGTACTATTTTTTCCTCACCTGTAATTAAAGCAACTTTATTTTTGTCTACAACTTTAATTATTTTGTCATAATTTTCTCTTGCAAGCAGCCTTAAAGGAAAACACATTATTCCAGAGGAATGAGCTAACATCCTTTCAATTGCAAAATATGTTTTGCCTGTATTTGTTGGACCTAGAATAGCTCTTAAGTTTTTACTAAACATAATGTATTTTTATATTATCTTTTAAGCACAAAAACTTTTATGAAGCCAACTGCCTTAAAACATAGTGTAAAATTCCACCATGGCAGTAATAATCAGTTTCACCATCGGTATCAACTCTACTCAAAAGTTGAATAGTATCAATAATGCCTTTTGATCGTTTTATTTTTAATTCAAAATTCATACGGGGTTGAAAGTTACTTTCTAGCCCTATAATATCAAAAATTTCGTCGCCCCTTAAATTTAGTGAATTTTGTGATGCTCCACCAATAAATTGAAGAGGGAGAACACCCATACCAATTAAATTTGATCTGTGTATCCTTTCAAAACTTTCAGCAATTACAGCCTTTACGCCTAATAGTCTTGTTCCTTTTGCCGCCCAATCTCTGGATGAACCAGTACCATATTCTTTTCCCCCAAAAACTATTAGTGGTATACTTTCTTTAGAGTAAAGCATCGCTGCATCATAAATGCTCATTTGTTTTTGAGACGGCTGGTGTTTTGTATACCCTCCTGTTAGATCAGGAACCATTTCGTTGCTAAGTCTATTATTTGCAAATGTTCCCCTCATCATAATCTGGTGGTTTCCTCTTCTTGATCCGTATGAATTAAAATCAACTTCACGCACTTGCCTTTCTGATAAATATTCACCTGCTGGACCAGACTTTAAAATCGATCCAGCAGGACTGATATGATCAGTAGTAATTGAATCCCCTAAAATGGCTAAAGATCTTGCTCCTATTATATTTTCAATTTTATCAGGATCGCTTTTCATATTCTCAAAGTATGGAGGGTTTTGAACATAAGTAGAAGTATCATCCCATTTATAAGTTAAGTCACCATCTCCTATTATCGATCTCCAATCCTCACCGCCTTCAAAAACAGATTTATATTGCTTTCTATACATTTCAGGGGTTATTACTGAACTGATAACTTTAAGTATTTCTTCATTGGAAGGCCAAATATCTTTTAAAAAAATTGGCTTATTTTCTTTATCAAAACCAATTGGATCTTCATCTAAATTAATAATTACTGTTCCAGTAATTGCATAAGCCACTACAAGGGGGGGTGATGCGAGATAGTTGGCCTTTATATGAGGGCTGATTCTTCCTTCAAAATTTCTGTTACCTGATAATACTGAAGTTACTAAAAGATCATTACTATCAATTAAATCTATTAATTCATTTGATAAGGACCCCGAATTACCTATGCAAGTCGTACATCCATAGCCTACTAGATTGAAGCCCAAACTGTCTAGGTGCTCTTGTAAACCAGACTCAACTAAATAGTCAGTGACCACTTTACTGCCTGGAGCTAGAGATGTTTTTACCCATGGCTTTACTTTTAAGCCCAATGTATTGGCAGATTTTGCAAGTAATCCTGCAGCTATTAAAACTGATGGATTAGATGTATTGGTGCAACTTGTAATTGCTGCAATAGCAATATCTCCATCTCTAAGTTCTGTAGATTTAAAATTGGAAGCTCTAATCTCTGTTCTTTGAGAAGCCTCAAAAAGCGTGCTCATAAAACTTTCTTTAAGTTTGCCTACTAATACCCTGTCCTGAGGTCTTTTTGGGCCGGCTAAAGATGGTTTAATATCTTGCAAATGCAATTCTAATGTTGAACTGAAAACTGGATCTTCTGTATGTTTATCTCTCCACATCCCTTGTTCTTTTGAATACATCTCAACAAGCTCAAGGTTACTTTCATCTCTTCCTGTAAATTTTAGGTAGTTAAGTGTTTCTTGGTCAATAGGGAAAAACCCACATGTAGCCCCATACTCTGGAGCCATGTTTGAAATGGTAGATCTATCAGCCAAACTTAAACTATCTAAGCCTGATCCTGTAAATTCTACAAACTTTCCTACGACACCTTTTTCACGAAGCATTTCAACTATCCTCAAAACTAAATCTGTGGCTGTTGCTCCTTCAGGAAGTTCTCCTTTCAATTTAAAACCAACAACTTCTGGAACAAGCATAGAAATAGGTTGTCCTAACATAGCAGCCTCAGCTTCAATGCCGCCTACTCCCCAACCTAAAACCGCCAAGCAATTTACCATTGTTGTATGGCTGTCAGTTCCAACTAAAGTGTCAGGAAAAGCAAAAAGTTTTCCATTAATTTCTTTAGTCCAAATAGTTTTGGCTAAATACTCAAGGTTTACCTGATGACATATACCCGTTCCAGGAGGTACAACTCGAAAGTTTTTGAAAGCTTTAGATCCCCATTTTAAAAAACTATATCTTTCAGCATTTCTAGAAAATTCTAGTTTTACATTTTTTTTAAACGCATCTGCATCACCTGCAAAGTCAACCATCACCGAGTGATCGATCACTAAGTCTACAGGTGACAAAGGATTGATTTTACTAGGGTCTTTGTCCAATTTTACCATAGCGTCTCTCATCGCAGCCAAATCAACAACTGCAGGAACACCTGTAAAATCTTGCATTAAAACTCTTGCTGGCCTAAATGCTATTTCCATGCCCTTAATATTACTTGCAGAAGTTTTAGCTAGAGCTCTAATATTTTCTTCGTTAACACCTGGCTCATCTTCATGTCGTAATAAATTTTCTAATAATACTTTTAAAGAAAAAGGTAAACTGGCAATCTCAGGAAATTGTTTCGATAGCTCTTTAATACTATAGTAAAAAACTTTCCCAGAACTTAGATTAAGTTCTTTTAAGCAATTTTGTTTTAATGGTATTGACATGGTCTTCTTCTTTTAAAATTTTAATTATTCAGTAACAATATATAATTTATAATGTTATGATTTTAAGTTATACTTGCGTGTGGAGTATACAAATTTTATTAACAATTTATATAATAATTTATCATTATTAGATCTAAAACCTACAAGAAAGTGAAAAAATAATTAAAACTCTGGATACTAATATTAATATACCTAAAAAAAATACTTTGGAATTAGACAATCTTGCAATAGTCAAAGGCTTTAATAGACTGTTTTCTAAATTTAGTTATATATTTAATTTTGGTAAGTTATACATTTTAACTGGCTCAAATGGTATCGGGAAAACAACTTTATTGAAGTGTATATGTGGATTTTTAAGACCTGACAGTGGATTCCTACTATGGAATAATATAAAAATAAATAATGAAAATACTGAATATGCAAAAAATATTTTTTATTTAGGTCACTTAGATTCACTTTCACCAAACTTATCAGTTTGGGATAACATAAAGCACTTATCCATTCTTCTAGACATTCCTAACCCCTTCAATGAAGGAATAGATTTATTTCAAATTTTTCATTTGAAAGATCTTCATGTTTATCAACTTTCAGTCGGTCAAAAAAGGAGAGTAGCGTTATCTCTTTTGAACCTCAATAAAAAATCGTTATGGGTTTTGGATGAACCCTTGAGCTCTGTTGATAAAAGATATGAAAAAGTTTTTATTAAATTAATTAGTGACCATATAAATAATAATGGCATTGTTATCATGTCATCTCATGATACTTTGCACCATTATAAAAAAGCATCTACTCAGATTATAAATTTGGATGTAATTAAATGAAAAGTAAAATGTCTTCTATATTTTACAGAGAACTAAAGGTGCAGAACAAATCACTAAAAGATCCCTTGTTTGTGATTGGAGTTTACCTAAGTTTGCTTTTGATTTTTCCACTAAGTTTAGGTCCATCGTCAAATTTATTGAAAAACTTTTCTCCTGCCATTATATGGACATGTTCATTGATTACCTTTCTTACTGCAATAGAAAAGTTTTTTATATCTGATATATCAGAAGGATATTTAGAACAATTATTTTTATCAAATTTGCCTTTGAGTGTTATAGTTTTAATTAAAGCGTTATGTCATTGGATTTCCGTAGGCTTTCCATTAATCATTTTATTTCCCCTGATATCAATTTTTTTAAATTTACCATTAAATCTTTTATGGATAATTTGCTTTAGTTTGTTCCTGGGAACATTATCATTTTCACTCATAGGTATAATGGGAGCCGCTTTAGTTTTAGGTGCAAAAAAATCAAACGTTATCGTTATATTAATTATAATTCCGTTAACTATACCAATATTAATTTTTGGAATTTCATCTACTCTTTTCTGTTTAGAAGGCCTCATCCCTTACTCAACTCTTTATTTGCAATGTATGTCTCTATCATTTTTATTAGCTATTTCACCCATAGTCACTTCTTCAGCTATTAAGATATATTTAGAGTAAACTTTCCTATACTATTTGAATTAAAAATGAATATATTACAGTTATGATAGATTATTTGGCAAATCCTTCTCGTTTCTTCAGAATAACAAATTTCTTGTTACCCTGGTTAATGGGTTTATTAATTACATTAACTATAATTGGAATTTATTTTGCTCTTTTTGATAGTCCGGAAGATTTAGTTCAGGGGTCAGCAGTAAGGATAATGTATGTTCATGTTCCAAGTGCTTGGCTTTCAATATTTTCCTACCTTTTGCTATCAATTTGTTCTTTTTTCTTTATTGTATGGAGGCACCCTCTAGCTGACATCTTGTCGAGATCAATTGCCCCTGTTGGAGCTTTATTTTCATTGCTAACACTTCTTACTGGATCAATATGGGGGAGACCTATGTGGGGAACTTGGTGGGTATGGGATGCAAGATTAACTTCAATGCTTATTCTTTTTATTTTTTTTCTTGGTTATATCGCCCTTTCTAATGCCTTTGAAAAAAATGAAAGGGGGAGCCGTCCTGCTGCTCTATTAGCGATAGTCGGTTCTATCAATTTGCCTATTGTTAAGTTTTCTGTTGACTGGTGGAATACCCTTCATCAACCAGCATCTATTATTAGAACTGGAGGAATTTCAATTGACCAATCCATGCTTGTTCCTCTTATAATTATGACTTTAGCATTTCATACCTTTTTTATTTTAGTTGTAGTTTTGAGAGCTCATTCGATTTTAATTGAAAGAAAAGTTTATCATCTAAAAGTTTTAGGAAAAATTTAAATGGAAACAGTATTTAATAATAACAACTATGACTTTTTTATATACCTTTCATATATTATCACATTTGGGTCATTGATATTTTTATTAATTTTTTCCTATTTAAAATTTTTAATTTCAAAGAATTTATACTCTACAATTATAGAGAACAATAATGACACCTAAAAAGCGTCGTTTTTTTGGAATTATATCTTTTATTTTACCTCTAGGATTTGGGGTATTTTTTTTATTGTCTGCTTTAAATAACAATATAATCTATTTTATAGATCCAACTGAATTGATTAGTAAAAAAAAGACTGGTCAGCGTTTAAGATTAGGCGGATTGGTTAAATCTAATTCGATTGTAAGTATAGGTACAAAAATCCAGTTTCAAATAACTGATGGAAATAACTCAGTAACAGTTAATTATGATGGTTCTTTACCTGATCTTTTTAAAGAAAATCAAGGAGTAATAGTTCAGGGAATATACGATGCAAACATTTTTAAAGCAGACACTTTATTAGCGAAACATGATGAAAATTACATGCCAAGAGAAATCTCAAAGAGCCTAAAGTCGCGAGGGGTTTGGAGAGGGGAAGAGAATGATTAATAATTTGATTGTTGAATTAGGTCATATTTTTTTAATCGCCTCCTTAACATTGTCTTTATGTCAATTTGCTTTTCCCTTTTTTAAGATAAATAAAAAACCAATATTTATACCAATAATTTCAATTTTAGGTTTTGCTTGTACAATGATATCATTTTCTGCATTAATGTTTTCATTTGTTGTTTCTGATTTTTCTGTTGATCTAGTAGCAAAGTTCTCTCATACCTCAAAACCTCTAATTTATAAAATTTCTGGTTTATGGGCAAACCATGAAGGCTCTCTTTTATTATGGATCTTAATACTTCAATTGTTTGGATTAATTACTTCTCTTGTAAAACTACCTGAAAGATTCCATTCTATACTTAACTCGGTCCAAGGTTTGTTAAGCTTTCTTTTTCTGTCTTTATGTCTATTTAGCTCCAATCCATTTCATAGAGCTGAATTAATTCCTATTGATGGTGCAGGATTAAATCCAGTTCTTCAAGATCTATCATTAGCAATGCATCCGCCAATTCTCTACGTAGGTTATGTTGGTTTATCTGTAGCTTTTTCGTTTGCAATTGCTGCTTTAGTTAATGGTGAGATTAATAGACAATGGGCTACATTCTTGCGACCTTGGATAATTACTTCATGGATAGCTCTAACTCTTGGAATAACTTTGGGAAGTTACTGGGCATATTACGAATTGGGATGGGGTGGTTGGTGGTTCTGGGACCCAGTAGAAAATGCAGCTCTAATGCCATGGCTAATTGCTACTGCTTTAATGCATTCAATTATTGTTTATGAAAAAAGAGGTGAACTCGGTGCTTGGACAGTCCTTTTATGCATCATGGGATTTTCCTTTTCCATCCTTGGCACATTTATAGTTCGTTCTGGTATAATTACATCAGTTCACTCTTTTGCAACTGATCCTAAAAGAGGTCTCATAATTCTATCAATTTTATTAATAGTCACAGTTTTACCTTTAACAATTTTTGCTATTAGATCCAAAATATTTACTCGGGATACAAGCATCAATTTTTTGAGCAAGGAAATGATCTTAATTATTAATAATTTTATTTTAGTAATCTCTTCATTTATAATTTTAATAGGCACCTTGTATCCTTTAATATTGGAAATATTTACCGGAAGTCAAATCACTGTTGGTGCTCCTTATTTTTTAACTTCGTTATCACCTTTGATGGTTTTAACACTTTTTTTCATGGGCATTGGTCCGATATTATTATGGAAAAGAAACCATTTAAATAAAATTTTAAAAACTTTTATTATTCCAATCCTAATCAGTATAATTGTTTTTATTTTATTTTTTTATTAT
>Ga0208407_1001479_pt1 | contig 10745 bp, 8 predicted proteins | sample ETNtaG_9_FD_185775 | JGI IMG/M metagenome (GOLD analysis project Ga0208407, IMG submission 185775) | Marine microbial and viral communities from oxygen minimum zone, Eastern Pacific Ocean - ETNP201406SV69 (SPAdes) (version 2) | ecosystem: Environmental > Aquatic > Marine > Oceanic ...
TCTCCTAAGGGTAAAGTTCCAGTTACTCTGTATGCCTTCATATCCCCTCCGACTTGTCAAACTATCTTAAACACGTTGGCGCGAGGATGAATCTAATAATAATATAAAATATGTATCAAATTTAAACAAGTCTGAAATGAGTTGATGTGCACGCCATCTTATGGGGAAGTATGCTTCATTAGTGATTACAAGTATGTTATTGCTAATTTTAATCCCCGTTTCAGCATTATCAAATAACCAAAGTATTCCAATTAATAATAACTTATCTGGGTTTGAATTAGAAATTAAATTCGAACATGATATTACTTACTTTGATTGGTTAAATTTAGAAAAAGATGGTTTTGTTCCATTAAGGCAACTTACAAAGAATAATATGTTGGTTTGGGCAAATTCAAATAATTATTTTACTGAAGATGTTTTTGATTATAATGTCATTAAAAAGAGTCCCGAGTTATTAATTAATGAAGGGAATTTGCGGTTTTCAAATTATCGTGTATTACTAGAACCGCATTTGCCAACTAATGGAGTAGTTCAAGTTTTAGACACTTTGAAAAATATTAATTTAGAAATAAATGAGTACCCTGCTATTCAACCGGTTGGAAGTATGCCTACTTCTTTTGAAATTTCGGGAGCAATGCCCCTTACATTAGAAATTGATGGTGTGTGGAAAATAGAAGAAATCAAAGAGACTTTTGCAAGAAATGATGTCGCTGCTTCAATTCTCGAATCAGGATCTTTGAACAGCCATGAATTATGGGATAGAGGATTAAATGGAGAGGGGATTATAATTGCTGTTGCGGATACAGGTATTGATTTAGATCATTCTTGTTTTAGAGAGAATCAGACTACTGTGGGGGCTCCTGGAGATGATCATCGAAAAATACAATTGTTGAATTCAACAATAGATTCATGGGACTCTGTAAATAATTCTGATTTTGGACATGGTACGCATATTGCAGGTAGTTTGTCTTGTAATTGGCAAGATGGTGAGTTAAAAGAAGGGAGTTCGTTATCCTATAATTCAAAATTAATTGTACAAGACGTGGTAAGTGAAGATGGATGGGAAGTTCCTGAAAATGTTGATGTATTGTTTTTGGAAGCAGCCCAAAATGGTGCTTTGATTCATTCTGATTCTTGGGGCGATACAGAAATAAATTATACCAAACGATCAGGTGATTTTGATGGGTGGGGCAGAGAGGTCCCTTGGAGTTTGATTTTTGTTGCGCCTGGAAATTCTGGTGGGCAATTAATGGAACCTGCCAATGCTAGAAATGTTATTGCGGTTGGTTCGACTACAAAAAGTGACAATTTAGAAATGTTAAGTTTTTCAAGTATTGGACCAACAAATTTGGGAACTAGGGGTATTTTTCTAGTGGCCCCTGGAAAACATATAATTTCTGCAAAAAGTGATGGAGTTATTGATTCGTTAAATAATGAAACTATGTCTCTAACTGGAACTTCCATGTCAACTCCAATAGCCGCATCAGGCGCTGCAATAATACAACAAATGGTAGAAGAAGGTTTATTCTCTCCTAATAATCAAAGTGTAGGATTTACCCCCAGTGGCCCTTTAATGAAATCTTTACTTGCACTTGCAACAACCAGTGTTTCTAATTCGAATGTTCCAAACCCCACTCAAGGATGGGGGGTGTTGAATATTTCAGAAATTCTCCCTAATGATTTTTTCGAAAATAATAATTCAACTATTGATAATATTTGGATTTGGGATAGTTATCAATATGAAGGTGATTGGAGTTCTTTCATAAATTCTAGAATCAATGAAAACTCTACTCCAATTAATTCTCTGACCCAAAACCCATGGGATGGAACGGGAGCAAGGGGGCCATTTTTATCAACTGGTGAAGAAATTAGGTGGAATTTTACAATTAATAGGGAAGATGATGTTGAGGCAAGATTGTCTTGGTTAGCAAAACCAGAACCCTATCTTGTAGATGAATTGGAGTTGTCTATTATTACTTCAGATGGGCGTATTGCTTATGGTAATGATTTTGATGAAAATGGATTTTCCCCCTTACATCCAAGTGATTATGTTGGGCCTTCTTCGGGAAATGAAACTACCGTGGGGATAAATTTGGATGTTGATGATTTATTGGGTGTTGATTGGATACATGTAATTGTTAAGGGAGATTATATTGGTGTTGGAAATTCCCCCGGTAGTGTGGGAATTGAAGGAGATCGCCTAGGATTTGGAATGTCAATAAAGGGAGTTGCTGAAGAAAGAGATGTAGAGTTAAGTGGGGGAGGATTTGAAGACATAGCTGTAGAGTATGTGTTAGGATATACCTATGTTGGTTCGGGAGGAGTGTTTGAGCAGGTTATGTTTGAAGATGCAAAAACACTTAATTGGGATTTTGTTAATTTTCCTGGAAATTTGGCTGTTGAATTAGCTATAGATTTCCCTCGCAATATTTCAGCAAATTTATCAAATAATCCCTTTGGGTTTAGAACAATTACGGGATTAGGAGAAGGTGCTGAAGTTCCTATTTGTTCAATTGATAATGATGTTGTTTCGGGAGTAAATTCCAGTGCGCGGAAATGGTCAATTCAGGGCATATGGTGGCCTCCTGCATTAACAGATTGTAAAGGAAATCATATGTCCTTTAATCTAGATTCAAAACGATTAGATGCTCCAGACCCTCTGAAAAATTGGAGATTGTGGGTTGATGAAAATTCTGGTTCTGACTTTGCTGGGGTAGAAATGGCTTGGGATCTTTCTTCCTGGGCAATTCCTTGGGTAGAAGGGGGGGTGATTCCTGAGCGAATGGCCTGTGAGTTTAAATTTGAAAATATGATGTGGCAAAATTGTGAAATTTTTATGACTGATTTGATACTTGTTCCTAAAAATGCTATGAGTATGGAATTACGATGGTCTTGGACTGAAAATGGCGGATTAAATAGAATTTTAAGTGTTGAACATTCTATCCCTCAATTCGAAATTAGTGAATTGCCAGAATTAAGTTTTGATTACTCAGATATAGATGAAAATATTCTTTCAATTAGGGGAGATACTAGTGATGATGTCCTTCTAGTTCTATTCAGTGAATCTGGTGAACATGCGTTTGTAAATACAATTAATAAAAGTTGGAACTTAGATGAAACTTCAATGGATTGTTCAAGAGAAAATTATTGGATTATGGGAATAAATTCTGATGAGGAATATAATTTTGAAATTGGTAATAATGCTTTAGTTTATGATGATGGTAATTTATCCATTTCTGCATTAAAAATAAATCAATCATGGGAGCAAAAAATAGAAAATGGACAAATTATATATTTAACCTTAGAAAATAAAGTAGATGCCCATATTCTATCATTGCCATTAAAGAATTTTGACCTATTGGAATTGCATGGTTATTGTGATGAAAATCCTTCTAAAACATCTAATTTAGCATTAAAAGGGGTGTTTTCCATGTGGGCAATACTTTCTACAATAATGCTTATTTCCGGATTTTTAATCTGGAAAAAACAACAGGATTTGGCCAAGAGTGGAGCAGATGAAGAATCTTAACCTTCAAGGATAAGAAGCGTTTCGCTCTCTCCAACCGAGTGGTGAATATACATGGGTGATAGATTATACATAGGTATTGATTTGGGTACATTTCAATCAACAATTGCTACTAGCAAGGGCGAAATACATACAATAGAAACTGTAGTTGGAACTCCAAAAGATCCTGTTGCAAGAAATATGTTGGGCAGAGATACTTTATTTGGCGCGGACGCCCTAAAAAACAGATTGGCTTGTAATATTTACCGGCCTTTAGAAGCTGGTGTTGCACAAGATGATGCTGATCATCTTAATGCTGCAAAAGATTTTGTAACTCATTTAATTGATTCTGCTGGTTGTGACGAATATGATGAGGTATTTGGGGTAATTTGCTCACCAAGTCATATTTCTTTTACTGATAAAACAAATCTTGTTAGTATATTAAGAGGTAAATTAACTGCAATTATGGTTGTTTCAGAACCTTTTGCTGTAGCATTTGCAATTCAAGAATTAATGGGTTCTATTATTGTTGATAGTGGTGCTGGTACTACTGATGTTGCTAGAATTGTTGGGCGATTCCCAGAAGATGAGGATCAATTAACAATTATAGAAGCAGGTGATTGGGTAGATGGACAATTAATGAGTGCAATAGAAAAGAAATATACTGGTGCACAAATCACAAAAGATATGGTTCGTAAATGGAAAGAAAAGAATTCATATGTCGGAGGAAAAGTTAAGGAAGTTTTAGTTGATTTATCTGTTGAAGGTAAAAGTCAAACTGTAGATGTTGGAGATTTAATTGAGACTTCTTGTGATAGTTTAGCACAACACCTTGGATCTGCAATTAAAAAGATTATTTCTGGAGGAGATCCTGAATATCAACCACTATTTAGAAAAAATATTTACTTAGCAGGTGGATCTTCCAAAATTAAAGGTTTAGCAAGCAAAGTAACAGAGTATATTTCTGATATTGGAGATGTTTCTGTTTCTGCAGTTAAAAAACCAGAGCATAAGGTTGCTGAAGGTGCATTAGCATTAGCTGAATCTATGCCTGATGAAGAGTATACTTCAATTGTTTGAGATTTACTATGGGGCATCAAAACCACATAATACCTCATTATGTTCTTGAAACAAATATCTTTACCCCTTTTCCTGTGAATAATGAAATCGTAATTTTTGGAATGGGTTGTTTTTGGGGGGCTGAGCGGCTCTTCTGGGGACTAAAAGGAGTATATACAACTGCAGTTGGATATGCAGGAGGGGATTTAAAAAATCCAACATACGAAGAAGTGTGTACAGGTTCTACAAATCATACAGAAGTAGTATTAGTTAATTATAATCCTGCGGTCATTAAATTTGATTTGTTATTAAAAATATTTTTGGAAAACCATGATCCTACTCAAGGAAATAGGCAAGGAAACGATGTTGGAAGCCAATATAGATCAAGCATTTATACTACAACAAAAAAACAAATGGAGGAATCTATTTCTCAAATAGAAAAGTTTCAACAATCTTTGGAAACAGTTGGGTTTGGAAAGATTACAACTGAAATAAAGGAAGGTGTTGAATTTTTTTACGCTGAGGAATACCACCAACAATACTTAGCAAAAAACCCAAATGGATATTGTGGAATTAAAGGAACGGGAGTAACTTGCTGAAATATTAAATTGTACGGTGGGAGTTGTTAAACTATGGGAAAGGCGTTAATGGGCTTAGGTATTATTTTCTTGATTATCGCGGTTGCCGGAAAAATGGATTATACTGTTTATGAATCCACAGAAGAAATCCCCTTGCCACCTATGGGTTCTGCCACTGGATGGGCTCCCTTGCCTATTCCAGATATTATGGGTGTAGTTGACTTAGAGGTGGCTGCGAGCTGGGAAGGTGATGTCTATTGGTTAGGTGTTGCTTCAATTGAAGAAGCACAAAGATGTGACCCGGATAAAACAACTAAGGTATCTTTGACATGTTCGGGAAATAATGTCGATTTTGTAGCAGGGGGACCACAAACAAGTGGTACAACCATAAATTGGTTTGTTGAATCGGGGGAATGGTATGCTTGTGTGGGGCAGAATAGCGGCACATTAGGCCAGGTAGAGGATCTTTCTGCAAATATTGCTGTTAATGCAAGCTTAAGTTCTTCAGCATTTTTCGCACTAACTGGGATAGGTATAGGATTAGTTGCATTGGGTTTAATTTTGAAAAAACGTTAATTAAGAAGCATTCGGAATTCTTCCACACTTCTTAATTCGGCAAAATAAATACTTTCTATTGCATCGTATAATTCATCATCATTATGTGATTTTAATGTTGTGAGTATTCCACCATATACCTCTCCTGCTGTAACTTCGGTTTCATATGCTTGCTTTAACATTTCAATATAATCTGTGGTGTGCACTATTGCATGAGGGTTTCTTTCTGTAGTGGCTTCTCCGCCTAACTTCACTATGGCTGAACGTACTATGTTAGCATGTCCAATTGATTCGGTAGCCTCAGCAGAAAAATGTCCTGATAATTGTAAGCGTTGAATACCTTGAACATAAGCAGAATAATGTGAATACATCGTTATTGCGCGTAATTCCCATCCTAATGCATTGTTTAATCTTTCAATTATTTCTTTTTCGGGCATCTTATTCTCACATCTCCGAGGAGGAGGGTTTATTTAATCAATTGTAATAAAGTACGGGTAATAAAAAATTGTTTTAAACTATTCAATTCTCCCGAAAAATATGGAGCCTGCAGTTATTGCGATTCTAGGGGCCGCGTTTTCTGTTTGTGTCTATATGGCTTGGAATATTGGAGCCAATGATGTTGCTAATGCTATGGGGACTAGTGTAGGGAGTGGTGCTCTAACTTTAAGGCGTGCAATTATTGTTGCAGCAGTTTTTGAATTCTGTGGGGCTGTTTTCTTTGGAAGTCATGTCACAGATACGATTCGTAAAGGTGTTTTGGATTTTGGCACTGATGGTTTTTCTGAAGAATTAAGTCAGAAATTAATGTATGGTTTTATGGCTGCCCTTCTTGCTGCAGCAATTTGGTTAACCATTGCTACAAGATTTGGGTTACCTGTTTCTACAACACATAGTATTGTGGGAGGAGTAATCGGAATGGGTCTTTTTATTCAACCAGACTCTGTGAATTGGGGCAAGGTTATGGAAATTGTACTTAGTTGGATTGCATCTCCTCTGTTAGGGGGAATTTTAGCATTTGTTTCGTTTTATATAATAAAAATCGTAATTTTTAATCATGAAAGCCCCCTTGAAAGAACCCGTAAAGTTGCACCCATTCTTGCTTTACCTACTTTCTTTGTACTTGGTTTAGCATTACAATTTAAAGGACTAAAAGGATTTTACAAAAATTTGGATTCAAAGGGTTATATCAGCAAAGAAGAGTGGTTGCCCTGTGATCCTAGTACATATGATTGTACAACATTTAATCCGTTTGCAAGTGGCGCTTGGATACCATTAAACAGTTTTTTAGTTGCATTAGCAATTGGTATTTTTGCAAGTACGATTTTATGGTTTGTTCTTAAAAATTTTCAATTTAAAGAAAAAGGATATGAAGGTGTAGAGCGAGTATTCATATGGCTTCAAATTATTACTGCTTGTTATGTTGCATTCGCACATGGTGCTAATGATGTTGCTAATGCCATTGGGCCTATGGCTGCAATCTATGACATTGCTACATCTGCAACGGGGGTCTTGTCCCCTGATAAGGTCGATGTCCCGATTTGGCTTCTTCTAATAGGGGGAGCGGGGATTACTGTAGGTGTTGCAACTTGGGGATACAAAGTAATGGATACTATCGGTAAGAAAATAACTCATATTACTCCTTCAAGAGGTTTTGCTGCTGAATTCGGTGCTGCAACTACTGTACTAATATTTTCTATGCCTTTCTTAGCAGTGCCTATTTCCACAACACATACGCTTGTTGGTGCTGTAGTTGGAGTTGGCCTGGCTGGTGGAGCAGCAGCGGTCGATTTCAGAGTGTTTGGCAAAATAGCTGCGAGTTGGATTGCTAGTTTACCTGTTGCTGGCTTTGGCGCAATATTGTTTTTCATACTCTTTTCTAGTAATCCTACAAATGTAATAATAGTGGTATTACTTTCAATAATTGGAACTATTTTGGTAATGAGAATTCCACTAAAAGAATCTTCTGAATCCGAAGAATCAGAATTAGAACCACATATTGCCCAGAAAAATGTAATTACTTCGGCTCCATTTGAAGCATTTCACGATCATGCCAAAGCTGTAATGAAGACAGTTGAATGTATGAATCAGGCGATTGCTGCGGTTGCCTCTGGTGAAGATGCCGAAGAACATATTTCTGCTACAATTGCTGCAGAGTTAAGGGCTGACGTTATAAAATCAGAAATTCAAGGTCAAATTGGTTCTGGTGTTAGATTTGTAATAGGAAGGGAGACATTTTTGCACATGTTATCCCGTCAAGATAGGATTGCAGATTATGCGCAAAATGTGGCTGAACAATTATCATTTCGGATGCTTTATGAAGATAAGGTCGCTCGTGAAAACCTCAAAAAGATGGCTGCAACTGTTTTAGAGACTGTAATGAGTTATGAAAAAACCGTGGATAATTTGAAAGAATTATCAAATTCAGGATTTAGTAAAAAGGAAAAAGACGCTTTATTAGAAAGTATTAGAGAAGTTAATTTGAAAGAGCATTTGGCTGATGAAATAGAATCCATGGCTGCAGCACATGTGTTTTCAACTGGAGATGATGATGCACTTGCTGCCATGCATATGTATCGAGTATTGCAAAGATTAGATGATGTGGCAAATGCTTGTGAAAAAGCTGCAAATGCATTTTTACCAAGTTTGAATAAATAAATTAGCCTTCAATTAAAGGTGTTTTGGGATCTGATGATGATTCAACTAAATGATTAGCCCAAAGGTACTTTAATTGTTTTTTATTTTTTTTACTCTTCTTGGTGGGTTCCCCTTTCATTAATATGACATTGATTTGTAAGATAATAAAAGAATCGGTTTCCCGTTATTTCTATTATTTTATAAATAATTAAACGGTGAGCAAGTTTCGGTATGCCATGGACCCAATGATGATTGCAGGTATTGTACTATTAGTTTTAGTATTACTTTGGTACGTAATGACATATAATAGATTAATTAAAATGCGAGTTGAAGTTGAACGTTCTTGGTCAAATATTGATGTTCTATTACAACAAAGATATGAAATGATACCTAATTTAGTCAATATGGTAAAAGGATATGCGGCACATGAAAAGGATTTGTTTATGGAATTTGCAAAAGCAAGGCAATCAGCGGCTGGAGCATTAGCACAAGGAGATGTGAAAGGTATCGGTGCTGCTGAAGGAACATTAGCTGGTTTAATGCCTCGATTGAATTTTGTAGCAGAACAATATCCTGAATTAAAAGCCGATACACAATTTCTTAATTTACAAAAAGAATTAGTTTCTATTGAAAACCAAGTTTCTGATAGAAGGGAATTTTATAATTCCTCATGTGGAAATTGGAATGCGGCTATTCATATGATCCCTACTAACATCGTTGCAAACACAATGAGCGCAAAAGACAAAGATATGTTTACTGTAACTGTAGAAGAAGTACGTCAAGCCGTTAAAGTAGAATTTTAGGTGATTTAAATGAGTGGACCGATATATAGTGATGATGGACACTGGATGTGGAATGGAACGGAATGGATTCCCGCAACACAACCCCAAAATGTTGTACCTACACAACAAATTGATCAAACGGCGATAGCAAATGCTGCTACTCAAGTAGGTGTACCGGCACAACAAGTTGCTGCTGTTGCGCCACATTTCGATTTAAATCAAGATGGGCAAATTGATCAAAATGAAATGATGCAGGCTGCACAATCTGTTTCAAACCCAGTAAATGTTCCTGCGCCAAATCAGGCAAGTATGGGAATACCAACGCAAGGGTTTGCCGCAACTCCAAAAAAAGTATTTGATTGGAAGGATAAAAAGGTCTTATTAATTGGAGGAATTGTTACTGTTACCGTAGCAATCGGTGTTTTAGTATTCTTTTTACTTTCTGGGAATCCTGTCGCAGGAACCTGGGTTAATAATTACGGAAGCCCAGATGAAGCAACTACCACATATAACAAAGATGGGACTATTCAAAGTGAAGACACAACTGGTGCTTTAACTTGGGAAACTGATGGAGATAAGCTTATTCAAATAGTAACGAGTACTTTAGCAGATGGAAATAAAACTACAGTTACACAAACTGCACAATATGAATTAACTAATGACAATAATGTATTGTGGATAAATCTTATTTCAATAGTGGATCAAGATGGAAATAATATGATGATTTGGGTGGACCCATTTACTGGAAATGAGACCGAATTAGAATTTCCCTGCTTTGCTTTATTGAGGGATTCTGCTCAGGAGTTGTTAGACGAGCAGGCTGATTGGGTGAATTTGGGTGAGCCTGTGCCTTCTTACCAAAGTAGTAAACCTAGTTGGTGTTAAATTCCTAATAAGATAATTGATGTTAAAAGCGCCAGAGTTGGAATTATTAGATATTCTAAATCACTTTTTGCTGTAGCAAGTGCAGTTAATTCCGTACCTTTTTCTAACCTAGGTTTGAATCCGGGAGCTTTTTCACCAACGGCTTCTAACAAAGCATTTTGTAACGTTCTATCAATTTGTTCAGATGTTAAGTCTTGATCGTTTCTTGATCTTAATGTGGCTAGCATATAGCAGGGGTCTCCAATTTTTAATCCCCATAATGTCCATCTGTGTCTCTTAATATCCCCCGACATCATTATGTTTGTAAATAGCCCTTTCATTCTCAGGTCGTGTTTACATTCCCATTGAATTAGATGGCTTCCATATTCTTTAGCACTAAATGAATTAGGTAAAACCGCCAATCCTCCTGTTCCATCATGCACTGTAAAATTTGTTCCCCCATTATCAGCCCTCACTTGATGCCAGCTACATTCTTGTCTAGTATTGCCATCTTTATCAGTAACTGTTCTACATTTGTAAACTTCATATTTCCATTTCCATGATGTTAAATCCTCCACTGATTTGGAATGATCCCCATCAACACTTACAGTTGCGGGGTATGACGGTCCAGGTCTAACTTGGCCCACAATTTCAGCACCTCCTATGGCTGCTGAACGTATATTTGATGTGGGTGTATCCATCATTGCTTGTGCTCTTTTCCACATAAATACTGAAACTAAAAGCCAAAGTGTGGAAAGCCCAATTAGA
>Ga0208407_1001484_pt1 | contig 10735 bp, 6 predicted proteins | sample ETNtaG_9_FD_185775 | JGI IMG/M metagenome (GOLD analysis project Ga0208407, IMG submission 185775) | Marine microbial and viral communities from oxygen minimum zone, Eastern Pacific Ocean - ETNP201406SV69 (SPAdes) (version 2) | ecosystem: Environmental > Aquatic > Marine > Oceanic ...
ATCTTGGCATTGAGCTAGGCCCTACTACTTCTGAGATAGGTACTAAAGTAACAACAATGCAAACAGCTTAGTTCAATAAATTGATAGTTTCAATAGCCTTTCGAGTTTCTTTTACATCATGAACTCTTACTAAGTCTACGCCAGCTGTAGCTCCAATCATTGCAGCAGATAAACTACCAGCTAAACGATCACTATCTTCACTAGTCATCATCCCAATGAACGATTTCCGACTTGCACCTAACAATACACCACCAGCCATTCCACTGAATTCATTTAGTCTTCCTAAAATCTCTAAATTATGTTTCAAATTTTTACCAAAACCAATTCCAGGATCAACAATCATGTTAGAACGCTTGATTCCTGCCATTTCAGCAGCGTTTATTCGCTCGTTGAGCCATTTCTTAATGTCTTCTACCGTATCAACATACTGGGGGTTTTTTTGCATGTTTTCAGGCGTTCCTTGCATATGCATGATTATTACAGGTATTTCCAGTTCAGCAATTATTGAAATCATATCTTCATTTCTTAAGCCACCAACATCATTTACAACACAAGCCCCAGCCACTACAGCTTTCTTTGCAACTTCCGCTTTTTGAGTATCTATAGAAATTGGAATATCAGAGATGCTTTTGATAAATTCAATTGCCGGAATTACCCTTTCTAATTCTTCTTCGATACTTACAGGTTTAGAACCTGGCCTTGTCGATTCTCCTCCGATATCAATTATCTCAGCACCTTCAGCAATCATTTCTTCTATTCTTTTTTCAGTATTAATGGAATCAAAATGCCAACCACCATCGTAAAAACTATCTGGAGTAATATTCAGAATTCCCATTAGATGACATTTACCATCAAGTTTCAGCTTACCTAATGAAAGGCTCATTCACGAATTACAAATTGTGATTGACACATTGGACAACCAATCTGAATTGGTCTCTGCGTAGTTGTAATTGAAATCAAACCATTACAAGTAGGACAATTTAATTCCAAAGGACCAGGAGTTATGTCTTCAAACATTTCTTCGAATCCATCTTCCTCTCCACCCCTCATTCGGTTAATTCCCATTGCTCCACCAACTAATCCTAAAATGGCTACAGCTGCAGCACCCACAATTACAATTTGAGAATATCCTTCTTCTTCTATTTCTTCACCATATCCATCACCTTTGGTAACAGTTACATCAACTTGATGCGTGTCGGTCGCACCTCTATCATCAGTCACTGTTAGAATTGCTATGTATTTTCCAGGTTCGTTAAAAGTTCTTTTAAACGTTTTTTCATATTTATCTCCTACAAGATTAATAACATTATTTTTCGAGTCTTTAATGACCCACTCATACTTAACAATAGTTCCATCAGAATCATATGAGTCATCTGCAGAATAAGTAACTTCATCACCAGTCTTAGCACCAGTTAATTGATCTGTAAAAGCTCCTGAAACAGCCCCATAGAAAATTCCAGCTTTAGCTACAGCTACCGGAGGTGTATTTTCACCTCTAGATATGGTAATCGATGCAGCTGTTGAAAGACTACTTACCAGTAAATCATCACTTCCTTCCGAAGTTTCACGAGCTAAAATCTGAGCTCCATAAGTTTTTTCGTCAAACCCAATAGGCAAGGTGTAATTATATCCCTTTGAAGTAATACTGCTGTCTATCATTTCAAGTAAAAACAGTCCTTCTCCAAGACCATAACTACTTGGAAGTATTGAACCATTTACCAGCGTGAAAATCCTTTCACTTCCAAAAGAATTTCGTAAGATTTGTTCACTTTGACCTAGTTCTAGTTCACCACCATTTGGACCATTAAAGAAAGCGTCACGGTACAATAATGCTACATCGCCTTCTTCAATCCAATCAGAATAGATGCCATCTCCAAAGATAAATCGATATTCTAATTCAACTCTATAATCCGGATCGTATGATTCACTAACATCAAAAGTAACAAATTCACCTTCAACAATATCAGATAAATTAGACTTTAAAATAGCAATAGGCTGCGAATTTGCTTTCACATTTATATTGATAGTTACCTCTTCAGATTCTTTTCGCCTTTCATCTCTTGTCATAACTACGATTTCTTTTTCTCCAGCAGTTGAATAACTAACTTCTTGAGTCATTTTATTCAACCACGTAGTCCAACCTCCGTCAAAATAAAAACGATATTGCAAATCTGCAAAATTTCCATTACTGGTGCTATCTTCATCTTCATCTGGATTTCCATTTGTAGTTTCAGTATCGTATGAAGCTCCAGCATCAATACGGGCCGATTCATCAATCCAAAGAATTGTTTTATCGAGTGAAGCTATAGTAATTGGTTTATCATTAGGAATTTCTTCAATTTCAATAGTAGTAAAATCTTTATTATTACCAAAACGAGTTTCTAGTCTTGGCGAATTAGTATCTTCAGCTAAACCATAAATTTCATGATATCCGGGAGATGTTTGTTGTCCATACCAAATAACTTCAAAAGAAGCCGACTCTCCATTAGTGAGTGCTTTACATCCATCGCGTTGATCTTCTTCGGTTGCATCACATTCGAATTCAGTAATTTTCTTACCTCCAGCATCAGGATCACCATCATAAACTAGTACACGCCATTTGGTAGTATCAGCACCTCCAAAGTTTGAAACACTGAGATTAATTGTAATATCTTCATCTTCGTCAGGCGCTTCAGGTAGATAACTAATATCTTCTCCGTCAATTGCTAAATCAGGCTTATTGGTTTGCCCTTCTGTACTAAATAACCATAAGTAAGATTCGCTTCCAACAGCCATCTCAATGGTTCCTTCGTTATCAGCATTTCCTATTGCAATACTACCATAATGCCCAGCTTTAGTGGAGAGAGCGCTTGTTTTAGCTTCAAAAGAAGTAGGTTCAATACCATCGTAAATGAATAATTCACCTCCAGAAGTTCCATAGATTAATTCAGGTTCACTATCATTATCAAAATCACCAGTAGCAACCCCCCATACGGAGTTAGAATCTACAGTTTTAGAAAATTCTTCAGAATGAGTACCTCCATCATAAATCAGCACTCTAGGTTTATTGTCTCCATATTCTCCAGTTCCTACTATGATTTCTTCTTGCCCATCATCATTAACATCACCGACTGCAATTCCAAAAACATCAAATCGATTAGGTTGCATAATTGATCCGTCTAATGAATAACTACCACCACTTCGATGATATACTCGTACTTCTCCACGATCACCACTACCCCCATCACGATTATCTCCAGAAGTTCCAACAACAAGTTCATTATCTCCATCATCGTCAGGATCACCGCTTGAAATACCTCCTACAATATCTCCAATATCTCCCGAAGTCCATTCTTGTGAATAACTAGATCCACCATATCCCCAAACCTTGACAGCTCCATGAAGGTTCGTAGATCCGCTAGTTGCATCAACAATTTCTAGATATCCAGTAGCTATTCCAATTTCAGGATAACTGCTACCATCCAATTCAGTAATCGTTACTCCCATCGAGGCATCAATATCATCACTTTTGAAAGCTTGAACAATATCACTTCCACTTTGTTCAAAAATATAGAGGAACCCTTCTCCTCCATTACCATCTTCACCTTCAGGCTCACTAGGTATTCCAGTTGTAATTACAATTTCATTGTCACCATTATTATTTAGATCATCAACAGCAATTCCCATTGGAGTTTTCTCTAATACCGGACTTACCCAATCAGCTTCATACGTTTTTCCGTCAAATGCATATACTCTACCTGAAGCAGATCCTACTAAAATTTCTAAATTATCATCATCATCGATATTACCCATAGCAACGCCATAGTTACTTCCTCCTTCAAGCGAATAAATAAGTTGATTTGCATTATTTTCAGCACCTGAGTTCCAAGCTAATACATGGTCTGATGGTGAAGTTATTTCCCAAGCTACAACCATTCCTGCGTCACTTCCATGAACTATCCAAGGATTTTCATGTCCATTCATTGAAATGGTAACTCCAGCCCCTGTGTTCATAGGATATCCTCCACTCCATTCTTGATAAGTTGTTAAAGAATCTCCAACGAGACCCATAATTCTAACATTTCCACTTCCATCCATAACGACTAATTCTTCATTAGTGTTACCAAATAGATCGGCATTAGCGAGCCCATAACCGCTTTTGATACTATTATCTTCTAATCGTACATCTCTATCGCCATCAACAAAAACAGTTAATTTATTTTGTTGAGGAACAATCAATTCATCAATACCATTACTGTCTAAATCTGCAGACAATAGACTATAACAAAGACTGTCAGCTCCACTACTACCATCCATGTCATATTTCCATTGTAATTCTTCAGTTTCTCCGTCAAAAACAGCAACCCATCCTTGTTTACTTCCAACAGCGACTTCCATTGCCTCATCTTCATCAAATTGACCGAAAGTAAGGCCCCATGTATTTTCAAGAGTGCCTCCACTAGTTTGTGCTCCAAGATCAACATACCATTCAGCTTCATCAAAGGTAACATCTCTTCCAACATAAATTTCAGGAGTTTCAGTATCTACAACCCATAAGAAGCCTCGATCTCCACTCATTGCCAATTCAACTTCTTCATCTCCATCCAAATCTCCCATGGCTAGACCATATGGCCAACCTTCCGTCCATTGCGTATGTGACCAAGAAACACCGGAAGACCAATTAGCTTCAGCCAATAAAGAAACCCCATCAATAATTTTAACTTTTCCAGAATCAGAATTCCAATTGTAACCAATAGCAATTTCTAATTGAGGATCGTCATCGATTTGAGCAATTTCCATTCCCTTAACAGGCCCTCCCATATCGACAGTCTGAAAATCTTCATACCATCCGCCAGCACTTGCATTCCAATCTAAAATATGAACATAACCATTAGCATTTCCGAATATTAATTCATCTTCACCATCTTGATCAATATCTCCACTTTTTATTGAATTTAGAGCGCCAATACCAGTTCCCAAACCAGCATGCCATTTTTCACTCAAATAACCAGTATCAGTATCCGTTCGAGCATCATTAGCAGCTTCAACAGTGGTTGCTGGAACTAATGCAGATAGCAAAAAGAGGATGGCCAAAGCCCCAGCCTTTAGTCCTTTCATGATAGTCACGGACAAAAGTAACTATATCAAAGTTTTGATTCTATTTTAATCTATTCTAGTTCATTCGTTTGACAATTCATCAATAATCGCATCTTTAACCTCTTTTGAGTTCATTCCAGCCGTATCAATCCCTAATTTTTCTGCTGAAGACCGTATATTTTCTTTGTCTGTAATTTCATTTTTGCCTAATGGAGTTAGATTGGCATAGCCTCTAAATTCCCGGTAAGCTTTTCCAATCGCACGAGCACTTTCTTTAATCTTTTCAGGTCCTAAAAAAGTAGATAAAAGAAAGATAATCACAACTAGTTCTAGAAGACCGGGACTGTTCATGATTCTGTCAATGCTTGTTCTAAGTAAGCTTTTAATTCATTTTGATTATTTGCATTAATTCCAAAATATTCCATAAATGCCGGAGTTACACTCAGCTCAAATGATCTACCTTTTCTTTCACGTTGAACCATTCCAAGTTCTAATAATTCGCCAACATGTTCATAAACTTTATCTCCTAATTTATATTTCAATTCAGTTTGGAGCATAGGTTGTTCGTGCGCAATTAAAGCTAAAGTTCTCAAAAGGTATGAAGGTATTTCTTGCGGTGCTAACCTTCTTCCATATTCCACAGCCTCAGTTTTCAATTGTAACGCATATTTGTGCCCTAATCTAACAACTTCCAAGGCACTTTCTCGTTTTTTATAAACTTCAAATAAAGTGTCTAAAGCATCAGTAGCTTTTTTTCTTGAAAGGCCCGTTGCTTCAGCAGTTTCAGTAGCATCTAAAGCTCTTCCAGCAGAAAACAAAGCAGCTTCAACAGCTATAACTTCTTTCATCCAGCACTCTCCAGATTTTTAACATAAATATTATGTTTTTCTAAGTCTTTTTGAATTATATCAATTCTTCCTTCTCTTGCTAAGAATAAAGACCCTACAAATGTTCGAACCACACTTGCTTTTTCAGGCCTATCTAGAAGATCACCTAGCGGTATTGGTTTACCATTAAATTCATTAATTTTTTGCCATACTTTTTCTTTGTATCGGCTAGGATCATCATTATGTAATTTTTCACCAAGTCTTTGAGCGACTTCATTCAGTACTGATTGTCTTGCACTTCGTAATTGCCTTCTTCTTTCTAAACGTTCTTTACGTTCTATTTCAATATTACGGGCATCTTCAAGTGCACCAACTAATTCCATTAGAGTAACTCTTCTTTCACCTTGAAATAAGAGACTTTCTTCTATTGGAGGCTCAGCTGAATCTTCTAATTGCTCAGAGTAGGTTGGTTCCCATCCAAAATCAAAATCAGTCCATTCAGGTTGAGGTTCAGGTAATGGTTCCGTGGCTTCAATTGCTCCTGTTGCTCTTAATTTTAAAACGTCCCAAGCCCAACCAAGAACCGAACCTGCTAATGGTAAATCCAAATCATCACTTTTAACTGCATACTTTTGATATTCTATAATCATATGTTTTAGATCTAGAGACCATGGATCAAGACCGTGTTCTTTAACCAACATGAATAGAAGTGTCACACTCCTTGTAAATGGATCTTCAATAGTAGATACTTCAGCAGTAGTATTTGCACCAGATGCAATATCAATATACTGGTCTATTTTTTCAGAATTAACGCCAATCATGGCCTTGTGAAATAATAAGTGATTAACAACTAAACTCAAGCCCCTACCTCCGCCTCTACAGGCAGTGAAGCTAGGAAAGTATCAACATCTCTAATTTGGTGTAATCTTGAGACTCCATCATCTCCCATAAAGACTCCAATTACATTATCAGATTCTCGTAGAGCTGCATGATGTAAACTAACAACTAAGAATTGAGCAACGCTAGATTGTAACGCAATAGCTCTACCGATATGTTCTGTATTCACACCGTCTAAATTTTGGTCAGGTTCATCTAATAGATAGAATGGACTAGGATCATATCCTTGAATGGCAAATATGAAAGCCATTGAGACTAGTGATTTTTCTCCACCAGACAAGGCTTCTACTGGGTACATTTTTTTACGAGGCATTCGAGCTTTTATCGTTACACCACCTTCGAAAGGAGATTTTTTATTTTCCAAAACAAGCCCAGCTTCTCCACCTCCCGTTATCTCCTTGAATGAAGTTTTGAAACTTTGGCTAATATTATTGTAAACACCCATAAATTTAGCTTCTTTTTTCTCAGAAATTTTACTTTCAAGAGTATCTAGACGCCTAACTTCCTCATTCAATTGTTTTCTGTGTTTCTTGATTTCATTAAACCGTTCAGATTCTTGTCTATAATGTTCTAAAGACAACATATTGACATTTCCAAGACGGTTTCTTTTTCGTTCTAGATTTTCTTTGTCTGCGTCTAATTTTTCTCTGCCAGGCACAATTTGAGGGGTTTTCGTTCCTTTTGCAATTCGGCTTTTTGCTTCAATTAATTTAGGTTCTCTAGTAGAAATTTCAATTTTTAAGTCATCCATAGCATGTCTTCGACTGCGGCGCAATTCTTGTTTAGTTGAAAATTCAGTTTTTAGATTAGTGAGTAAATCATGTAATTCATCACGTTCATCTCTCAATCCCTTTAATTCCTTGAATTTTTCCTCTTCTTCTTTACGAAGAGATTTTAATAATTTTTCTAATTCTTTACCTTTTCTATTTTCGAGTTTCTGTTTTTCTTGTAATTCTTTTTGTTCATTATTATTGATTTCTAATTCACCTTTTAATCTACCAACTTCCGATTTCATAGAATCCGTTTTTGCAGTTAATGAGGCTAGATTAGCTTGCCCAGAAGATAATTCTTCTCTTGCTTCATCAAGGCTATTTTGTAATTCTGAAATGACTTTAGAAGTTTTTCCACCAGCTACGGCCTGTAAATTAGCAGTAGCTTTACTAATTTTAGTAGCTTCTTTTTGAATATCTTTTTCCAACCCTTCTAACAATCCGGTTCTTTCTATAATTTCACCTTGCAAGCCTTCAACCAAACCTTCACGAATTTTAACAGCATCATCAGCTTCTTGAAGTCTCTTTTTAATTTCTCCAGTTCGACCATCATAATCTGTAACTCTAGTTTGGAAGGCTGCTTTTTCACTCTCTAATTCTTGCCTTGTAGTTGCTAATTGACCAGCTTCTCTAATAATATCACTTAACTCTGAAGAAAGTTGTAATTTTTCAGCTTCTAAATTGCGAATATTACTTGATAAGTCATCAATATCCTCACGCTCAGCAGTCCCAAAATGAATTCCAGTTCTTGGCGCGGCTCCACCTACTAAAGCTCCGCCACTTTCAAGTAATTCTCCTTGAAGAGTTACCATTCGACCTTTTCCAAGATATTCTCTAGCTAGACTTAAAGAATCCATAATGACTGTATCTCCAAAAACATTACCAAATACATCACTATAGCGAGAATCAAATTTAACCAAATCTTGGGCAAAACCAAGAGCACCATCATTTTTCGAGATTAGAAGTGCATGTGCGCTCGGCTTGTATGAATGAACTTTGTTGAGTGGTAAAAAGCGAACTCTTCCAATATTATTACGTTTAAGAAAATCAATTGCAGCAGCAGCAGCTGAATCATCTTCAGTTACGATAGATTGTAGTCTAGCGCCTGCAGCAACTTCTAAAGCGGTAGCATATTTTTCATCTACTCTTCCTAATTCAGCAATTGTCCCAATAATGCCTCTCAATTCACCTTTATCCCGACATTCCAAAAGTGCTTGAACTCCTTTAGTATATCCTCCAAATTCTTCTCTAGCACGTTGAGCAGCTTCTTTAGAAGCCAATTTCATAGATAATTTTCTAAGTTTAGCTTCTATAATCCCCAACTTATCCTGATGAGTTTCTATAGTTTTAAGAATTTTATTGTGTTTAGTCTTAACTTTGTCTAAATTCTGAGTAGTAGACTTTCTTCCAACTTCCAAATCTTTCAGTTGGTAATCAGCTTCTTTTACATCCGTTTCAATAGATTCTAGCCATTTTTTAGATCTTATAACTTGTTCTTTTGCACTAGTCAGTTGAATTTCAATTTGTTCCTTTTCGCCATCAAGACGATGCCTTTGCATTTCCAATTCACCAGCATTTTTCCTCAAGACTTCAAGTTCATCTCGTTGAGTACTAACAGCTTCAGAATTATTTGCTGCAGCACCTTCTAATTCACTTAATTTTGAAACTTTAGCAGCTATTTTATTATCTATTTTCGAAACTTCTTTCGATATTCTTGTTAAATCTTGAGTTAAATTTTTCAATTCTTTTGAAGCTATTTTGTGCTCACCATTCAATACTTTTCTATTAATTTCTAATTCCTGTAGCCTATTTCTTGCCCCGTCTACATTTCTTTCAGATAAAGCATGCGCTACTCGAGCTTTATCTAATTCTTCTTGTAATTCACGGGCTTTATTTCCGCCAGAAACAGCAATATTCTTCTCAACTCCTTCAAATTGTTTTTGCTTATTTTCAATATCTTCTTTTCTTTTCTTTTGTTCTTTTTCTAATTCAGACAATTCTTCTGTATACTTTTCAACAACTTCTCTTCTAGATTCAATCTCAGCTTCAAAATCAAATACATTCCGAAATTTAAGTAGCAATTCATTTTCTTTTATTTTATCAAGAATTTCTTCTAATTTTTCAGCATCTTCTTTTTCTCTTTCTAATTGTTTAAGTGTTCTCTTTGCTTCCTTAGCCCTATCATTTAGTAATGTTAAATCAGCTTCAACAGAATTACGAGCACTCCTTGTACTTCTAAGTCGGTTATCGTATGCAGTAATTCCAGCAACATCTTCAATTTTCCTTCTTCTTTCAGTACCAGACATAAGAGAGGTTTGTATTACGTCTCCTTGTTGAATTATATTATATCCAGTTGCATAAAGTCCAGCTCTTGAGAATAGAGCTTCAAATTCACTGGCAGATGATTTAATGCCATCTAGTTGATAATAAGTAGTTGTGTTATCGCCTCTTAGGCGTATTCCTTTTGTGAAAGTAACTTGGTCTTTTTCTATTGCTAAAAATCGATCACTATTGTCAAAGACCATTGAAACTTTACAAGCTTTTGGCCCCGTCTTCTTTTTAGTTCCTTCTTGAAAACCATAAATTAATTGTTTTAGTTTTCTAGCTCTAAGTAATTTAGTTGATCTAGAACCAAGAATGAATAGAATTGCGTCAGTTATGTTTGATTTGCCAGAACCATTAGGTCCAGTTATGCATGTAAACCCGGGTCCGAGAGGGACGGTAACGTGGCCTTTGAAAGATTTAAAATTCTCGAACTCAAGTTCGAGAAGCCTCAATCAGAAGGCCTCCAACTGAGCTTGTCGAGGGGAAAGCCGCATAGAATCCCTACCACCTTCAACACTAGGTCGGTGCTGATTTCGGTAAGCCTCCCAAAATATTTTGATGAGCTTGGTTCTATCTCCACGGTCACCTGCTACCAAACCGGATAAATAAATAGAACGGTCTTCTTTTTGCCATCTTGTAGTAGATAACCCAGATCTCACTAGCATTCCATCTAATATTAATCTTCCAACTAAACCATTGCCCGATTCAAACGGCCTGACTTGTTGAAATCGGTGGTGGAATAATATTGCTCTTTCAAAAGGGTGTAAAGGTGAAGGATCGTGCCACCATTGTAGTAATCCCTCTAGTTCATCTTCAATCAAAACTGCAGGTGGTGGCATA
>Ga0208407_1001488_pt1 | contig 10719 bp, 8 predicted proteins | sample ETNtaG_9_FD_185775 | JGI IMG/M metagenome (GOLD analysis project Ga0208407, IMG submission 185775) | Marine microbial and viral communities from oxygen minimum zone, Eastern Pacific Ocean - ETNP201406SV69 (SPAdes) (version 2) | ecosystem: Environmental > Aquatic > Marine > Oceanic ...
GATTTAAATTTTCATTTATCTTAAGTATCTTTGGCTTTATTCTTTTTGCATCGGCAGACATTGCTGCTGTTGAATGGATTAGAAGAATTATTGAATATATCAATTCTGATCAAGATGATTTCAGCATATATCTTGTCCTAGCATTAATTTTTATTGCAATGGGAAGAGGTTCAGGCTTTTTTATTGGTAATTATTTTATGTCTAGGGTTGGGTTCGGCATTGTCCATGATCTTAGATCTGAGCTATTCTCAAAACTAATTAACCTTCCTAAGAATTTCTTTGATCAAAATCAATCAGGCCAACTGATTAATAGAATTACTTTTACCACTACGCAAGTTTCAGGTGCTGCCTCAAATGCTATTAAGACTTTCGTAAGAGAGGGGTTTCTTCTTGTCGGTTTACTAGCCTATATGCTTACTTTAAACTGGAAGTTAACACTGCTCTTGTTAATCACCACCCCATTTATAGCATTAATAGTATATGTTGCTGGTCGACGATTAAGAAAATTGGCGAAAAGAATTCAAACAGCCATGGGGGATGTAACCCATCTTGCATCTGAAGCAGTTGATGGAAATCTAGAAATTAAGTCATTTAATGCTGAAAAATATGAAAAAGATAGATTCCTAGCTGCCAATGCTTCAAATAAAAATCAAAATTTAAAACTCGAAGCAACCAGCAATTTGGCAACACCTATTATTCAGCTTCTAGTTTCAGTTTCATTATCTATTGTTGCTTATTTTGCATTGGGCTCACAACTAGGTATAGAGCTAAGCGCTGAAGATTTTGTTGCTTTTATAACTGCAGCGGGATTAATGGCAAAACCGATTAGGCAACTTTCAAATATTAATGCTGTAATTCAAAAAGGGTTAGCAGCAGCCGTAGAAATTTTTGATCAATTGGACGCAAAAGAAGAAGAAGACACAGGCGAGTTAGACTCAGATATTATAGGAAATATTACGTTTTCAGATGTTTCTTTTGCATATAACTCCAAAGAATCTGTCTTAGATAATTTAAATTTTGAAATTATTCAAAATGAAACAATTGCTATTGTTGGGAAATCTGGATCAGGGAAATCGACAATTGCTAATTTGATTTCAAGGTTTTATTCTGATTACTCGGGAAAAATCTCTATAGATGATGTAAGTATATTAGATTATCAGTTATCCCATCTCCGAAAATCCATCTCAATAGTCAATCAATCACCAACTTTATTTAATGACACCATTGAAAAAAATATTGCCTATGGTGATAACGATATTGATCAAGCAAAATTAAAAGAGGCAGCTAAAATATCTGGCTGCAATGAGTTTATTTCAAGGCTTCCGGAGGGCTTTAAATCTGAAATAGGCGATGATGGTGTCTTGTTATCTGGCGGTCAACGACAAAGAATAGCAATAGCTAGAGCCTTTTATAAAGATTCACCAATTATTATCTTAGATGAAGCTACTTCAGCGCTAGACAATGAATCTGAATTAATTGTGCAAGAGGCAATAGAGCAATTAATAAATAATAGAACCACTATCGTTATTGCTCATAGACTTTCAACTATTGAAAATGCAGACAAAATTATAGTTTTAGATAATGGCTCAGTTGCTGAGTCAGGAACTCATGATGAGTTATTAGATCAGGATGGTATCTACAAGAGCCTATATCAAAATAAATTCAATGATTCTGGAGATCCAAAAAAGCCATCAAAAAAATCTGTTAGCAAGGAGTACCTTCCAACATTTACTGAAGAGCCATCTCAGCAAGGCTATCTAATTGATGCCTGGTACAACAAAAGCTTTTGGTTATATATTTTGGCTCCACTTACTTTATTATTTTCATCCTTGGTTAAGGTACGAAGGAATTCTTACATAAGGAACCCTAAAAAAGTTTGGAACTCCTCTAAACCTATTATTGTTGTTGGCAATATTTCAATGGGCGGAACCGGCAAAACCCCTTTAGTTAAATTTATTGCAAATGAACTAGCTAAACGAGGCTTTAAACCTGGATTAGTAAGCAGGGGGTATGGTGGTAAGTATTCTGGAACGCTAGAAGTTACTTCTGAAACCACATACAAACAAACGGGAGATGAAGCTCAAATTTTAGCTAAATTAAATATCCCATTTTTTATTGATAAAAATAGATCTAGGGCAGCAAGAAAATTGCAAGACAAACATAATGTGGATGTAATTATTTCTGATGATGGCCTTCAGCATTATGCAATGGGCAGGGATATTGAAATTGCTGTCATTGATGGAGCAAGAAGGCTAGGAAATGGTTTGGCTTTTCCTGCAGGCCCACTCAGGGAGCCTAAGTCTAGACTTTCAGAAGTTGATTTTATTGTTAACAATGGTGGCCCAACAGAAGGAGATGAAATTTTAATGACCCTTAGTCCTGCTAAATTCATTCACTTAAATTCTGGTAAAGAGTATTCTGTAGATAAGTGGCCTATGCATAATCAAGTCCATGCGATTGCCGGAGTTGGTAATCCGAATAGGTTTTTTGATTTATTGTTAAGGTTAGGTTTTGAGTTTGATAAAAATCCATTTCCCGATCATCATAAATATAATAAAAGGGACTTATATTATCTTGATCATCTTCCTATTTTAATGACTGAGAAAGATGCTGCTAAATGTAAACATTTTAATAACTCAAAGATTTGGTATCTTAGTATTGAGTCTAAAATAGAATCCCAGTTTGTTGATAGGCTAGAGGAGAAGTTAAATGATAGATAAGGATATTTTAAATATTATGGGATGCATTAGATGCAAGTCAAAACTAATTGATAAAGAGAATCATTTGGAGTGTTCTCAGTGCAATATTGGCTATCCAGTTGAAGACGATATCCCTAGAATGATTGAGGAAAGAATTTTTTCCTTGAATGACTGATTCTTTTGTAATTATTGTCCCGGCTAGGGCCGGCTCTACTCGTTTACCTAATAAACCATTAGCGCTGATTAATGAGAGCACTGTAATTTCTCACATCATAGATTTAGCAAATTCATCTAATGCTGCAAGTGTTTATATTGCAACTGATAGCACAGATATAGCAGACCATTGTAGATCCTGCGGTTCGAATGTCGTGATGACTTCATCAGATCATGTTTCTGGCATGGATAGAATTGCTGAAGCTGCAAAAACACTTGATTTACCAGATGATGTCCCAGTTGTTAATCTTCAAGGAGATGAACCCTTCATGCCTTTAGAGATCATCAATCAACTACCTACGCTTTTAAGCGATGATTTTCCCATATCGACAGCATGCATTAAATTTACAGATAATATGGATATAAATAGCCCTCATGAGGTGAAAGTTGTTAGATCAGTTTCAAAAAAAGCCATGTACTTTTCTAGGTCCGTTATACCAAACTCACCTAACGAAGGCTCCCAAAATCATTTGAAGCATCTTGGGATATACGCTTACACCAATAAAACTCTTCAAGCATTAAGTGCGCTCAAGCCAACCGCAAATGAAGAATCAGAGAAATTAGAACAATTACGTTTTTTAGATAATGGATTTGATATCTTTGTACAAGATTTTAAATGTGAAGCTCCTATTGGTATTGATACTCCCGAAGATTTAGAGGTCGCGAGAGCATTTGCTAAGAAGAATGATTGATTATGCTTATTCCTAACTCTTTTGGCTTAACAGTAAATGCAAAAAATTTCTTAAGCATAGACACTTCTGAGGATTTATCTAAATTAGATTCAATCAAAGATAACTCGATATTAATTCTTGGCGCTTGTACAAACGTAATATTGAACAAAGATATTGATAAAACTATTGTTCAAGTTAATTTTAAAGATATAAAAATGTATGAAGATTACCTTTCAGTAGGCGGGGGAGTGGATTGGGCTGATTTTATTGAATACTGCTTAAACAATAATTTATACGGAATAGAAAATTTAACTCATATTCCTGGATCTGTGGGTGCCGCGCCTGTTCAAAATATTGGTGCATATGGAGTTGAGGTCAGTTCATTTATTCATAGTGTTGAATGTTTTAATTTGCTTACACAGCAACAAGAAACCATTGAAAGGGAGGAATGTAAATTTGAATATCGAAATTCAATCTTTAAATCAAATAATTATATTATTTTAAAAGTTAATTTTATTTTTCATAAAAGATTTGAGCCCAATTTAAGTTACCCAGCTTTAGCTAATTATTTAATAGATAATTCTATTGATACAAATTCTCTTACCCCACAATTGCTTTCTGAGTCTGTAAGAAATATAAGAAATTCTAAATTGCCTGATCCGCGGTTAGAGCCAAATGTCGGTAGCATTTTTAAAAATCCTTTAGTAAAAACCAATGATTTTGATAGAAATTTTTTAATTGGGCATAGGTGGGAGCAAGACAATGGAATGACTAAACTGAGTGCAGCTAGATTAATCGAGCTTATCAAGCCTGAATTAAGCATCCCTGAAACTTTGCGTATCTATGAGTATCACTCACTTGTAGTTATCAATAATGGCAAAGCATCATTTGATGATGTAAAGAATTTGCTAGATCAGATTGGAATAAAAATATTTAATAAATTTAATGTTGAATTAGAAATAGAGCCTGAGATCATTTCATCATGATCTTCTTTTCAGCAGCTTTAGCTCATTTATTAGCCGTAATGTCACCCGGTCCAGATACTGCCATTATTTTTCATCAATCGTTTGCTAAAGGCAGAGCCCAGGGAATTCTTACAGCTCTAGGTATAGGTTTTGGTATATTTATACACTGTTTTTTTGCTATTTCTGGAATTTCATTATTAATTTACACCTCTGAAGAAGCTAAGTTTTTTGTTAAATGTTTGGGGGCTTTATATTTGCTTTATCTTGGAATTAGCTTTTTTTTTTCAAAAAAATCATCTAAATCTGATGAAACAAAGGTCATATTTAAAAATCCTTTTGTGATTGGTTTGGTAACTAATTTATTAAATATAAAAGCATTTTTATTTACTGTTTCTTTGTTCTCTTTTATAAATCTTGATCCAAGTTCGTTAATGTCTATCATCTATTTGTTATATTTCCCACTCATTACTGCAGCATGGTTTTCTTTTGTGACTTATGCATTAACTCACCACTCATTGGGTGATATATTTAATAAGCATTCTGATAATATCCAGTTTGCTTCATCAGCCTTTATTGCTGGATTAGGATTATTAATTTTATTGCAAACTTTGTATGGACTTCTCTGATCTCTTGCAATCTGTAAACTCAATTGAGGAGAAGTACCCTCCTGTACATCTTTGGAATCCAGATTTATGTGAGGGTGTCGAGATGAAAATTGATAGGGAAGGCAATTGGTTTTATCAAGGTTCAATCATTGGCAGAGACAAACTAAAAATCTTATTTTCTAGGATTTTAAAACTTGAAGAGGACAAATATTTTTTGGTTACACCTGTTGAAAAAGTACCTGTGAAAGTAGACTTAGCTCCATACATGATAGTAGATTATAAAGTTGATTCAGATCATAAAAATATTATTTTAAAAACAAATTTAGATTTATCTATACCCCTGGATAAAGATCATAAACTAGAACTTAAGAACATAGGCGATGAGCACATTCCATTTGTGCATGTCAGAAATAATATTGAGGGATTTATCTCTCGCTCTGTATATTATTCATTGATAGAAATCGCACTCAAGCAAGATAACGGTTCTTCAGATCAGTTAACCCTTAAAAGTTTTGATTGCGACTTTAACTTAGGACAAACAATCTGAATACAGAACTTAAAGCTTTGGGGATTGATTAATTAGTTAGATTCGCTATCGATCCATTCATTGATATATTTTTCTAGAATATCAAGCGGTAGGGCGCCCCTTTTTAGTACCTCATGATGAAAATCTTTGATATCAAAGCTGTTGCCTAATTCAGATTCTGCCTTGGCCCTCAGTTCAAGTATTTTCAGCTGGCCAATTTTGTAGGCAAGCGCTTGCCCAGGCCAATTGATGTATCTATCAACCTCATTCATTACATCTTGTTTGGTTTTCGCGGAATTATCTAGGAAATAATTTATTGCATCTTGCCTACTCCAATCAAAGCAGTGCATTCCAGTATCTACAACAAGCCTAATTGCTCGCCACATGTCATATGTCAGTTGACCAAATCTAGAATAAGGATCTTTATATAACCCAAGATCATATCCAAGCCTCTCACTGTAAAGTCCCCAACCTTCAACAAAGGCAGTGATCCCGCCATACTTTCTAAAATTAGGTAAATCTAATTCCATAGCTAAGGCTATCTGAAGATGATGTCCAGGCATTGCCTCATGGACACTAAGGACTTCTATTTCATATTTTGGCCTTACCTCAGGACGATATAAGTTTACATAGTAATAACCTGCTCTAGATCCATCTGCTGCAGGTCGTTGATAGTATGCTGTCGTTGTGTCAGGTGCGCTTTCCATTGGAATGGGTTTTAACCCATAAGGCATTGATGGCAGGACTTTAAAGAGCTTGACTAACTCTGGATCAATTCTTTTTGATGTTGCGAGATATGACTCAAAGAGCTCTTCAGATGTCTCATAGTAGAATTTAGGATTAGTGCGTAAGTCATCTAAGAAAGATTTAAACTTTCCCTCCCATTTAACCTCTTTAATTATGGCATCCATTTCATCTCTAATTCTGGCAACTTCAGCTAAACCTATTTCATGAATTTCTTTTGGCGTCAGGTTTGTGGTTGTAAATTTTCTAGCTAAGAATTCATAATATTCTTTCCCATTCTTAATTTCTTTAATGCCGATGGAGGTTCTGCAGGCTGGCAGGTATTCATCTTTAAAAAATCTATGAAGTTTTAAATAAGCAGGAATAACTTTTGACTTAATAACCTTAAGAGCTTGTTTTTGAATCTCTTCAGTTTCAATCTTGTTAATTGATCGATCCATCTCGAGAAATGTTCTATAGAAAGGGCTGTCTTTTGGTTCTACAAAAGCTTGAAGCTCGATCTGCTTATAAACTTTTTGCATGAGAAATCTTGGAGGAACTATGTCTTCGGCAATGCCTATTTTTCCTTTTTCAATTGCTGCATCCACCAATACATCTATTTTTGAAATCCTTTCTATCCAATCTAAATAGTGTTGCTTATTTCTGAGGGGGACTATGCTGGTAGTTTCATGCTGCAGCTGAATACCACCTCTATGACTAAATGGAATTAAAAAGGTTTTATATGCATGAGATTCTATGGAATTTTCATACTGTTGTTTGAACAATAAGTAATTCACTTTATTATCCTCAGTGAAATTACTTATATCTAATTCATCTAATTGATTAAGAACATTTAATTGATGTTGATGATTTGAGTAAATATTTTCTACTGAAGTATCAGACCATTCAGTGTTTCGACTAAGATCCCCCATGCTTGAAGCATAAACAGGATTATCATTAACAATTTTAGACCACTCTGAATCAAGCAAGGATTCAAATTTACTTTGGGGAGAATCAGATGAGCAACTTACAACAAAAATTAATGCGGCAATTAGTTTAATATTGTTCATTACATATTTGGGTAATTTGGACCACCAGTTCCCTCAGGTGTGACCCAGGTGATATTCTGTGATGGGTCTTTAATATCGCACGTTTTGCAATGCACACAGTTTTGCCCATTAATAACAAATTCTGGCCCTGAGTCTTTTTCAACAACTTCATAAACCCCAGCAGGGCAATATCTTTGAGCTGGCTCTGCATACATTGGAAGATTTTGCAGGATAGGGATAGAAGAATCTTTTAATGTTAGATGGCAAGGCTGATCTTCTTCATGATAGGTGTTAGATAGGAAAACACTACTCAATTTATCAAAGCTAATTTTTCCATCTGGTTTTGGGTACTCAATCACAGGCATATCGGCTGCAGGTTTTAAGCATGCATAATCTGGTGTTGTGTGATGCAAAGTAAAAGGTAATTTGCCTCTAAAAATAAGTTGATCAATGGCATTAAAAGCAGCTCCTATTAGCGCACCAAATTTATGAAACATTGGGCCAAAATTTCTAGATTTTTGAAGTTCTGTATGTATCCAGCTTTCTGCAATCATTTCATCAAATTCCAAGGTATCTTCAGAATCAATGTTATTAAAAATTGCTTCTGCAGCTAGCATTCCTGATTTCATTGCAGTATGAGAACCTTTAATTTTTGAGAAATTAAGTGTTCCTGCATTATCTCCTACCAACACTCCACCTGGGAATTCCATGCTAGGAAGAGACTGAATGCCGCCTTTGATCAGAGCTCTTGCTCCATAAGTCAGTCTTTCACCGCCTTCTAAGTATGGTTTAATTGAGGGATGTGTTTTCCATGTTTGAAATTCATCAAAAGGACTTAAATGAGGATTTTCATAATCAAGAGGGACCACATAACCTAGGTAGACTTCATTATTATCAGCATGGTAAAGATAGGATCCAGCTGGGGTATTTTTTGCGCTAGGCCATCCATTGGTGTGTATAACCAATCCTTCTTCATGAACCTTATCTTTTATTTTCCAGACTTCTTTAAAACCAATGCCATAGTGCTGAGGATCTTTATCCTTATCCAATTCATATTTAGCTATAAGTTGCTTCCCTAGATGACCACGACAACCCTCTCCAAAAATTGTGTATTTAGCCTTGATATCTATGCCAGCTTCAAATCCAGGCTTTTGCTCACCATCTAGGCCAACCCCCATATCACCAGTTCGAACACCAACAACTTTATCATTTTCGTAAAGAATCTCGCTGGCTGGGAATCCAGGGAAGATCTCTATGCCTAAATCTTCAGCTTGCGTAGCAAGCCAGCGACAAAGATTTCCTAAACTTGTAACATAGTTACCATGGTTATTCATAGGAGGCATAACAAAGGAGGGGATAGATATTCCAAATTTTTTGAAGAGGAACATCAACTTGTCTTTTTTAACTGGAACATTTAAAGGACAGTTTTTTTCCTTCCAGTCAGGGATTAATTCATTTAAGGCCGTTGGTTGAAAAACATTCCCTGAAAGAATATGAGCTCCAATTTCAGAGCCTTTTTCAAGCAAGCATATTTCAAGCGGTTTGTTATTTTCTTTGGAAAGTTGTGCAAGTTTTATTGCTGCGCTTAACCCCGAGGGACCCCCTCCAACTATAACAACATCGTATTCCATTACTTCTCTTTCCATGAGCCAGCTCCCTCTTTTTTTAGTGGTAAAAAAACATTACAATTATATCCCTTACATAACTATCGAACGAATATTATTATATTAAAAATTGATAAATAATTATAACGAAATATAATAGTATCAAAATTAGCGAGCCCTATATATGAAAATATTAGTACCAATCAAACGTGTTGTTGATTACAACGTGAAAGTTAGACCTCTTGGAGATCAATCAGACGTTGATCTTAACAACGTCAAAATGGCAATGAATCCCTTTTGTGAAATTGCCATTGAAGAAGCTGTAAGATTAAAAGAAGCTGGAACTGCCACTGAAGTTATTGCAGTAACAGTTGGTAAATCAGATTCGCAGGAGCAGCTAAGAACTGCTTTAGCCTTAGGTGCAGATAGAGCTATATTAGTAGAAGCAGATTCATTGCTTGAGCCACTGGCCATTGCCAAAGCTTTAGCGAAAGTAATTGAAGCTGAGTCACCTCAACTTGTAATACTTGGTAAACAAGCCATTGATGGAGACAACAATCAAACAGGCCAGATGCTTGCAGCTTTATTAAATTATGGCCAAGCAACTTTTGCCTCAGAAATTTCTATTGATGGAGACTCTGCATCTATCACTCGTGAAATTGATGGAGGTCTCCAAACTATTAAAGTTTCACTTCCAGCAATTATTACAACTGATCTGCGATTAAATGAACCGCGTTATGCATCGCTGCCTAATATTATGAAAGCAAAAAAGAAAGAATTAGATATTCAGCCAATTGATGCCATGGGCATAGATATAGCACCTCGGATAGAGTTACTTTCGGTTGAATTACCACCAGCAAGACAAGAGGGCATTAAGGTTGAATCAGTTGAAGAGTTAGTTAGCAAATTAAAAAATGAAGCAAAGGTGATTTCATGAGTACATTAGTTATAGCAGAACACGATAATACCAATCTTAAGCCCGCAACACTTAACACCGTAGCAGCGGCAAATGTAATTGGTGGTGCAGTTCACATACTCATAGCTGGCAATGCTTGCCAGTCTGTAGCAGATGAAGCTGCAGCTGTAGAGGGTGTTGAAAAAGTTATTTTAGCCGATGACTCTGCATACGAAAATCAATTAGCTGAGAGCACAGCAAATTTAATTAAATCAATTGCAGCTGATTATTCTCATATTCTCGCTCCAGCCACAACTTTTGGTAAGAATGTTTTACCAAGACTCAGCGCATTGCTTGATGTTCAGCAAATTTCTGAAATCACTGAGGTTGTATCAGAGGATACTTTTAAACGTCCAATATATGCTGGTAGTTGTATAGCGACAGTTAAATCTAGCGATTCAATAAAAGTTATTACTGTTAGAGCTACTGCTTTTGATCCAGTAAATGCTAGCGGTGGATCTGCATCTGTTGAATCAATATCAGCTGATGGTGTCTCTGATTTATCTACATTTGTAAATGAAGAGATTGCACAGAGTGATCGACCAGAACTCACTGCAGCAAGCATTGTTATTTCTGGTGGAAGAGGCATGCAATCAGGAGATAATTTCCATCTCTTGGAAACTATTGCTGACAAACTTGGTGCTGCAGTTGGCGCTTCAAGAGCAGCTGTAGATGCAGGATTTGTTCCAAATGACTATCAAGTTGGTCA
>Ga0208407_1001501_pt1 | contig 10679 bp, 8 predicted proteins | sample ETNtaG_9_FD_185775 | JGI IMG/M metagenome (GOLD analysis project Ga0208407, IMG submission 185775) | Marine microbial and viral communities from oxygen minimum zone, Eastern Pacific Ocean - ETNP201406SV69 (SPAdes) (version 2) | ecosystem: Environmental > Aquatic > Marine > Oceanic ...
TAAATCAAATGGATTAATGTTCTTATTGGGAGGAAATTTATTTACTCTTAAATTTTTACTAATACTATAACTAGAGAAATAAATATTAGACCAATGAAGGCCACCAAAGGGTCAATATCAACATACTTTTTCTACGTACTTCTATTATCTTTTGTTACAACAGCAACTGGGCAACAAGATAGTATTTTGATAATATCATCCCAAGATAGCATATCAAATAATCAGCAACCAATTATAGTCAAAGAAATCGATAGCGCAAATATAATAATTCCCAGGAAGATAATAAAGAATCAACCTCCTGTAATTGTTGATACGATTCCTACTATCCTGATTAATGAAGATGAGAATATGATCATTGAATTATCTTCATTTTATTCATTTATATCTGATCCAGATGACTCAATAAGTAATCTTCAGTGGAATTTTTTACCAGGAACTAATACTTCAATAAGTCTTGATGATAATCAATTAACAATTAATTCTCGCAATAATTGGTACGGCCTAGATACAATCATAGTTATTATATCTGATTCATCATTATCGGATACATCTCTAATTCCATTATATATTAGATCTCAAAATGATTCACCAGAGTTTTTATCTAGATTAGATACAATTAATATAAATGAGGATGATCAAATTATTATTGGTTTAAATACATTAGAATCAATTATCAATGATATAGATAATAAAATAAATGAATTATCATGGAGTGTAATAGAAAATTATCCTTTTCAAACTAATATAGATGGTAAGCAGATTATAATTGAAGTTGCAAAAAATTGGTTTGGACACGAAACAATGCAAATAATTGCTTCTGATAATAGTACATCAGACACACTTAACGTTAATGTATATATATCCCCTATTAATGATCCTCCATCTTTCATAGATATGATCCCTTCAGCAACCATTAACGAAGATGAAATTCTACAAATTGCGTTTATTGATTGGATACAATATGTTTCAGATGTTGATAACTCAGATCAATCCTTAATCTGGAATGCTAAAGAGAGTTCCAATATTAACTTGAATCTATATGATAATTCAATGACCTTAAAAAGCAATCCTGATTGGTATGGTGTCGATACATTAATGATTATAATTTCTGATGAAGAGTACGCTGATTCAATTGAATGGATAATAAATGTAAAGGCTGTTAATGATTCGCCAAAATTTAAAAATAATATTTTTCAATATAGCATTTATGAAGATGATATTTTATCAATAAATAAGAGCGAACTAATTCTAGAGGTAAATGATCCAGATAATAATTCTGATCAATTAGAATTAAAAATCAGTAGTCTTAATGATATAATTCTCACCGAAAATGAATACAATTTTTTTCTACGTGGTAAAAAAGATTGGTTTGGTAGCGATAGTCTTTATCTATCAGTGAGTGATAGTGAAATGTTTGATAATGCACTATTATTAATTGAAATCATTGCGATAAATGACCCACCAGAATTTATTGGAGATATTCCAGATACTTCACTATATGAAGATGGGTCTATCTCTTTCCCTGTGCATCAATGGAATAATTATACTTTTGATCCAGATAATGATATAGAATCTTTACAATGGACGGTCAACACACAAAATCATATAGATGTAACAATTGAAAATGGTATTATAAATATTAATCCAATAGATAATTGGTACGGAAATGAAACGTTAAATATTATTGTATCTGATTTAGAGTTAAGTGACACAACTAAAACGATTATAAGCGTGCTACCTGTAAATGATTTTCCAACTATTAGTTTTATACCACCTATAAATATTAATGAAGATGAAAAAACAACTTTGAATTTAGATGAATATGTCGATGATAAAGATGATAATGACAGCTTGCTAACGTGGTCTATAGTAAAAAACTTTGAAAAAAATAATATTAATTCATTTGGTAGTAATCTATATAAAAGTTCACGTCGATATTTATCTACATTCTTGAACCAAGAATATCTTTCACTTAAAGAATCTGATTTATCAAATGAACATGCAATTGATTGGGTTACAATCAATTCTGAAAATCAGCAAATTTATATTCAACCTCCTCCTAATTATTTCGGTAAGGATATTCCAATCTTGCTACAGGTTCAAGATTCGAAGAATGCAAAAGATATTAAATTGCTTTCAATTACTATCGAACCAGTAAACGATCCTCCATTATTAAGTAGTATACCAATCATTTTGATGAATGAAGATGAGCTTTTCCAAGACTCAATAAATTTTTTAGAAAAATATGTTTTCGATATTGATAACCCATTTCATGCTCTACAATGGAAATTAATTAGTTCTAATGAATGGATTAATTATGAAATAAATAATAATAAATTTTCAATTTCACCTGAAAAGAATTGGTATGGAAATGATACAATAATTGTTTCTGTTTTTGATGGAGAGTTTTTTGATTCAACAAGTGCTATAATTAATATAGTATCACAGAATGATCCTCCTGACCCTTTTGAATTAATTGATAATGTCATTGAGGATTCAACAAAATTTACTTTTCAATGGTATCCGACTATTGATGTGGATAACGATACAATTGAATATCATTTTTATTTAAAAGGAATCAATATAGATACTGTCATTTATAACATCGTTGATAAATATAGTATCACACTCTTTACGAAAAATAAACTAAATGCAGGAACACCTTATCTATGGTATGTATCGGCTACTGATAGGATTGATACCGTATTATGTGAAAAAAAACTAACATTTTATGTAAAAACTACACCTCAATCATTTGCTCTTCATCAAAATTACCCTAACCCATTTAATAGAAATACCAAGATACCAATTGATATGTTGTATGGAGATGCACTACGAATAATTATTTATGATATGCATGGTAAACAAATCAAAACCTTATCTAATGAATTTAAATCTGCAGGAAAATATGAAATTGAATGGGATGGTACAGACCGCTTTGGAAAACAAGTATCTACAGGTGTTTACTTAGCGATAATGCAAACAAGAAATTTTTCACAAGCAAGAAAACTAATGTTTATCAAATAACAAAGCCTTCTATTAATTATCAGTTTCTATTTGTAGATTTTAATAGTATTTATCTCAGGGAGGGGTAAAATGAAAATTGATCTTATGAAAAATGATACCTATTCGGAATCGCAACTAACTGGTCTCGTTATATTGCGTATATTAATTGGATGGCATTTCCTTTATGAAGGAATATCTAAAATAATTAACCCCTATTGGAGTTCTGCGGCATATTTACTTGATTCTAAATGGATTTTGTCCTCATTGGCTAAATCTATTGTTGCAAATTCAACTATGTTAGGCTTTACTGATTTTATAAATATGTGGGGATTGACACTGGTTGGTTTATCATTGTTATTAGGACTATTTGGCAGGTATGGCGCTCTTTTGGGGATGGGATTTGTATTATTATACTATTTATTTGCACCTCCATTTATAGGCTTAGAATATGGAAGGCCTGGTGAAGGTAGTTATATTTTGGTAAATAAAAATCTTATCGAAGCTTTCGCGTTATATGTGTTATATCTTTTTCCAAGTAGTCAATTTATAGGTGTGGATCGATTAATATTTTCATCACAATCAAATTCATTAGGAGATAAATAATGAGTAAAGAAAATAAAGCATCAAATGATGACTTATTGAATCGAAGAGAAGTATTAAAGGGATTGGCCACTGTTCCTGTACTAGGACTTTTCTTTATCAAATTATGGCAAAAATTACGTTTAGATAAACTAAAGAAGTCAAATCTTCTACAAGATCTTATCAGTGATAGAAAAGCTCCTTCAATAGTAAAAAAAGTTGGTAATAATGATCATTTGCGAGTTGGTGTAGTTGGCTATGGTGGTCGTGGAGGCCATCTTACAAGAGGACTACACCAGGGTGGACATCGAACGCAGCAGAAAGAGCTAAAAAGAATAAACTAGATAAAGCATTTGAAACATTTATGTCTCAAACAGATTTGAATTGTTCTCTTGTTGGTATATGTGATTTATTCGATGTAAGGGCTGAATTAGGAATAGCAGCCTCCAAGAATGAGGTCCGTTCCGGTGGTAGGCCTAATGAAACAGCTGTGCGTTATAAACATTATACTGACTTAGTGACAAGCAAAGATATTGATGCTGTTATTATTGCGACACCTGATCATTGGCATTCACGAGTTGCAATTGCTGCTGCAAAAGCTGGTAAACACGTTTATTGTGAGAAAGGTTTAACAAGAACATTCGATGAAACAATTGAATTATATGATACGGTAAAAGAAACAGGGATTACGTTTCAACTTGGACATCAAAATAGACAAGTAGAAGCCTATGAACAGGCAAAAAAGATTATTAATCAGGGGTTACTTGGACCTGTTAATCTTGTTCAACTAACAACAAATAGAAACTCTCCCGGTGGAGCTTGGGTGTGGGGAATTGATCCAAAAGGAAATTCAAAAACGATTGATTGGGAAACTTTTCAAGAGCCATCACCAAATAAAATACCATTTGGAGAAGAAGCCTTAAGAAGGTTTTTTCGATGGAGATGCTGGTTTGATTATGGTACAGGACTCTCAGGAGATCTGTTTTCCCATGACTTTGATCAGATTAACCAAATAATGGGTCTAGGCATTCCTAAATATGCATCATCATCTGGAGGTATTTATTATTATAAAGATGGTAGAGATGTTCCTGATGTCTGGAATGCTACATTAGAATATCCTGATAAAGATTTAACTGTATTATATAGTGCTACTTTATCAAGTTTAAATAGTCGTGGGAATAGGATAATGGGCCATGATGCAACAATGCAAATTGGTGGAGAATCAAACAGTGGTGCGCTTGGTGGTTTTATAGTAAAAGCTGATCCTTATTCTACAAGATATAAAGATCGCATTGAAAAAGGTGTGATTAATTCAAAATATCCTATTTACTCCTATGCGCCAGGTTCAAAACAGATTGATGGGATCACCTCAGCAACATCTCAATATTTTGCTAACAAGGGCCTATTGTATACATATCGAGATGGAAAACGAGTAGATTCAACACATCTACATGTACAAGATTGGCTCAACTCTATCCGAAGTAAAACATTGCCTGCCTGTAATATTGAAGAGGCCTTACATGAAGGTGTGACATGCCATATGGCAACAGAGTCGTATCTTCAAGGGCGCAGGATAGAATGGGATCCAGTTAATCGTACTTTAATATAATTAATTATATTAAATAATAATGGATGATTCTATTCCATGATTGCACTTAGCTGGGTAAAAGCTATTACTCAAAGTAATAAGTGGAAAAGTTCTGGTAATAAGATTGTTTTCACTAATGGTTGTTATGATTTAATACATCGTGGTCATATTGATCTACTCTCTAAAGCAAAAAGCAAAGGGGATAAGTTAATCGTTGGCCTAAATAGTGATCGATCTGTAAAACAGTTAAAAGGAAATGATCGTCCGATTCAAAATTTTGATGATAGATTAATTATATTAGATGCAATTAAATCTGTAGATATGGTCGTCGGGTTTGATGAAGATACTCCAGATAAAATAATCAAAGAATTACTACCAAATGTACTAGTGAAAGGTGGCGATTATTCAATCGATAGCGTTGTTGGTGCAGACACGGTAATATCGCATGGTGGTAGTGTAGAAATTATTGATTTGATTCCAGGAAAAAGCACCTCTTCATTGATTGATAATATTGCAAAAGTAAAATAAACATGAAGAAGCTATTATTGTTATCACTACTCTTAGGTATAACTAATGGAAAACCTCTCGTTCAACAATATTCTATCTTCCCTTTTCAAGATAAACATGTACATGGAAGTAGTATTGTTGAATTACCGAATGGAGATCTTTTATCCTGCTGGTTCCATGGCTCTGGTGAAAGAAAAGCAAATGATGTACGTATCAAAGGAAGTCGACTTAAAAAGGGTAGTAATGAATGGGGTGCTGTATTTGATATGGCAGATACTCCGAATTTACCAGATTGCAATCCTGTTCTGTGGATTGATAATAACGAAAAATTATGGTTATTCTGGATAGCTGTACGTGCTAATCGATGGGAAAATTCAATGTTGCGATATAGAACATCTACTGATTACTTGAATAAAGAAACGCCCGCTTGGAATTGGCAAGATAATATCATCCTCAAACCAGGAGAGAGATTTTCGGAGACTATTCAACTAGCTTTTGAAGAACATATAGATGAACCAATGTGGGCTGAATATGCTCCACCATATTCAAGATTAATCATTGATGCAGCCAAAGATCCTGAAAAAAGACAAAAAGGATGGATGACACGTATACATCCAATATCATTAAAATCAGGAAGAATCCTGTTGCCTCTTTATTCCGATGGATACAATATATCTATTGTAGCAATAAGCGATGATAATGGAAATAATTGGAGAGCAAGTAATCCAATAGTAGGACTAGGGCCTATACAACCAAGTTTAGTTCAAAAGCAGAATGGTCATATTGTAGCATATATGAGGGACTCTGGCATTGAACCCAAAAGGATTTTGAAAAGCATTTCCAAAGATAATGGTGAGACTTGGTCATTTGCTAAAGATACAAAAACACCTAATCCCAGTTCAAGTATTGAAGTATTACAATTAAAGAATGGTAACTGGGTAATGGCATGTAATGATACGGAATCTAGTCGAAGTCAAATGGCTATTTTATTATCATTTAATGAAGGGAAATCATGGGAAGTAAAGAAATACATTGGTAAGCATGAGCATAATAGTGGAATCACATTAGCATATCCTTCTTTAATACAATCATCAGATGGATTAATACATCTAACATATTCCTTAAAGAATAAAAAAGGTAAAACAATTCAACATGCTATTTTTAATGAAGATTGGATAAAAAATAATAGGTAAAAAAAAGTCCCTTTATTTATTCGATAAAGGGACTCTATAAATAAAAATATTTTATATTATAATTATCTAAGCAATAGCATTTTCTTTTTTGCTACAAAATCACCAGATCGTAATTCATAAAAATAAACACCAGACGCAACTGATTGTCCATTATAATCAAGGCCATTCCACTCAATGCTATGATGTCCAGGATTTAATGCGGAATTCATAAGAGTATTAATTTTCTTACCGAGAAGATTGTAAACAATTAAAGTTGATTTTCCTCCCTCAATTAAGTCAAATGAAATCTTTGTTGAAGGATTGAATGGGTTCGGGTAATTCTGTGATAAATTATACTGTAAAGGAATTCCATTTTCTACCATAACTCCTAGATTCGTTGTACTAAAGGCAACCATATTTGAAGTATCCGGAAAACTACAAGCAACATTCAAGATTTCTGGATCCATTGAAGTCCCTGGAAGATCTAAAGAACCAAGACCAAAAGATATTGTAGCAGGTAAAGAAGCAAGTCCATTAATAGCTTTAAAAGTAAGATGGAATAATGTTCCCTCCATTCCATCTCCAGTAGTATTAGCTCGTGAAGTACTATATGCCATCACTCTTACGAATCCATCCATCTCATTAGCTAATAAAGTCATGGATTCTATTACTGTTGAAGTCGTTGGATCATCTAAATCCTCAAGCTTCGAATCCATCCATCTCATTAGCTAATAAAGTCATGGATTCTATTACTGTTGAAGTCGTTGGATCATCTAAATCCTCAAGCTTATCTCCTTTTACAACATTTCCACCTTGATCATAGCTTAAAGAAGAACCCGCATCATGATATATATCAATTTGTGCTCCTCGGATAGGTTCATTATCATGAATTAATAAACTTAATGTAAGAGTTGAATCTTCTTCAATTCCTGATAATTCTGCATTAAAACCAATACAACCACACAATCCTGTAGCAATTACCTGATTAAATGTTGGATTCGGAGACCCATTAGGTAATAAAGTTCTAAGATCTGTATGATAAGCAGAATCAGCGGGGCAATCCAATGCATATAGATTGACACTTAAAAGTGTAAGTATTGATAAAAGATATCTTTTCATATTTTTTGCTATTTTATTAATGCTAGAATCTAAGCTATTCATGATTTAATCAAAATCCAACAATTCTTTATTTCATTAAAATTAGTTTTTTGCTGAACAATTCTGCACCCATTTCTACCGTAAGAAGATATACACCGCTGCTAGCTATAGAATTGTCTCTTAATGCACCGTCCCAAGAAACTTTATGTATTCCTTGATCAAAATTATCTTGAGCAATAATTGCAATTTCTCTACCCATTAAATCATATATTTTTATACTTACAAAACTCATTTTTGGAATAGATAATGAGAAACTTGTACGAGGATTAAACGGATTTGGGTATGCATTAGAAAGGTGATATTCTTTAGGAATATTCATATTGTCATCTATCGATAACTCACTCATTATAGTAATCTCAAATGAGTTCAAATCGCTGATTGATACTTCACCGTTTACTTTACTATAAGCACCCCAATATAATTCCTTATTATCAACATAACCGAATAAAGACATTAAGGTGTCATATGATAATTCAGCAGTGACTTCATTCAGTGTGTTATATGTAAATATCGGGCGAATAAATTCAGGATCATCAAGTATGAAAAAGGTGTTTTCCCCTTCAAGATCTGAACTGTTCCAAGAAAAGTCTATATGATCATCAGATGATAGTAGAGTGTCTATATATCCTGAAACAGGTGATAACAGTGTTGGTGCATCAGGGTATTCCACATCAGATAACAAATAATTCAACACACTGTAAACATAATCCTTATCACTTAGAAATGTTGAATTTGGAGGGGAAACTGCATCCATATTAAAAGAAGAAAGAACAACACGATAATCGGGCGATGAATAGCGCATAACAGCTCCATGGGATTCATCTCCATTATAGTAAAAAGAAAGACTAGCCCTTGGATCACCAAAAGTTGACAATGAATCAATTCCAACACTACCAAGTGACAAAAATAATTTATTATCTGGATTTACACCAACGGGGTCTCCTTCAACCCCTCGTAATATCCCACCAGTACGGAAACCTGCATAGCGCATTTCTAAATAATTATTCAATAATTCACTATCTGCTAGTTCTTCACCTAAATGATTACCAGAAAGAAAAAGATTTTTTCCAGAATCTAAATATTCCATAATTAGATTTTTTTCAACAGCTGACAGTCCATTACCATCTGCTGATCCGGTATTCCAAATAACTGCATCTCGTATATCTAAATTTAGATCATCTAAAGGTGTTGAAGTCCTATCTATAATCTCAAAACTTATATTTAATGAATCCATTCCTTCTATAAAAACCTCTTCAGTATTATCACCATTATCATCGTCCACAAGTAGAATTGGAGGAATACCTATATTAATATTCCACTGTTCAGTGACAGTTTCATTTCCATCAAAAGTGAGCGTAATATCAAAAGTTGCAACACCAAGATCTACATTTTCACTGATATCAATTATAAAAGGATCAGCAGTATTATCTGATTGTTCATTGGTAGCAACTGTTCCAAATTCAGTAGTTGCATCCGTTATAGTAATACCAGAATGATCTGTACTAATTTCTCCCGAAACAGAAGAAAGATTGTTCCCATAGTTAGAAACAGTAACTATAAGTGAAATTGTTTCACCTGGATCAGGATATGCGTTATCTCCTGTGACAGTAAATTCAACATCGTCCAATAAAAGCAAATTCTCAATAGACATCAGTGTTAGTATATAATTGGCATTAGCCCCACTTGTACTAGTTACTATAGGATTAATAGTTGCGGAATTATACGAGGTCCAATTATTCAACACAGCAAACCCATCAGCATTAATATCAACTGGTATTTCAAAACCATCATCTAATGTGCCCTGATGAGTAAAAACTTTTAATCTCCAGTTGAAATTTGCATCACCATCAAACTGGATTAATAAATTATCCTGTGAACCTGATCCTCTATTGATTTTCACATAATTAACACCAATATCATCCGGCAATTTATTTGATGGTGGTGTATAATTAACTAGAGCGCCAGTTGCAGTTCGCGTTATGGCTACAGGTGATATATTACTAGCTTCTTCAAATTCACCTTCATAATAATTTCCATGAGATCTTGAACCGGTAAAGTGACGCCAAGCCGAAAACTTGGTAAACTCATCAACAAAATTAGATTCATTATTTGTAAAATAATTATTCATCGCTGAAATGGTGCCGCTTATGGGCGTTTCCCAAATGTTTTTAACAGCACTATCACCAAAATTTTCATGGATATAAAGATTCCATATTGTAGAACCATATTGATACAAACCGCCTGATTCAAAATAATCTAAGCTTCGGTATGGTTCATTCTGAAATGCTTGATCGTATCCTTCATAGCCATTCAACTCATCCCACACTATTTCCTCTGCCCATTGAGAAGTACATTCTCTATACCAGGAGCCGCTGGGTCCTGTATCCCCATCACAACTAGTATATGCATGCTGAACCAAGTGATGAAGTTCATGGGAAGTTGTAAGCTTATTTTGACTATCATTTAAATTCTTACTCATATAAATCCTATGATAGCTACTCCCAGGAACATATCCATAGGTACCTGACTGATATTCTATAGTTACTAAAAACATGCTATTGCTAGTACATGTTAATGGGTTAATCCACCCTAAATCAACATATACAGCTAAAGCGTCTTCAATATATTGTCCCATATTTTCAACAAAGTCAGGATGACCGCTATTATCA
>Ga0208407_1001502_pt1 | contig 10669 bp, 11 predicted proteins | sample ETNtaG_9_FD_185775 | JGI IMG/M metagenome (GOLD analysis project Ga0208407, IMG submission 185775) | Marine microbial and viral communities from oxygen minimum zone, Eastern Pacific Ocean - ETNP201406SV69 (SPAdes) (version 2) | ecosystem: Environmental > Aquatic > Marine > Oceanic ...
TAACTTACTTGTTGAAAAGTTAATCCAATTTAAATTACGATCTTGTTCTGATAAGGTTATAATTTCAACTTTTTTATTTAAAAAAACCTTATTTAAATAATTATCAATCAATTTATTATTACCATCTACTCTAATATCTAAGACTTTAATTTCATTTAAAGAAAGAGCTTCATCTAAGACTTGTATATCTTCTATATTAAAATCACATTCAAAATCATACTCTTGAATCTCATATTTATTATCTCCAAAAAACTTAAGAAATAAAAAAAGTAAAGTAGGAAGTAATAAAGAAAAAAATAATACTAATCCTTTATTAAGGGATTTCATTAAGAATAAATTGCATGGTAAATAGCATCAGCTTGAATAAATAAAGCACCAAGTAACCATACTACAAAAGCAGTAGGAATTAATATGGTCCACATTAAAGATTTCTGTTCATGTGCAAGATGCATAAATTCACCAACTATATACCCAGCCTTCACAAAGGTCATCCCTACAAAAAGAAATATTTTAAAGTCTTTCCATGATTCAGGAAATTGTAGAGCAACAAGGAATTCAGCTGCTGTAACAACACCAAGTATGATTGCAACCTCCCAAATTTTCCATATTTTCTTTTTATCTGCTGGTTCTGGAGTTATACTTGAAACTTCTGGTTCTATCATAATATTAAACTAAATAAAAAAACGTGAAAACAAAAACCCAAACAAGATCAACAAAATGCCAGTACAATCCCACTTTTTCAACCATTTCATAATGACCTCTCCTCTCTAAGATTCCTACAGTAGCTTGATAAAAGATTAAAAAATTTAAAGCTACACCGCTAAAAACATGGAATCCATGAAAACCGGTTATAAAAAAGAAGAATGCAGCAAAATCAGGGGGACCGTATTGATTTAATTCTAAGTTTGCACCATAAATTATTGAGCCATCTAGTAGCCTAGACCCTGCATCAGTACCATGAATAAAATGTGACCATTCCCATGCCTGACAACTAAGAAAAGTAAACCCTCCAATTATAGTCCAAACCATCCATTTCTCAACTCCTTTTCTATCCATCCTATGACCAGCTTCCACAGCAAGGACCATTGTCACACTACTTAAAATTAAAATAAATGTCATTAAACCCACAAATACAAGAGGAAGTTCAACCCCATGAAAGAAAGGAAAAGCCTCAAAAACTTTTTCTGGAACAGGCCAGTAATTTTGAGAAAATGAAAAATCAGATAATGCACCTTCGTAAGCAGGGTGTTTTAATCTTATAACACCATAAGAAATTAAAAAAGCCGAAAAAGTAAAAGCATCTGATATTAAAAAAAACCACATCATTAACTTTCCATAGCTCGCCTTGTAAGGCTCAACACCACCTGCCCATAAATCTTTATTTGAAGTACTTACTGATACTGAATTAGCCATTTTTTATATATTATAAAAATACAAAGTAATAAATAAATAAACCCATAATCCAGCAAGAAAATGCCAATATGTAGTTGACATTTCTATAAAAATCATATTTTTTGAGTGGACTTCTAATTTTACTGACTTCTTGTATACATATAATATAAAAATCAAACCTGAAATTAGATGAAAAGCATGTACTCCACTAAGAACATATATAAACGAGCCATCTGGATGACCAACTAAATATACACCCCCACTAACAAGTTGCGACCATCCTAAATACTGAAAAATCAAAAATAAAGAACCGCTTAAAAAACTTAAAAGTAAAGTGATTTTCTGAGTTCTAAAATTGTCTTTTCTTGAAGAAAAATAGGAAACTTGTTTAAATACACTACTTAATAACACCACTACTGTTGAATAGTAAAACATAGATGGTAGATCTACATTAAATCCTCCTGGTTCTCCTTTTTTAACTATGTAAGCACTAATGAGTGAAACAAAGATCATTGATATTGAAATCATAAAAATCCATACTAGAAAAATTCTAGGATTCATTCTTAATATTTTTCTGTCAGATTTTTTATTCATATTATTAAATTTTATCTAAAATATAACTTATCTGCACTATTGGTAGATATACAAAAGAGCCAAACATAATTCTTAATGCTGAAGCTCTTGAGTAATCTTTAAATAGTTTAAAGGTTTGTGTTAAAAATAAGATTGCACAAATAACAGCTATTGTTCCAGATACAACACCAGTAATACCAAATAATGTTGGTAGAAGACCAAGGGGTATTAAAAACATTGTATAAGTCATTATATTTAACGCTGTATTAAAATTCTTTTCTCCCCTGCCTGGCAACAATTTAAATCCAACTTTTTTATAGTCATCATGATAAACCCAGGCTATAGCCCAAAAATGTGGAAACTGCCATATAAATTGTATACTAAAAATAATAATTGCTTCTATAGATATAACTCCTGAAAATGCAACCCATCCAATTAATGGAGGTAAGGCTCCAGGTATTGCTCCAACAAAAACAGCAATAGGTCCATATCTTTTAAGAGGAGTATAGATAAAGGAATAAATTAATAATGAAGATAAACTAATGAGGGCTGCTAAAGGATTAAACCAAAAAGTCATAATAAGTAATCCTATTACTGCAAAACAAATAGAAGCTATCAAAGCTGATCTCACAGTAATTCTTTTAGTTGGAAGGGGTCTCTTATTTGTTCTATCCATAATTTTATCAAAATCAATTTCAAGAATTTGATTATTAATTACAGATGATGCGGTTATAAAATAACCCGATATCACAAGTGATAGTAGATCAACTAAATTTATTATATCAGAAGCTAAAATATACCCAACAACAGCTGAGAAAGAGACTAAAAATGATAATCTAAATTTTGTTAATTCAAATATTACTTTTAAAATACTCATAATCTTATTAGTCGCAAATATAGTTTTTGACGTTGTAAGAATCATAATGTTTCTATTTTTTTAGATTTTGAATTAATAAGCATAACATAAAACTGAATACCAAAAATTAAAAACGCTAAAATGAGATGGATTGGTTGTAATATTTTAGGTATTTGAAAATATGCCATACCTGCACCTACTAAAATTTCAGAAAAAATCAAAAATAACATAAGAGTTGATAATTTCTTAAAATAAGTATCCACTTCTGATTTTTTATAAACTAAATAAGTTATAAATAATTGAAGAAATAAAATCATTAATGAAAATGATCTATGTATAAGAAAATTACTACCTAAATTATTGATTATTTTATCTCTATTATTAATTCCAAAAATCTTTAATAATTCATCAACATTCTCTCTAACCTCTGTTCCTAAAATTATTTGAGTAAGGAATATAATCAAACTAAAAATTATCGAATATGAAAGCAAAGAAGACCTTTTACTCACAAAATAATATTTAGATGATAAATTAAAACATAATATCACGTTACATATTATAAGCAAAGCTACTATAACATGAAAAGTAATTAGACCTGATAATAAGTTTGTAGAAACAACAATTGATCCCACCCAAGCCTGAAAAAAAACTAATATAATAGAAAGAAGAGAAAGCAAAAAAAGCTTTATACTAAATGGCTTCAAAAAAACTGAGGATATTAATATAAGTAATAATGAAAAACCTACAATAGCTCCAATTAATCTATTTATATATTCAGTCCAAGTTTTAAATACATTAAACTCTTCAGCATCATTAATCTGCGGATCATTTATAATTTTTTGAGCAGTATCAGAAAAGCCAATAGCATCTAATACTTTAGAGAGCCTTTTATTTTTTTCTACCCTACCCTTAACAAAATCTTCTTTATATGTGACAGGAAGCTGATCTACAGATGTTGGTGGAATATAGAGCCCAAAGCATTTAGGCCAGTCAGGACATCCCATACCTGATCCAGTACACCTAACTACTCCACCTGCTAATATTACAAGATAAAGTAAAGCAAGGCTTATTTTAGTTAAGTTATTATAATTTTTACCTAAAAAATTGAACATTTTCTCTACCTATGTTCATCTTCAGGCATATTTGACTCTTTAGTTGAAGAAAGAGGAATATGTTGAGGAATAAAGTCTTCTTTTGCTCCTGGCTTACTGTAGTCATAAGGCCATCTCTCAACTTTAGGTATTTTACCAGGCCAATTTCCATGACCAGGATCAACAGGAGTTGTCCATTCTAAAGTGTTAGATTTCCAAGGATTAGAAGATGCTTTTCTACCTCTATACATTGAGTAGAAGAAATTAAAAAGAAATATAAACTGAGCAATAAAAGTTATTATCGCAGCGATACTTACGAAGATATTTAAATCTATAAAGGACTCAATTCTTCCAGTTTCAAAATTTGTAAAAGAATAATATCTTCTTGGGAAACCAGCAATACCGATATAATGTAATGGAAAGAAAACTAGATAAGCACCAATAAAGGTTATCCAAAAATGAACATAACCTAGAGTCCTATTCATCATTCTGCCAAACATTTTAGGAAACCAGTGATAAACTCCAGCAAATAAACCAAAGAAAGCTGCGCTACCCATAACAATATGGAAATGTGCTACAACAAAATACGTATCATGGAGATTAATATCTACAACAGAATTACCAAGAAAAAGTCCAGTGACACCACCTGAAATGAAGAAAGAAACTAAACCGATAGAAAATAACATTGCAGGAGTAAAGACTATATTTCCTCTCCAAAGAGTAGCAATATAATTAAAAGCTTTAATAGCCGAAGGGACAGCAATTATTAAAGTCAAAATCGTAAATACAGAACCAAGAAAAGGATTCATGCCTGAAAGAAACATATGATGAGCCCAAACTACAAAAGAAAGAGCTCCAATACCAAATATAGAGTAAACCATCGCCCTATATCCAAAAATTGGTTTTCTTGAACATGTAGAAATAATTTCAGATGTAATTCCTAACGAGGGAAGAATAACTATATATACTTCTGGGTGTCCTAAGAACCAAAATAAGTGCTGAAATAAGATTGGACTTCCACCCTGATTTGACAAAGCTTCGCCAGCGATATAAATATCTGAAAGATAAAAACTAGTACCAAATGAGCGATCCATTATAAGTAATAGAGCAGCAGAAAGTAACACTGGAAAAGAGAGAACACCTAAAATAGCTGTAACCAAAAATGCCCATATAGTAAGAGGCATTCTAAAAAATGTCATCCCTTCAGTTCTAAGATTAATTACAGTTGTAATATAATTTAATGCACCTAAGAGTGCAGACACAATAAAGAATGCCATTGAAACTAACCATAAAGTCATTCCAAGTGCAGACCCTGACACAGCTTGAGGTAATGCACTGAGAGGAGGATATATTGTCCATCCACCACTAGCAGGACCACCCTCAACAAAAATTGATATAAACATTATAATACTTGAGAGGAAAAAGAACCAGTAGGATAACATGTTAAGAAACCCACTAGCCATATCTCTTGCACCAATTTGTAGGGGAATAAGGTAATTACTAAATGTCCCACTTAATCCAGCTGTGAGAACAAAGAAAACCATAATTGTACCGTGCATGGTAATTAGAGCCAAATACACCTCTGGGTCTATTTTACCTTGTGGAGTAAGCCAATTACCAATTACTGGACTTAATGATGTCAAATCAAAGTCAGGAAATCCAAGTTGGATCCTAAACAAAGATGACATAGCACCACCAATTATTGCCCAAAAAATTCCAGTTATTAGGAATTGTTTTGCTATAGTTTTATGATCCTCACAAAAAATATATTTTCTAATAAAACTCTGATCATGATGTTCATCATGATGTTCATCTGTCTTAATATTTGTTTTGGTTGAAATTGTTTTAGTAACTCCCATAATTAATCATTTAATACGGCAATATCCGTAGAATTGTTTTTAACAAAATTTGCGTAATAATCTGGATTTTTTTCAATCCATGACTTTTGAGAATTTTTCCATTTTATATACTCCCATTCTTCAACAACTACTACCGTGTGTTTCATAGAGAAATGTGCTCTACCACAAATCTTATTACAAACTATTTCATAGTTAAAATTTTCATTTCCAGTTTCCTCTCTCATTTCTGCAGTAGTTTTAGAAGGAACAAACCACATTTGAGTTGGCATACCAGGAACAGCATTCATCTGAGATCTCATGTAAGGCAAGTACACACTATGAATAACGTCTCTGGCTCTAATTTTAAATAGTACTGGTTTTCCTTTTGGAATATGAATTTCTCTTGGCATAAAATCATCTAGAGAAGATGAATCTGAAAAATCAATTCCAACGATATTTTCAACATCAATTAGTTTATAATTTGAATTTCCTAGTTCATTATCAGGTCCAGGATATCTAGATGCCCATGCAAACTGATACCCTACAACTTCAATAACCTCAGCATCTTCTGGAGGAGGACCCATAATCTTATTCCATTTAACTAATCCCCAACCTATAAGAGCGACAAGTACAATAGCTGGAATAACTGTCCAAATAATTTCAAGTTTATGATTGTCAGGATAGAAGTGTGCTTTTCTTTCTTTCTTATATCTATACTTGTAACCAAAGTAAAACATTGCAATTTGAGTTAATATAAAAACAGTAAATGTGATTGCTGTTGTTACCCAAAAAAGGAGTTCTATTTCAGGGGCATGTTCAGAAGCCATTGGGAGAAAATAATTATCAAACTGGTCATATGAATACCATATAATTCCAATGATTGATATTACCAAAAATATAACACCAGAAAGTGCATTGATATGATTATTTCCATCTTCAAAAGAGGAAGAAATTCTTTTTTTAGCAACACTTAAAATTTCAGAAGATCTAAAAAATAAGAATACTGCTACAAGAGATAAAAACCCAATTAATCCTAGTATAAAACTCATATTGTAAAATTAAATATCATGGTGCAAACTTTCCTCTAACATTGGATGATTTTTTGCAACAATAGGTAATTTTTTTAAGCCATTCAGCACAACATATAAAAATGCTGAAAGGAATATCATCAGTATCCCAATTTCCAAGAATCCAAATCCTCCATTTTCTTTTAAAACTCCAGGGGTAACCATCAGATAGAAATCTATGAAATGACCAAATAATACCATTGGACACGCGATTTTCAAAAATCTTGTATATCTCTTACTAGCTCTAGTCATTAAGAATAAAAATGGAAAGAAAAAATTTAATATTAGGTTTGTTAAAAAGAATGGATAGTATATATCACTCTGAACCCTTTCAACAAAATAAATGGTCTCCTCAGGAATATTTGCATAATATATTAATAAGAATTGTGAGAACCAGATATACGTCCAGAATATGCTAAAAGCAAAAACAAATTTACCTAAATCATGAATAACACTATGATTAATAAATTTTAGATAACCATTGTCCTTAAGCAATACTACCATATATGTTATGAAAGCAAGTGAAGATACCCACCAGCTAGCGAATACATACCAACCTATCATTGTACTGAACCAGTGTGTGTCAATTGAAAGTACCCAATCCCAAGCAGCAACAGAGCTAGAGAAAGCATAGAATACAACAAAAATTGTCGAGATGGTAAACATCTTTCTCCATGAAACCTCTCCACCTATCTCATCCTCTATTTTAGTGTGTTTTAAAATTAGAGAATATAACAAATACCAAATAACAAGAAATCCAATCATCCTCGTCAAATAAAAAGGCAAATTCAAATAAGCCTCCTTACCAGCAATTATATAATCATAGTCTGGGTTTTTAGTTCCATCAGCTAAATATTCATTATATAAATTATCATGTGTCCAATGGAATATATCATGGTTTGTTAACATGAAAGTAGCAAAAAGGAGTATACCTCCAACAGGTAACCATCTTCCAATAGCTAGAGGAACTCTTAATATTCCTGCTGACCAACCTGCTTGTGCAGAATATTGAATTGCAACAAAGAATATTGCTGAAACAGATATACCGATAAAATAGAGACTATTTATCCATAGATTTGAATAAACTCTTTGATACCAATGAAACTCTGAATGAGAAGAAGTTATAGAAGCATGAACAACCTCTTCATGGCCATGTCCAGAATTCATTATCATATAAATTCCAAGTAAAGAAAGGATTATTCCACCAACAAATAGGTAAAGTAAATTCTTTTTTGTTCCTGCTGTGAAATTGAATCTTTCTTCCATATTTTATTGCTTTTGTAATGTTTGTACATACTTAACTATCTTCCATCTGTCCTCAACAGATATTTGAGATCCATGTCCCCACATCCTACCTTTTCCGTGGGTAATCACATGAAAAATATGCCCCTCCGACCTGTCTTTAACTGCCCTAGAATTATATGCAGTAACTCCTTTATATACTATTCCAACAGAACCATCTCCCATTCCTTTATCTCCATGACAATGTACACAATACCTATCATATAATAATTTAGCTTCCTTAAGAACTTCATCTGAATCTTCTATTGGATTTTTAACTACTGCAGCTAATTCTATACTATCTTTATGTATACGATATGGAAGATAAGAACCTCTTTTGACAGTATTCTCAACTGGCTCTAACATAGTCATACCGTAAGGATTATATGGATTTGAGTTATAAAATTCTCCATGTTCATCATCTGGATTAGAATCTAACCATGAACCAATCTCTTTATCTGTAACTTGAGATAATGGCTCATATGGAACAGAATGATACATGTTAGGAGCATATTCTACTCCTGGATTATCCTTTCCTGCTGAACAAGAAAATAATAAATAAACCACTAAAATATTTTTCAAAATAAATTTCATATACCCATTGTTTTTTCGTTAATCTCAGAAGCTCCACTGGATTTTAATAATTTCTCAATACTATCTTTTTTCATCTTATTTTTATCTAACTGAATAGCCATTATATGTTTATTATCCGTCGATCTTAAATCAAAAGTTTTAGGGTTCCCCCATGGTTTTAAGTTACTTACAACTAAAAATGTACCTACCATTCCAAAAGCAGACAATAATACTGTCATCTCAAAAACTACAGGAATAAATACAGGAAATGGTAAAAAATCTTTTCCGCCAATTATCATCGGCCAATCTAATGTCATCATACCAATCATCATAATAAGTGCAAGACATGTACCTAAGAACCCAAAACAGAATGCTGCTATAGATAGCCTTGATCTTTTATATCCAAGCTTATTTTCTATACCATGAACTGGAAAAGGTGAATATATCTCGTAGATGTTGATTCCCTTATCTCTTACAGTTGTTATTGCTTTAAGAAGGATATCCTCATCTTCAAATATTCCAACAATAAACTTTTTACCTTTATCGTCCATTATTTTACTTTATTAACTTTTTCACCAGTTTGTTTTAAAATACTTTTTACTTCATGCATGTTAATTACTGGAAAATATTTTGAGAACAATAAATATGCAGTAAAGAAAAATCCAAAAGAAAACAGATACATTCCAACATCATAAATTGTAGGATAAAACATGGCCCAACTCGATGGTAAGTAATCTCTGTGCAGTGAGGTCACTATGATAACAAATCTTTCAAACCACATCCCAATATTCACAATTATGGATATAATAAACGTTGCAGCAATATTTGTCCTAATCTTTTTAAACCAGAATAATTGAGGTGATATAACATTGCATGTCATCATTGACCAATATGCCCACCAATAAGGACCAGTTACCCTATTATAAAAAGCATACTGTTCATACTCAACACCTGAGTACCATGCCATAAATAACTCAGTTAGATAAGCAATCCCTACTATTGATCCTGTAACAATAATAACAATATTCATAAGCTCTAAATGCTTAACAGTTATATAATCCTCCAATTTGTAAACTTTCCTTGTAATTATTAATAGAGTTAGAACCATTGCAAATCCAGAGAAAATAGCTCCAGCTACAAAGTATGGAGGAAATATTGTTGTGTGCCAACCAGGTATAACTGATGTAGCAAAATCCATTGAAACAATAGTATGTACCGAAAGAACAAGAGGAGTAGCAAGTCCAGCTAAAACTAATGATACTGTCTCATACCTAGACCATGTCTTTGCAGCACCATCCCACCCAAAACTTAATGTACCATAAATAAAAGCTGATATTTTTCTTCCAGCATTCTTAGCCCTATCTCTTATTGTCGCAAAATCTGGAATAAGTCCAATATACCAGAATACAAGTGAAACTGAAAAATATGTGGATATTGCAAAAACATCCCATAATAATGGACTCGCAAAATTAACCCACAAAGAACCATATGTATTAGGAAGTGGAAGAGCCCAATAAAACCCAAGCCAAAGCCTTCCCATATGAAGCATAGGAAACATTGCCGCACAAATAACTGCAAATATTGTCATTGCCTCAGCAGCTCGATTGATTGACATCCTCCACCTCTGTCTAAACAAAAGAAGAATAGCAGAAATAAGAGTTCCAGCATGACCTATACCAACCCACCATACAAAATTTGTTATATCCCATGCCCATCCAACTGTCTTATTCAGTCCCCACATACCTATCCCATCCCATAATGTCCTATAAACTGCATATGCACCAACACCAAGAGTTAATAAAGAAACTCCTAAAGCTGCCAGCCACGATAGAGATGGTTTTTCTTCAACCCTAGCAGAAATATCATTAGATACATCTCTAAGAGTTTTACCTCCAGTGATAAGCGGTTTTCTAATTTTTGATTCTACATGCATTTTCTAAATACTTTTTTTGTTTCTTACTTTTCTTAAATACCAAACATTAGGACTTACTCTAATTT
>Ga0208407_1001507_pt1 | contig 10657 bp, 9 predicted proteins | sample ETNtaG_9_FD_185775 | JGI IMG/M metagenome (GOLD analysis project Ga0208407, IMG submission 185775) | Marine microbial and viral communities from oxygen minimum zone, Eastern Pacific Ocean - ETNP201406SV69 (SPAdes) (version 2) | ecosystem: Environmental > Aquatic > Marine > Oceanic ...
GACAGTATCGACTACACGTTGTTTCCTAATTTTCACCCATGGGGAGCATTTAACAGAATCGTCTACCGCTTCAGACCAAATGGAGATGACCACCGCTCTTCAATCATGGAATGCATCTTCGTCGCACCATTCATAGGTGAACGCCCTCCACCAGCTCCAATACACTGGCTAGAAGAACACGAAACCTTCACAGATGCCACTGAGCTAGGAATGTTAGGAAAAGTATTCAACCAAGACCTTTTCAACATGGCGAAAGTGCAAACAGGTTTAGAAGCAACCCACAAACCAGGAATGTCTCTAGGAAACTACCAAGAATCAAAAGTTCGCTGGCTTCACCAAAAGCTAAGCGAATGGTGTGATTGAAACCTAGTTTTCGTTATCTTTTGCTTGCTTGACTAACGCACTGTCTTTCAGGTGACTAGTTAATGCAATGTCCACCCCTCTGGGGGGTCGAAACCAAACTCTATTCCGGCATCAGCAAGAGCTACAAACAGGTAACGACCAAAAGATCTTTCACAGGTCAGTAAATAAGAACGACCTTCTGTCTGGTCATTCCGGATTAGGTCGCATGAAACTCCGGCTACCGCTGCAGAAAAAACCGCACCATCTGGGATCATGTCATCAGCGAAATCAATGTTACAAACCTTTGCAAGGGCGAGACTAGAACATGACCCCGAGATCCGAATCATCGCCCTCCCATGAGTAATGTCTAAAACAGTTACAAATCCCTCCTCTGGAATAGTTCCAATCACCTCATTGGCCATTTCAGGAGCTGCATAAAGAGTCCACTCATCTGGACGAGTGCCGCATACAAGTACCCCATCAATAATTTCTCGACTACAACCGAACGAGGTTGATAGATAAGTGGCAGCCGTTGTCTCAGATCCTGCTCGAACTAAAATCTTCGTTGCAGCTCCAACATCAGTCAGGGTAAGAGCACCGTTCAGTGTCGTTAGCTGTTCAGCGTTTATTGGGCTTAAAAACTTTAGTTCAGACACGTTGGCGTTCTCCTTCCGGATCAACATGAGCGTGATTCTCCATCACGGTTACGGGAATACGTGACCCATCAACAAGGAGAACAGTGACAATCGTGCCAGATATTGCAAACGTTGGATGCACTTGTCCAAGACATATAGACCGGCCCAATGTCGGCGACATGCGACTAGAAGTTATACGACCCAAGATTTTATTGGAGTCTTCTGCAACTATTTGACATGCCTCATCAGGAACAATCGAACCATCAACCGGTTGAAGGCTAACGAGTACAGGCAAATCATTGCGCGCATAAGCAGCTCGTAATTCGGGCAACCCAAGAGTGTCAGCTTTATCCAGTTTTACCAGACTGTCGAGACCAACTGACGGCGCTTTAGTAAGCCCATCTGTGTCTTGACCCACTATGTAATGACCTTTCTCAAGTCTAAGAATTCGTTGAGCTTCGACACCAAAAGGTGAAATACCAAGATCAGCTCCAACTTCTAAAAGAGTTTCCCATACATGAATGGCAAACCCTGAAGGAACGTGAAGTTCATAAGATAGTTCGCCGGTAAAACCAATTCGCCAAATAATACAATTATCGACAGAAGCTACGGTTCCTTTACGAACGCTAAAATACGGGAACGCTTCAGAACTGAGGTCGATACCTGTTACCAATCTCTCTAACAGAGTCCGTGACTTCGGCCCAGCAACGTTGATGCTAGTTAGACCACCGGTTACCGGAGTGACATGGACATTCCATTCGGGATGCGCTGTTTGTAGCCAATCCTCTAGCATTTCCCAGACTGCTCCTGCTCCAGAAGAAGTGGTGGTCATTAACCAATGATCTGAACTCAGGCGTCCGGTGACACCATCATCTAACACCACTCCATCTTCGGCAACCATCGTTCCATAACGGACACGACCAATCTCTAACTTCTGCCATCGATTTACATACACCAACTCGAGAAGTTTTGGAACATCAGGACCCCGAAGGTCAAGTTTTCCTAGTGGAGTGACATCAATAATACCTACGTTGCTCCTTACATTCTCCGCTTCACTATAAGCATCTCCGTAATGGTCAGGGCGAATCCACAGTCCTGCGAGAAGAGGAGTTGCATCATGCGCTTCATGCCAGTCCTGGAGTGCAGATCGTCTGATTGGTTCATGAATACGTCCAGCTAGAGCACCGAGCGTAACCGGTGCAAATGGAGGCCTCCATACCGTGGTGCCAATGTCTGCCAGTGGTACATCATGACTCTCAGCTAGAACAGCCGCCGCGTTAACTGTCTCGAGTTTTCCTTGGGCTGACCCCATAGTCACTGTGGTGTAACGCTTCATTAATTCAATCGAATCAAAACCTTCGGTGGCAGCCTGCATTAAATCCTTAGAAGAAACATCTTCAGACATATCAACCATCCCGTGGGTCGTACTTCGGTAACACTCTGGGTGAGGTGATCTCAATAATTGTGACCTGTTATCAGGTATTTCATCAGGTGCTGGATGATCGGGGTTATTTGCCCAGATTAATGACTTTCTACGTTTATGCCGTAAACGAAGTGCTCGATTAGCAGCTAGATCTCCAGTCGATTTCCCATGTTCAACTAGCTCTTCGATGCTTCCATCACCAACAATTCCACCAGTAGCTAGCACTTCGTTAGGAAGTGAAACAGGGAAGTATCGGGCGGCTATCGGATCATAAACCGGTCGATCTCCGGCCATATTTAGCAGTGAGGTTGGTGCAGTCCATCCAGTAGCTACTACTAAGAGGTCCGCATTTACGGTTCTCCCGTCGCCCAACGTAACCTTACTAACTCGCCCTCGCCCTTGAGCAGCAATAATGGTCCCACCTTTTCTAGCGTCAAGTTCAGCTACAATCTCAACTCCAGCATCTCGTAAATCAGCGATAGTCTCATCCCCTTGAGAGTTTGCCGACAGGATCACAGCTCTCTGACCGGGTTTAACTGCCCATAGATTAATAAGGCGTCTAACTGCTCCAGAGAGCATTACTCCTGGAAGATCATTTCCAGCAAATATATAGGGGCGTTCTAGTAGTCCTGGCGCAACAACTAACGAGCCGGCTCGGGCTCTGATAAGACGTTCAGGAAATTCAGGATGGCTTCGATCAATAACTGAAACCCAGTTATGGTCATAACGGCCGGTTACCGTCGAGTTAACAAGGATCTCTATATTCCTATGATCGCGTACAGATGACTCAAGAACCGCTGCTGTCATCCGGTCACTGGAACATCCCCAAAGAAGATGGCCACCAAGTTGATACTCATGTTCGACGAGCATCACAGAGGCTCCTTTATCTGCTGCAGCTAATGCTGCTGCCATACCAGCGGGGCCACCTCCAGCAACCAGTACGTCAGGGTGAGAATAACGCTTATCGTATATATCATGAGAACTGTTTTCCCAGTAAACGCGCCCTCCAGGAGCAAAGCGACTTAAAATCTTCTGGTACAACGGTCTCATAAATTTCGGTCTCATAAATGTCTTGTAGTAGAAACCCGCTGACAAAAACCGGCCGACAATCTGGTTTAAAGAGCCAAGATCTAATCGGAGGCTAGGCCACACATTTTGAGCAGAAACAGACATTCCATCAGTCAAACGGCGATGACCGGCACGGACATTAGGTTCGTCTCCAACCTGAACCAGGAGATTCGGATCCCAATGGTCGGCTGAAAGAATTCCACGCCGTCGGTGATATTTCATCCCTCTTGAAAATACATCCACACCATCTGCAGCAAGAGCCGAAGCTATGGTGTCTCCAGAAAATCCAGAGTAAGTTCGACCATTCCATGTGAAAGTCAGGCACTCAGAACGGTTTATTATCTCACCATCGCGTTCAGGAAGACGGTTACAGGATGTCACGAGTTGTTCTCCCGGATCTCGTTAGTAGACGTATTTCGTTCAATAGTGAAATATCGGCGACATCCATTACGACAGTACCAAGTTTCTGTTAGCCATCCAGCTGGGTTTTCACGGATGTATAAGTATGTTCGCCACTCTCTCAATGAAGTCGTACTCGGATTTGGCCGGACAACCGTCTCCCCGCAATTCCGAAGATCAGAAGCGTTACGCGGTCCGCAGTTTGGACAAGGAACAACAATCATTAGTGTCCCACCGCCGCTGCACCTTTTTCGCCAACCAGATCGCCTTCCGTAAATCGCTCAATACCAAACGAAGCAATCAAATCAGCGTTTCGCCCGATTGCTATAGACTCAGCCATCGTCTCCCCAGACACAGGGCCCGCTTTAAAGCCATAGGTACCCCAACCGACATCCACTAAATATCCGGCTACCTGGGTGTACCCCATGACAGGAGAATAATCGGGTGTCATATCGCAGAGTCCTGACCACTGGCGTAGTAATCGCATTTTTGAAATTCCTGGCATCAACTCAAGTACATGTCCGGCCAACTCCTCAATAAATTCAAGGGTGCCATTAACCCGATATGTACCTACAGGGTCCACAGAGGCTCCAAAGACAAGTTCACCGCGATCCGTCTGACTCACATAAACATGAAGGGATCCTGAAACGACAACGGTAGGAAGAAATACTTTACAAGGTTCTGTAACCGCTGCCTGCAAAGGGTGAGTGGTGATCGGTAACGGAACACCAGCCATATTGGATATAAGAGAAGCCCATCCAGCAGTGCAGTTCACAACCACAGGGCTGCTGATATCACCACGATTGGTACGAATCCCCGTAACCTTGCCTCCATGACCCTTACCATCTGGACCTTCGCCCCCAGTCACTAAAATGTCGAGAACTTCAGTTTCTTGGTGGAGTTCTACACCAAGATGATCGGCAGCTCGGGCATAACCCCAGACAACAGCATCGTGCCTAACGATTCCGCCAGGTGGATGATAAAGAGCTCCTAAAATCGGGTAACGGGTGCCAGTTGAAACATCCAAACTAGGAGCAAGCTCTTTGACTTCCTGCGGTCCGATTACACTAGAGTCAACGCCCGCCAACTTGTTCACCTCGGCGCGCCAGTTCATAGTGCGTAAAGCCGAATCTGTATGAGCCAAGGTCAAGTGTCCCCTGCGAGAAAACATCACATTCAGATTGAGATCGGTCGCCATAGTGTTGTAAAGCTCAAGTGAACGATCGTAGAAAGCCACACCCTCAGGTGTCAGATAGTTTGACCTCACAATAGCTGTGTTGCGGCCTGAACCACCACCACCGAGATAGCCCTTATCCACAACAGCCACGTTAGTAATTCCATGGTTCTTGGCGAGATAATACGCTGTAGCTAACCCGTGAATCCCCCCACCAATGATGATCACATCGTAATGACTCTTAAGAGTATGACGACGCCACATTCGAGACCATGAACCACTGTTGAGGCCTTGTCGAATTAAGGAAGCTGCAGAATAGCGATAATAACTTTGGGCACTCACCAGACACACACTACACAACTAGTCATTACCTGCTACCTCTTTTGCTTGTTTGATCCATGCTTGAGTATCGATCCCCATTTTTTCTCCGTCGTAAGCAATACGTTGCGTGGGTTCCACTTCAAGAACTACTCTTCTAGGAGAATCAAGGAACTTAGCGAACCATTCAGCGGCTTCCCCATCACCACGAAGCGCTTTTGATAGTTCCGGATAAAACCAGTCTTTAATTTCTTCAGAGTCGTGAATGGTGCACAATCCCTTCCATGTAACTGTCTTATTTCTAGGTAAAGGAGATCCGGTGCTCGTTACACATATTGAGACTCTGGGATCTCGGCGAACAGCATGAATACGGGCCCGTTGAGAGGATGCTGTAAGCCAAAATTTTCCCTTTCGCCATACATATGACATTATTACGCCCACAGGCCAACCTTCTTTGTTAGCCCACATGAACGTACATTCATTATGAGCTAAAAGAAGTTCTTCTTCGGCACTTGCATCTAAATCATAAATGGTTACATCTTCATAGTTCTCTGGATGTGTATTCATGGTTTCTCCTTTGGAAGGAATTGTCCTGCGTTTGCACTCATACCCCCGTCTGCTGTGACTATCGCTCCCGTAACAATGCTTGCTTGAGTTGAAATTAAAAAGCTGATTACTGACGCAATTTCATCAGAGGTACCCCATCTCTGCAATGGCATTCGTCGGCGTAAGGATTCATATGACTCGATGTCATTCATTGCTCTCTCAGTCATTCCGGTCTCTGTAGGTCCTGGGCAAACTGCATTTACTCTTATTCCCCTTGGTCCCAGATCAACTGCCGTAGCCCTTACTAAATTTATTACGGCAGCCTTCGAAGTGTTATAGGCCCACATTTCCGGATCTCCTCTTAAACCTGATGTTGAAGCAGTTACAGCTATTGAACCATCATTTCCTGTTCGTAATAATTCAGGGACAACAGCTTTTAAACCTAAAACCACTGCCCGGACATTAACTGCAATAGTGTTATCAAAAATTTTCATATCACTTTCTAGAATGTCGCCACGCGCTGGCACTCCAGCATTAAATACAGCAGCATGAAGTCCTCCATAAATTTCCTTCGCTTTCCTTACTGCATGGTCATTTAATTCACTGTCAGTTACATCACCAACAATCGGAAAAATCCTGTCATCACTTTCAGCCCAACCAATAGAATCAGTATCTTTATCAACAGCAACGACCGAACCTCCTTCGGAAATAAACCGTTCAGTTGTGGACCTGCCGATTCCCGAACCTGCTCCCGTAACTATGGCAACTCTTCCTTTGTGTAATCCTGAACTCATAAAACTCCAATCACTCTTTGACAGGTGTATTACATCAAACCCGATAACGTCAAACCATGGATGTTTATGAAGCAATTTACACTACTCGAGCGATGCGAAGAGTTAAGCCAGATCCAATCCCAGAAGACGTTTTAAAAAAGATAATGGATGCCGCCGTTCGCGGTCCATCCGGCGGCAACGCTCAGACTTTCAAGATGATATGTGTCACTGATCCTGAAATTAAGTCAAAAATGCAAAAATTTTACCGTGCATGTCTTGATGAATTAAACGCTACTCAATATGCAAGCGTTCAAGACCAGATAAAAGAAGATGAAAAAAATGCGGAAAGATCTACTCCTGCACGCATCAATGACTCAGCACAATGGCTCGCTGACAACCTTCATAATGTTCCAATGCTGATTTTCTTTTTTGGAAAACTTGGAGGAGAGTCAACAACTTTTCCAGTTCTTTGGAATCTTTGTCTGTCAGCTAGAGCAGAGGGCTTGGGCACGTGTATAACAACTTTGTTGAAGCTTAAAAAAGATGAAGTTGAAAAAGTTTTAGACACGCCAGAAGATGGTTTTTGGCATATGCATGCGATGATCCCAATAGGTTATCCAATGGGTAATTGGGGAATCGCTCAAAGGAAACCTGCAAACCTGTCTACATTTCAGGATCGTTGGGGTAACCCTGTTTCTTGGGAAATTCCTGAACCGCTTTGGCCTAACTCTTAACTAGAGAACCAAGTTTTAATTTGGTTCTCTTAAAATCGGAACCAAGGATCCCGCTTGGGAGTCGTATCGCAGCGAATAAAAGAAGTAACCCGCTGAAAGTCATTTGGTTGGCTGATCCGGAATCGCTCAGTTGTCCAAGAAGTACCGTAAGCACACCTCCGGAAGCTAAAACACCTGCTAGTAGCGCACCTGATGGCATCGATATTCCTGCCAAATAAACGATAGCAATTACAATCATTGAGTCGAATAAACCAAACGAACGCGCTGAAATAATTTGTCGCTGATAGCCGATTAAAGAACCTCCCACTCCTGCTAAAAATGCCGATAAGCCAAATGCTGTTAGTTTTGCTCTAGCTACATTAATACCAACCGAAGATGCTGCACGCTCATTAGCTCTTACCGCTAACCACTGTCGACCAGTTATTCCACTTCGAACACTGAAAAGCAAAAACAAACATAAAGCTAAAGCTATGAGAACAAGTATCACAAATGAACGTCTGGGATAGTCCATCCCTACTGCACTAATGCCTAGGTCAAATCCAAATATTGAAGGTGTCGGCATTCGTGTTCCGAAATCTCCTCCTGTTAGCCATGGCCAACGAAACAGAAGTTCTTCAATCGCAACTGATGCGGCTAAAGTAGCAACTGCGAGTTGAAGACCGCGAACTCTTACCGCTATGAGCCCTACTGAAACTCCAACTATTACTGCAAAAATTGATGCAATAAGAGGAGCTAGCGGAAATGGTAAAATATCTAGTCGAACTGTCATAAACGCAGCTATACCAGCAAAGGCATAAGTCGCAAGAGATACCTGACCTACGAAACCAGTTATAACAACTATCGATGAGGAAATGATAGCTACACAACCTGAGATTGCAATTGCTAATCGCCACTCACTTCCTGTTAAGAAAGTTGCAACTACTGCTGCGATTAGAAAGAAAAAAGGCTTAACAGGAATATTTTTTACATCTGGCACCTTCGGTAAATTAGACGCAAATTCTGTTCCTCTTAAAGGAAGAGTTTCTCCCCAGAAAGCTAAAACAAACAAAATTATTAGAAGTGGAACTCCCTGTTGAATCCCAATATCAGGTAACCACGACCACTCAACTTGGATGTTCATTAACTCTGACTGGAGCATCCCTATCGATAAACCCGCAAAAGCCGCCATCAAAAATGAAGTGAGTCTGGCTAATAGTGCAGCTGCTAGAGCTGGAACGATTAAGAAACTTGCAGCATTGACATCTAATCGTGTTGCCGGTCCTGCAAGAATCATTAAAAACCCACATGACATTGAAGCAAGGATCCAGTTAATTGCCCCAATTTTTTTAGATGAAATCCCTAATAAATAAGCACCGCGCTCATTTTCGGCAACTGCTCGACTCTCTCTACCGAATTTTGTATACCTGTAGGTAGCCGCAAGTATTAAGGCCAGAACGAAAGTCACTACAACCATCCATATCCTGTCCTGGTTGATTCTTATATCACCAATTTGGGTCAAACCCTCTGGAAGAATTCCATCAATCACTAATCCGGTTGCACCTTGTGCCCCAATTCTGAGTCTTGCGATTTCCATCAGATATATGAGCAAACCCAATGATGCAACTAGTGCACTTAATGGCGGTGAGTTTCTTAGTGGTCTTACGATAAAGAAATAAATAACAATGCCCATGACTGCGGCCAAAATCATGCACGCAATTAATGCGGTCGCAACAGTTGGTGATGAAATTATCGGAAGTCGGTCCGGTAAACCTAAAATAGGAAGAATCAATTCACCTGTAGATCTCAATTCGTAAAACGCAACTGCTATGTACATCCCCATTGCAGCATGGGCTAGATTCAAAATTCCACTGGCCCGATGCGTTAAAACTAACCCGATCGCTATTGACCCAATTACCGCTCCCGTCCCGCAACCAAGAAAAAGATAGGTTAAATGTTGACTAATTAGATTTCCTATCAACCAATTTCTGCAAATAAGGCAGGTGTGTCAATCCAACCTTCATGTGCGGGTACAAGTTCACCGTCTTCTATTGAGAAAAGTTTTTGTTGCGGTGCGCATAAGGCTGGAAGTCCGGGTATCTGATTACCGTCACAGGTGTATGGATGCCCCCAGAAACTAGGTCTTTGATTCGAGCTTTGAATAAGGTTAATCAGCGACTCGCTACTCATCTCAGATCCAGTTTGATCCAACTCAAGCAAAAGATCATACAGATTCAACAATCCTCGCATGGTAACTGTTCCCACGCCGCCTGCAGGTTCATCTGCATATTGTTCTACTACTTCTTCATAAATACTTCCTTCTAGACCTTCTGCAAGCGGACCTTCAGAATTGAAAAGAACTGATTCAATGGCACTTCCGGCTACTTCTTGGATTTCTTCTGCTGCACAAGCTCCAACTAAATAAAGTTGAGCTTCAATGCCAAGTTCAACCATCAATTGCATTATCGGTGCACAAGAAAGATCAGCAGCAGCGACCACTATCGCATCTGGATTAAATTCTGCTGCTTTTGTGAGAACTGGGAGAAAATCAAGACTAAATAGGGGAAAAGGAATAACCTCAACTTCAAGACCGAGAGTTTTAGCAAGCTCAGCCCCATACTCCCTCGTAGCGATAGTGAAAGATTCGAATTCACCATGTGCAAGAACGATTCTAGATGCGTCTAAATATTCAATTGCATGTCCAATAAAGCCTCCGTATCCACCGGGTGTAGCACCACTGAAATAAAAGGCAATTGGCGACTTCATCTCACCCATATTGGCAGGTATCCCGCCGACTATTGGAATTCCGTTTTGTTCAAGAATCGGTAAGGACCCGTTACTGCCCACGTCGATTCCCGTAGTTATTGCGACTACACCAGCCATAACCATTTCCTGAGCACAAGATTGAGACTTCTCTATTGAAAAATCAGTTATGCAAGTTACAAGCTCAATTGGCCTCCCATTGATTCCACCAAGTTCTGAATTAACCCAATCTGTAGCAGCTTCGATCGCTACACGTGCTTCTGGGAAAGAACCAGCGGGTGAATTTTCCATATTGATTAGACCAACCAAAACAGGATCAAGGTCAAAATCAGCCTCTACTGCCTCAACGGGCAACTGACCCATAAACCAATTACCATCCCAGTCTTGTGACAAGCGACCTACGACAGTCTCTAAGTCAGGAATAAACGTGGTCGTAGTCGGAGCAACAGTCGTAGTCGAAGCAACAGTCGTAGTCGAAGCAACAGTCGTAGTCGAAGCAACAGTCG
>Ga0208407_1001518_pt1 | contig 10633 bp, 11 predicted proteins | sample ETNtaG_9_FD_185775 | JGI IMG/M metagenome (GOLD analysis project Ga0208407, IMG submission 185775) | Marine microbial and viral communities from oxygen minimum zone, Eastern Pacific Ocean - ETNP201406SV69 (SPAdes) (version 2) | ecosystem: Environmental > Aquatic > Marine > Oceanic ...
CGTTAATTAACCCTTCATGGAAAACGTACTATTAGTAATCAATATCATCTTAGCTTTAATTTTGGTGTCTTTGATACTCTTGCAGAGATCTGAAGGAGGAGCTCTGGGTATTGGAGTTTCTCAAGAAAATTTTATGCTATCAAGATCTGCAGGAGGTTTTATGACTAAAGCAACAGCAGTTGTTGCTACATTATTTATAATTTGTAGTTTGGCATTGACTATTATTTCCAGAGCTGAATTAACTCCAACAAGTTCAGTTTTAGACACAATTGAGGAAAAGACAGAAGACACACCTTCAATTCCAGAAAATAATTAATTAATACTTTCCAATTCAATTTTTATTCGCTATAAGATAATTCCATGGCGCGATATATATTTGTCACCGGCGGCGTGGTTTCTTCCTTAGGTAAAGGTCTCTCTTCGGCATCGTTAGCTTACTTATTACAATCCAGAGGTTACAAGGTTAGATTAAGAAAATTAGATCCATATCTCAATGTGGATCCTGGAACGATGAGTCCATTTCAGCATGGTGAAGTTTATGTAACAGAAGATGGTGCGGAAACTGATTTAGACTTAGGTCATTATGAAAGATTTTCTGGAGTATCAGCAAGAAAATCTGACAATATTACAACTGGAAAAATTTATAGTGATGTTCTTAAAAAAGAGAGAAAGGGAGAATATTTAGGTAAAACAGTTCAGGTAATTCCACATATTACTGATCGTATAAAACAGTTTATTAAAAACGACTCTTCAAAAGAAGACTTTGTAATTTGCGAAATTGGAGGAATTGTAGGTGACATAGAAAGCTTACCATTTGTTGAAGCAATTAGACAATTTGCAAATGATGTTGGTAAAAATAATGCATTATTTATTCATTTAACATTAGTACCTTATTTAAAAGCATCTGATGAAATTAAAACAAAACCAACTCAACATTCAGTTAAAGAACTAAGAAGCATAGGAATTCAGCCAGATATAATAATTTGCAGATCAGAAAGACCAATACCACTTGAACACAGAAAGAAAATTTCATTATTTTGTAATGTCGATATTAAAAATGTAATTGAAACTGTTGATGTTCGAACTATTTACGAGGCTCCGATGAGCTTTTTTAGAGAAAAACTTGATGTTCAAGTTTTAAGTTATTTCAAATTAAAATCAAAAAAATCAGTAAACTTAAATCCATGGAAAAAAATAACTAAAATTATTCTCAATAATAAGAAGCAAGTAAACATCGCAATCATTGGAAAATATGTTGAACTTAAAGACGCCTATAAATCATTGGATGAAGCTTTAACTCATGGAGGAATAGATAATAAAGTAAAGGTTAATTTAGTAAGAATAGATTCTGAAAAATTAAAAGTTTCAGAAATTAAGGAGAAGCTAAAAAATATTTCAGGAATATTAATTCCTGGTGGATTTGGAAAAAGAGGAACAGATGGAAAAATTGAAGCAATCAAACACGCAAGACTAAACAAGATTCCATTCTTAGGTATTTGTTATGGAATGCAAATGGCAATTATAGAATTTGCTCGAAATCAATTAAGCTTAAAAAATGCTACATCAAGTGAAATTGATAAAAAAGGATTACCAATTATTGGATTAATTAATGAATGGACTAAAGATGGTAAAATGATTAAGGGCACTGACAAAAATCTAGGTGGAACAATGAGATTAGGTTCATATGATGCTAAGTTAAAACATAATTCATTAATAAGAAAAATTTACAAATCTAAATCAATTCAAGAAAGACATAGACACAGATATGAAGTGAATATTGCTTTTAAAGAACAATTTGAAAAAAAAGGTATGATTTTTTCAGGTTTATCACCCGATAATAAGTTACCAGAGATTATAGAGCTAAAAAATCACCCTTGGTTTATAGGAGTACAATTTCATCCAGAATTTAAATCTAGACCTTTAGCTCCTCATCCTTTATTCTCTTCATTTATCAAGGCAGCTAAAAATCATAAATGAGTAGCATTAAAGTAAATTGCAGAAATATAGAAATTTCTAACGATAATAAAATTTGCATTATTGCTGGACCTTGTCAGCTTGAAACAGAACAGCATGCAATGGATATGGCTGGTCAAATTAAGGAAATTACAAAAAAATTAGGTCTAGGATTTATTTACAAAACTTCTTTTGACAAAGCTAATCGAACAAGCCTTAAAGGGCAAAGAGGGGCTGGTTTAGATGCATCACTTCCAGTATTTGATAAAATTAAAAAAGAATTAGATGTTCCAATATTAACAGATATCCATAACACAGAACAATGTTCACTTGTAGCAGGTCATGTTGATGTATTACAAATTCCAGCTTTTTTATGCAGACAGACAGATTTATTAATTGCTGCTGCTAAAACAAACAAAATTATTAATGTTAAAAAAGGTCAGTTCCTAGCACCTTGGGATATGGTGAATGTAACTAAAAAAATAGCAGACTCAGGTAATAAAAATATATTAGTTACAGAAAGAGGAGTAAGCTTTGGATACAATACTTTAGTATCAGATATGAGATCTTTACCGATCATGGCAAAGAATGGTTATCCAATAATTTTTGATGCAACACATTCTGTTCAACAACCAGGTGGCCAAGGAGAGTCAACAGGTGGACAAAGAGAATTTGTTGAGTACTTAGCTAGAGCTGCAGTTGCCGTAGGTGTTGCAGGAGTATTCATTGAAACTCATCAGGATCCAGATAACGCACCCTCTGATGGACCAAATATGGTTCCTTTAGATAAGTTAGAAAATCTATTAAAACAATTAACTGATATTGATAATTTAATTAAAAAATAGTGAGTAAAATTTTAAAAGTAAAAGGACGTCAAGTATTTGACAGTAGAGGAAATCCTACAGTTGAAGCAGAAGTTTATACGAAAAATAATAGTGCCACTGCTATTTGTCCATCGGGTGCTTCTACAGGAACCTTCGAAGCTTATGAAAAAAGAGACAAAAAAAATAAAAGATATTTAGGAAAAAGTGTTTTTAGTGCTGTAAATTTAATTAATTCAAAAATTTCAAAAAAATTAAAAAGTCAAAACGTTCACAATCAAGAACGAATTGATACTCTTTTAATAAATTTAGATGGAACAAGACAAAAAACAAACCTTGGTGCTAATGCAATGTTGGCCGTTTCTATGGCTGTTAAAAAACTTTCAGCTAAAGTTAAAAAATTACCATTATACAAAACATTTTCTGTTAAGAAGAATTTTCAACTACCTTATCCTTTAATGAATATAATTAATGGCGGAGCTCATGCTAACAACGGACTTAGAATTCAAGAGTTTATGATAAGACCAGATCGTGCAAAAAGTTTCTCTGAAGCAATGAGAGTGTGTTTTTTGGTTATTAAAAGTTTAAGTAAATTAATTAAAAATAAGGGATTATCGACATCTGTAGGCGATGAAGGAGGATTTGCTCCTATGATCAGTAGCAATAATCAAGCCTTAGATTTGATAGTTACAGCTATTAAAAAGGCAGGTTTTAAAAATGGTAAAGATGTTTCAATATGTCTTGATGTTGCTGCTAATGAGCTATTTAAAAAAGATAAATACTCAATTCATTCTAAAAATTATATTTCAGTTGAAAAATCAATTAAAGAATATCAAAAAATTATTAAGAAATATAAGATCAAATCAATTGAAGATCCATTTGCAGAAAATGATTGGATGGCTTGGAATAAATTAATGAAATCAGTTAAGGATGTTCAAATTGTTGGAGATGATTTGTATGTCACCAATCTTGAAAGACTTAAAAAAGGATTTTTGAATATTTCTTCAAATTCAATATTAATTAAATTAAATCAAATTGGCACAGTTTCTGAGACCTTAGATGTCATAAAATTTGCTCAAACCATTGGATATAAAACAATCATTTCTCACCGATCTGGAGAAAGTGAAGATACATTTATTGCAGACCTGGCGGTTGGAACAAATTCTAATCAAATAAAAACTGGATCATTAGCAAGATCTGAAAGAGTAGCTAAATATAATCAATTAATTCGTATTGAAGAAGAACTTGGCAAAAAAGCGAGGATGAATAAGATCAATTAATGTTAAGATTAATAAAAAGAAATTATTTTTTATTAATATCTGTATTCTTAATTTTATATTTTGGATTTAATCTTGTATCTGGTGAAAGAGGACTTTTTTCTTATATTGAAAAAAAAGAACTTTTGTCCAACTTGAAAAATGAAGAAATATCTTTAACTATCAAAATAGCAGATATGGACCACAAAAATTCATTATTAAGTACAAATTTAGATCTCGATTATGTAGAAACTTTAATCAGAGAAAGGTTTTTGTTTGGTAAGGAAGGAGAGACGATCTATATAATTAAACAAAATGACAAATAAAATACGACATCCTGAAAAAGTAAACAAACCGATAAATCCAATTAAGAAGAAACCAGATTGGATAAGGTCTAAACTTACTAACAGTAAGGAATTTTTTTTAACTAAAACTATAATTAATCAAAACAATTTAGTGACAGTTTGCCAGGAAGCTAATTGTCCAAATATCACTGAATGTTGGAGTAAAAGACATGCAACTTTTATGATAATGGGAGATACATGTACAAGAGCATGTGCTTTCTGTGATGTCAAAACTGGCAAGCCAGAGAGCTTAGATCCATTTGAACCTTATAAAATTTCAAATGCTGTTAATAAATTAAATTTAAAACATGTTGTAATTACTTCTGTAGATAGGGATGATCTAGAAGATGGTGGATCTGAACATTTTTACGATGTAATTACTGCAACACGTAAAAAAAATCCAAATACTTCTATTGAAGTATTAACACCCGATTTTTTAAGAAAAGGGGACGCTTATAAAAAACTTTTAGAGGCAGATCTTGATGTATTCAATCATAACATTGAAACAGTTCCGAGACTTTATTTAAAAGTTAGACCTGGTGCTAGATATTTTGGTTCATTAGAGCTATTAAAAAATGTAAAAAAATTTAATAAAAAAGTTTTTACTAAATCTGGTTTAATGGTGGGTCTTGGCGAAGATAAAGATGAGCTAATTCAAGTAATGGATGATTTAAGGTCTGCAGAAGTTGATTTTTTAACCATAGGTCAATACTTGCAACCCTCAGCAAAACATCATCCATTGGAGAGATATTACCATCCAGATGAATTTAAAGATTTAGAAGATATTGCAAAATCTAAAGGTTTTCTTTTAGTTTCATCTTCACCTTTAACTAGATCATCTTATCACGCTGATGAAGATTTTGCTAAACTACAACAAAATAGATTAAAAAATAATTAATGCCTAAAGCATCAGTTAAGAGATTAATTGAATGTAAAAAAAATCAGTTAATTGATTTAGTTCTTGATATTGAAAAATATCCAGAATTTGTTCCTTTCTGTCTAGGATCACATATTTATGAGAGAAATAAAGAGGACAATCAAACTTTAATTATTGCTGACCTTACAATTGGCAAAGGACCATTTAAAGATACTTATAAAAGTGACGTAAAATTTAACAAAGAAGATAGCACTATAAATGTTACTAATATAGGAGGTCCATTAAATCATCTTGAAAATAATTGGAGTTTTAATGAAACAAAAGGAGGTACCGAAATTTCTTTTGATATAGATTTTGAAATCGAAAATAAAGTTTTGAATGTTTTAATGTCTAAATCTTTTGAATTCGGTCTAAATAAGATAGCAGATGCTTTCCAAAAAAGAGCAGAAGATCTTTATAGACCTATAGATAATTAATTAAATCAGATTTAAAATTATTTTAATCACTTCTTTAACCGTTGATTTCTGAATAGAATTACGATTTTTTGATTTAAACTTATTTTCTTTAATAAGTAAGGTTCTACCTTTTTTAATTCCAATATAAACCAAACCTACCGGTTTGTTTTTAGAAGCCCCACCAGGTCCTGCAATTCCAGTAATTGAAACATTTATTTTACTTTTTGAAATTTTAGATAAATTTTGGACCATAGATTTACAGCACTCTTTGCTTACAGACCCATATTTCTTAATTATGTTTTTATTTACTTTTAATATCTTTTTTTTTGCTTGATTAGAGTAGGTGGTTAAACCCATTTGAAAGTACCTTGATGAATTGGCTAATTTAGTTAAATTATGACCCAATAATCCTCCAGTACAAGACTCAGCAACAGATATAGTTAATCTTTTTTTAATTAATTTTTTATGAAGTAATTGAATATTCATTAGAATTTAAGGCTTATTAAGTAAATTAATAACATTGAATAAAGTCCTGCCATTATATCATCCATAATTATTCCAAAATAATTTTTAAAATTTTTATCAAAATAACTAACTGGAAAAGGCTTTAAAATATCAAAAAATCTGAAAAATATGAATGATAACACGTAATAGATTTCAATTTGAATGCTTAATTGATTAGTTTGATTTAAATATAACAGAAGTATTAAAGGCATTGACTGACCTAAAACTTCATCAATAACTATCTGTCTTGGATCTTTATTTTTAAATTCGTTTTCAGAATCTTTAACAGCATAAAAAGAGTAGAAAAATAAAAGTATGAAAAAAAATATTGAAAATTTAAGATCTGTGTAACCAAGATATTCATAAGCTATATAAATAAATATTGTTGTAACAATGGATGCAACAGTTCCTGGTATTTTAGTTAAATAACCATAACCAAAGAAAGTTGATATTAAGACATTAATTTTTTTCATTGTGATATTGAACAAATAACTTCACAAGCTATTGCCTTCTCCTTTCCTATTAATCCTAATTTTTCAACTGTTTTACCTTTTAAATTAATCAAATTTTTATCTAAACTTAATAAATTAGACAGTGAGTTAATTATTTTATCTCTATAATTTGATACTTTAGGCTGCTCACATATCAAGTTAATATCTATATTGTTAATGTAAAAATTATTTTTATTTAAATTCTCAACAATAGGTTTTAACATTTTTGGTGATCTAATATTTTTGAACTTATTTTTATTATCTGGAAAAAAAGTACCAATATCTTTTTTTCTCATTGCTCCTAGTAAGGCATCAATTATTGAATGTAAAATTACATCACCATCTGAATGACCTTTTAGTCCAGAGTGAAAAGGAATTTTGATACCACCTAAATAAAGTTTTTTATTTTTAATTAATCTATGAACATCAAATCCAATGCCAAAATAAGTTTTTGTATTGATGATATCATCTTTAAAAGTAATCTTATTATTTAAGGTTTCACCATTAATAAATTTGATTTTCAAATTATTATTAATAAATAACGTTGCTTCATCTTGAATTTTATTTTTTTGCTTTATAGATAGGTTATAAATATCTTTAAATTTAAATGCTTGAGGTGTTTGTGTTAAGTAAGAATTATTTTTATTAAGATTAAATAATTGATTTTTAACTTTATATTTAATTGAGTCTTTTGAAGAAATAACAGGGACTGAAGCTTTATTTTTCTTAAGAGAGTAAAGTAATTTTTTTAAAAGATTAATAGTAAAATTTGGTCTTGCTCCATCGTGAATTAAAACATTATTTGGATTAAATTTTTTAATATACTTTAAGGCAATTAACGAGGAGTCTGATCTCTCTTTACCACCCTTGATAATTAAAACATTTTTAGAATATTTTTTTTTGATTTGTTTTTTATCGTTAACAACTAAGATTATTTTCTTAAAAAGTTTTGATCTTATGGCTTTATCTAAGGAATGCTCAAAAAGAGCTTTATTCTTATATGTTATAAATTGCTTTGGTTTATTGGAATTAAATCTTTTGCTTTGTCCCGAGGCAAGTATTATAAAATAATTGTTTATCATTTTAGGTGATTATTTTTTAAGAATGTACGATTTTATCAAAAAAAACATATATTTAATATTCCTATTTATTATCACATTATCTATAGGTTTTTTAACTTTTTTAACTTTTATTGATAAAAGCTTTATTAATCTATCAGATCAAAACTTAAAATTTTTACTAATTTTAAATATTGTTTTATTATCATTTCTTTTTGTATTTATTTTTTTAGAAATTAAAAAAGCAATAAAAAATGACATTGATAAAGACGGATTTAAATCAAATAAAAAATACATAACTTATTTTGCTCTATTTACTTTTATACCTTCACTATTAATATCTATATTTTCGCTATTTTTATTCTCTTTTGCTCTAGAAAAATATTTTGATAAAAAAGTAACTACTGTTGTTAACAATTCATATGAGCTTGCCAAAAACTATGTTGATGAAGTTAGGAATAAAGTTCAATCAGAAATAGTTCTTGTAGCTTTTGATGTAAATAAAAGTAAAAAATTTTTAAATGATAACGTTAAAGAATATAAAAGATTTTTAAAAACTCAAAAAATGATAAGAGGTGTTGATGAAATACATATAATTGATATAAATAAAAAGTTATTATTCTCAACTCTCAAAGACAATAATCTTTACTTACCACCTCTAGATAAAGCTCTCAATCTTGTTTTAGATGATGATCGTCCTTTAAAAATTATTAATGCTTTTGAAAATAGATCTGCAGCCATAATGCGATTACAAAATTTTGATGATAGATTTATTTATGTAGTTAAATACCTTGATAAAAATATATCTAAATATCTAAATGAGTCTCAAGAAGCTATTAATTTTTATTATACAGTAGAGGAAAAAAGTACAGGTATAAAAATTTCATTTGCAATAATCTACATCATTATTGTTTCACTTTTATTGTTTGTATCAATATCCATAGCAATTAGATTTTCTTCACGATTCTTTAGATCAATAAATAATTTAATTTTAGCCTCAACTTCAATTGGAGAAGGAAATTTAGATATAAAAGTTCCTGAAGTAAAAACAGATAAAGATTTAGAAATTTTGAATAAAAATTTTAATGAAATGATTGAAAGGTTAAAGAATCAACAAGAAAAATTAATTATTAATGAAAGACACGAGGCTTGGGGTAGTCTAGCAAGAAAACTTGCTCATGAAATAAAAAATCCTCTTACCCCAATTCAATTAACTATAGATAGGTTAAAAAATAAATATTCACCTGAACTTACAGAAAAAAATAAGAGTGATTTTAATGAAAATCTTAAGATTATTAATAACCAAATTAAACAAATTGAAAAATTAGTTAATGAATTTTCTGATTTTGCAAGAATGCCAAAACCTATATTTCAAAAAAATGATTTAGTTGTATTAATGAAAGATAATATTAAATTACTTCAAGAATTAGACAAAACAATTAAAATTGATTTTAGAAATAATATTCAAAATATATTTTTTAATAGTGATAAAGAGCAATTAAGCAGAATTTTCTTCAACTTAATTAAAAATTCAATTGAAAGCATTCAGCAAAAAACTGAAAAAGTTAGCAATTTTAATAAAAATATTGCTATTGAATTAAATGATCTTGATAGTCATATAAGTCTCATTATTAATGACAATGGAATAGGATTTAAAAATTTGAACATAAATATCAAAGAAATTTTAAATCCATATTTTACAACAAAAAAAACTGGAACAGGACTTGGCCTTTCAATTGTAAACAAGATAATTAATGATCACAGTGGTAATATTGAATTTATTTCGAAAGATGATGGGGCAATAATAAAAATTACTTTTACAAAATAATGAGTGCTGAAATTTTAATAGTAGATGATAATGCTGACATCAGAAATATTATTAATGAATTAATTATTGACGCTGGTTATAAAACAAGAATTGCGGCAAATTATAATCAGGCTCTTGCTGAAATAGATAAAAAATTACCTGATGTTGCCATTTTAGATGTAAAGCTAGATAAAGGAGATAATGATGGTATTGAGCTTTTATCACATATCAAAACAAAAAATAAAGATGTTCCCGTGATAATAATTTCTGGTCATGCAAATATAGAAATGGCTATAAAATCTTTGCATCATGGTGCTTTTGAATTTATTGAGAAACCATTTGATCAAGAAAGATTGTTAAATTTTGTAAGTAGAGCTGTTGAAAATTATAATTTGAAAAAGCAGAATAAAGAATATGAGAGCAAATTATTTTCATCCTATGACCTCATAGGTGATAGTAAAAATACAATTAATATAATTGATCAAGTAAAAAAGATTTCTTTAACAGAAAGTAGAATTTTTATATACGGACCATCTGGATCTGGAAAAGAATTAATTGCTAGAAAGATTCATAAAAATTCATTACGAAATAAAAATCCATTCATCATATTAAATGGCGCATTGTTAGACTCTAACAAATATGAATTGGAACTATTTGGAGAAGAAAAAGAAAATGGATCAATATCATATGGAGCGCTTGAAAAAGCAAACAAAGGCACTCTGCTTATTGATCAAATTTCAGAAATACCACTTGATATTCAATCAAAAATTTTAAGAGTTTTAATAGATCAAAAATTTAAAAGAGTTAATGGAAATAATGATGTAACTGTAGATGTTAGGTTAATTTGTTCATCAAGTAAGGATTTAAAAAAAGAAATTCAAATAGGTAACTTTAGAGAAGATCTATTTCATAGAATAAATGTATTTGAAATTAATATTGAACCATTAAGTCAAAGAATTTCAGATATCCCATTATTGATAAAATATTTTTCAAAGAAAATATCTGAAAATTACAATATTAAAGAACTAGCAATTGATGAAAATAATAGCTATATTCTAAATCATAAT
>Ga0208407_1001520_pt1 | contig 10617 bp, 10 predicted proteins | sample ETNtaG_9_FD_185775 | JGI IMG/M metagenome (GOLD analysis project Ga0208407, IMG submission 185775) | Marine microbial and viral communities from oxygen minimum zone, Eastern Pacific Ocean - ETNP201406SV69 (SPAdes) (version 2) | ecosystem: Environmental > Aquatic > Marine > Oceanic ...
TCATCTCCAACCATGCCTCTAAGCATTGTCGTAATGCAAGGTGTTTTATTATCCCACATTCCAGTGTCACATACCAAACTATAATCGGCAGTTAATTCTTCTGAATTTGCTTTTAAAAAGTTTGACATAGATGGAGATCCAATCTCTTCTTCTCCTTCTAATAGAATAGTAATTTTACAAGGTAATGTTCCTGAAGTCTTAATATGTGCTCTACAGGCTTCAATAAAAGTCATAACTTGACCCTTGTCATCACTAGCCCCACGCGCTTTAATTGTCTTGCCTTTTGAAGTGTCTTCAATTTTAGGATCGAATGGATCGTGGTCCCAAAGATCTAAAGGGTCAACTGGTTGAACGTCGTAATGACCATAAAATAAAAAATGAGGTCCATCATTCTCAAAGTGAGCTACAACCATAGGATGGCCAGTTGTTTTTCGAATACTAGCTTTAAACCCAATGTCCTTTAGTTGTTGAACAAACCAATCAGCTGCTTTAAAGCAATCTTTTTTATTGTTATTATTTGTAGAAATTGAAGGAATTCTTAGAATCTCAAAAAGTCGTTTTAGACTTTCATCTTGATTATTGTCAAGGTACTCAAGAGCCTTTTCCAATTCAAAGCTATTGTTAACCATCTATCGAATGCCCTGACTTATTGCTAATTCAGCTATCTGAACAGCATTTAAAGCGGCTCCTTTACGCAAATTGTCTGATACACACCAAAATACTAAACCACTTGGTACAGAATTATCTACTCTAATTCTTGAGATAAACACTCCATCCTCACCTGCCGCTTCTTTCGGTGTGATGTAGCCTTCATCTGCTCTGTGATCTATAATAATTACACCCTCAGTTTCACTAAGAACATCTCGAGCAACCTCTTCATCCATCGGGTTTTGGCATTCTATGAAAACTGCTTCACTGTGGCCAACAAAAACAGGAACTCTTACACAATGAGCAACTACTTCAATATTGTCATCTAAGATTTTTTTGGTTTCATCTCTCATCTTAACCTCTTCTTTTGTAAAACCATCATCCATAAAAACATCTATATGGGGTATTACATTAAAAGAAATTTCTTTAGTAAATACACTTTTTTCAAGAGGGTCGTTTACGTAAACTTTTTTAGTTTGGTTGAAAAGTTCATCCATCGCTTCTTTTCCAGCACCAGAAACAGCTTGGTAAGTTGAAACAACAACTCTACTAATATTAAACTCTCTATGAAGCGGTGACAATGCCATAACCAGTTGAGCAGTTGAGCAATTGGGGTTGGCTATAATATTCATTCCACCATTTTCAGATAGGCACCCTTTCATATCATAATGATTAACTTCGGGTACAATTAACGGGACATTTTCTTTCATTCTAAAAGCTGAAGAATTGTCTATGACCAAAGACCCACTTCTTCCTGCCATAGGGGCATATTTTTCAGATACTGAACCGCCAGCACTAAAAAAAGAAAAATCCACATTTGAAAAATCAAAGTTTTCAATTGGTTGAACATCTATTCTCTGATCATCGCCAAAGGACACTTGCCTTCCAGGGGATTTTGACGATGCCAGAGCATAAATTTTATCTACAGGAAATTTTCTTTCATATAAAGTTTGGAGCATTTCTCTTCCAACTGCTCCTGTGGCTCCTGCAACTGCAATTGTGTAAGTCATAATAAAACCTTAATATTCATCTTGCTTTTTGGTCCATTGAATTAATTACCAAATCCATCATTTGAGTTGTTGAAACGCTCTTGCTTCCACCTCCTAAGTCAGGTGTTCTTGCTCCTGAGGAAAGAGCATCAGATACAGCTGTTTCAATTAAATCTGCTTCATCTGAATGTCCAAACGAATATCTTAGCATCATTGTGAAACTTAAAACTTGGGCAAGAGGGTTTGCAACTCCTTTTCCAGTAATATCAGGTGCTGAGCCGTGAACGGGTTCATACATTGCTTTTCTAATGCCGTCTTTATTTGGTGAACCAAGTGATGCTGATGGTAACATGCCTAAAGAGCCTGTGAGCATGGCAGCACAATCTGAAAGCATGTCACCAAATAAATTGTCACAGACAATAACATCAAATTGCTTTGGTGCTCTTACTAATTGCATTGCACAGTTATCTGCAAACATGTGTTGAAGTTCAATGCCAGCGCCTTCATTTTTGTGAAGATCGGTAATTACTTCCCTCCATAACACACCTGAAAGCATAACATTTGCTTTTTCAACGGAAGTTAATTTCCCATTTCTTTTCTTCGCAAGGTCAAAAGCAACTCTACCGATTCTTTCTATTTCAGGTGTTGTATATAAATTTGTATCATAACCTTTTTTAGTCCCATCAGGCAAAACATCAATGCCCCTTGGTTCAGCAAAATATACTCCACCGGTTAGCTCACGAAGTATCATTATATCTAGTCCCCTAACTATTTCAGGTTTAAGGGTAGAAGCTTCAACCAAAGGTGGAAAAACTATTGCTGGTCTCAAGTTTGCAAATAAGTCTAATTCTTTTCTTAAAGTTAGTAATCCTCTTTCAGGCTTTTGTTCAAATGGTAGATCATCATATTTAGGACCACCTACCGCACCAAATAAAACAGCGTCACATTCTAATGCATCACTAAGAGCTTCATCCGTAAGAGGTGTACCGTGAAGATCAAATGATTTTCCACCAACATCTTTTTCTATAGTATCAAAATTTAACTTCTTATTTTTAGCTAACCAATCCATTAACCTTAAGGTTTCTTTCATTACTTCTGGACCAATGCCATCACCTGGCATAATCATAATTTTTCTATTTGAAGTCATTTTAATTCCTAATTATTTGACTAAAGCCATGGATGATTATCGTCTCTATAGCTTTCATAACTTTTTATTTGATTTTGTTTTTCTAATGTCAAAGAGATATCGTCCAAACCTTCAAGTAAACATTGTTTTCTAAATGGGTCTAAATCAAATTTAACAGAAACTCCATTTGGTCTATTAATAGTTTGGTTAGGTAAATCAATGTCTAAAACAGGGTTTTCTTTGTCTTTAGAATCAGCTAACAAAGCTTGTCTTTCGTCTTCAGAAACTTTTATTGGCAAGACCCCATTTTTAAAGCAATTATTATAAAAAATATCAGCAAAATTGGTAGAAATAATACAGCGAATACCAAAATCAAGTAGTGCCCAAGGAGCATGTTCTCGGCTAGAACCACAACCAAAATTATCTCCTGCAATTAGAATCTTTGCTTCTTTCCAAGGTTCGTTATTTAAAACAAATTCTTTAATTTCCGATCCATCAGGCGAAAATCTCATTTCGTCAAATAGGTTTTTACCTAATCCAGATCGTTTAATTGTTTTTAAAAACTGCTTAGGGATAATCATGTCAGTGTCTATATTTAATATATCTAATGGAGCAGCAATACCCTTTAGGGTTTTAAATTTTTCCATTTTTCTCTCCTGGTTTCAAACAAAAAATAAAAACAATCAATCAAATTAGATTTCTCTAACATCTGTTAAGAAACCAGTAATAGCTGCTGCTGCTGCCATTTCGGGACTAACTAAATGTGTGCGACCTAATCTGCCTTGTCGACCCTCAAAGTTTCTATTTGACGTTGAAGCAGCTCTCTCTCCTGGAGAAAGCCTATCTGCGTTCATAGCAAGGCACATGGAACAACCTGGTTCTCTCCAATCAAAGCCAGCCTCTTTAAAGATACTATCCAGACCCTCTTTTTCAGCTTGTTCTTTTACTAGCCCTGATCCTGGAACTATCATCGCCCTTATTTCTTCAGAAACTTTTTTCCCCTTAATAATTTCAGAAGCTGCTCTTAAGTCTTCTATCCTTGAGTTTGTGCATGACCCAATAAAAACAGTATCAATTTTAATATCTGTAATTTTCTGTCCAGGTTTGAGATCCATATAAGATATAGCCCTTTCTAATTTAGAACGAACAGCCTCATCTTTTATAATTTTTGGGTCAGGAACTTTCCCATTTATTGGAGCGGTGTCTTCTGGACTAGTCCCCCAAGTAACAGTTGGAACTAATTCTTCAGCATTAATTGATATTTTTTTATCATAAATTGCATTTTGATCTGAAGGCAAACTTTTCCACCATTCCAATGCTTTATCCCAATGCTTGCCTTCAGGGGCCATCGGTCTCCCCTTCAAATAGGAAAAAGTTTTTTCATCAGGAGCGATCATTCCAGCCCGAGCACCAGCTTCGATAGACATGTTGCAAATCGTCATTCGCCCTTCCATCGATAAGTTTTTTATAGTAGAGCCAGAATATTCAATTACATAGCCAGTGCCTCCGGCTGTTCCTATTCTTCCGATTATTTCAAGGATTGTATCTTTGGCTGTAACACCTTTTGGTAGCATTCCATTTACTTCCACAAGCATATTTTTTGCTGGTTTTTGAATTAAAGTCTGCGTTGCAAGTACGTGTTCAACTTCTGATGTTCCAATTCCAAAAGCTAAAGCGCCAAAGGCCCCATGTGTAGCAGTATGCGAATCTCCACACACGATTGTCATTCCGGGTTGAGTAAAACCCTGCTCTGGGCCAATCACATGAACAATACCTTGCCTAATATCTTCCATTTTAAAATATGGAATAGAAAAATCACTGGCATTTTTTGCAAGGGTTTCCACCTGCAGTCTCGATTCTTGATCCGTAATACCTTTATCTCTATCTGAAGTTGGAATATTATGATCTGCTACCGCTAAAGTTCTTTCTGGTGACCTGACAGCCCTATTTGAATTTCTCAATCCTTCAAAAGCTTGAGGACTAGTTACCTCATGCACTAGATGTCTATCAATATAAATGATGCTGGCTGCATTAGGGTCAGAGTGAACTAAATGCGCATCCCATATTTTGTCGAATAAAGTACGAGGCTTTGTCATTTTAATAGCTCCATAAACTTAACAATTAATAAAAATCAAGAATAACAATATTAAAAAAAACAATTATTGTCTAATAAATTAACTATTATCGTCTTTATTTTCTATTTTTTCAGCAGGTATTTTATTGGTTTTAGTTTGCTTTTTTTTAATTATTTTATTGTCTTCAGATTCAGTTGAACGACCTGAAGAACGTTCAGCAATTCGAGCTGACTTTCCTTGCCTCTCTCTAAGGTAATAGAGTTTTGCTCTTCTAACTTTACCTTTTCTAACTACTTCTATTCCAGAAATTCTTGGAGAATATAGGGGGAAAATTCTTTCAACACCCTCTCCATGTGAAATTTTTCTGACAGTAAAAGAAGATCTTACGCCCGCATTTCTTCTGGCAATGCAAACTCCTTCAAAGGCTTGAACACGTTCTCTCGTTCCTTCAACAACTTTAACATTAACTTGTAAAGTATCACCTGCATCAAAATCAGGAATTGATCTTTCAGCTAAAACCTTTTCCATTTGTTGTTTTTCAATCTTATCAATTATATTCATAAAAGTCTCCCAACGAACATCTAAATTTAATTTTGTACTATGAATCGAGTTTTCTAATTTTTGTTATTTCAACCCTTTTCTTATCTCTCCAGCTTTTAATTTTTCCATGGTCGCCAGATGTTAAAACTTCTGGGACATTTAAGCCATTCCATTCCCTTGGTTTTGTATACTGGGGGTATTCTATCAAGGCATTGTCCGAAAAACTTTCTTCTTCTAAGGTGTCAATACCACCTAATACATTCGGCATCAATCTTAAAACACTTTCTAATAAAACAATAGCAGCACTTTCACCGCCAGTTACAACGTAGTCTCCAATACTGATTTCTTCAAAATTATAATAATCTATTACGCGTTGATCAATACCCTCATATCTACCGCAGAGCAAGACCAAACCTTCATCAAGTGAAAGTTTTTTAACTTTTTCCTGAGTAAGTTTTTTCCCTCTTGGGGTGAAGCATATGCGTGGACCAGGGGAATCCGAGATGGAATTAAGTGCTAATTCAATTATGTCTGGCCTCATAACCATTCCAGCACCGCCACCATATGGAGTATCATCAACACTTTTATGTTTGTCATTTGCAAAATCACGAATATTAATCAAATTTAAATCCCATATTTTATTGCTTAAGGCTTTTCCGATTAATGAAACACCCAGTGGCCCAGGAAAAATCTCTGGAAACAAAGTTAAAATCGAAACTCTATATGTGTTATTAATTTTTTTTTTCAATCTCAAATCCTAATTTTTTTCTTCACTAATATTAAGCCATTGATCTAAATTAGATAAACAAATTGATTTTTTCTTTAAGTCAACACTATTCAGATTTTTTGAAATTAGGGGAACAAGGAAGCTCTTCTTCTTATTTTTAATTTCAAGAATATCTCCGGCACCATAATTTGAAACGTTTTCAATTATTCCAAAAATTTGACTCTTTTCATTTAAAGCTTTTAAACCAATTAAATCTATATGATATACTTCGTTATTTTTTAACTTTGGCAAAGCTTTTCTTTTTACAAATAAGTATTCACCCTTTAGCAGATTAGCTTCATTGCGATCTAAAATATTTTCTACTTCATAAATTGCAAGATTTTTTGATATGCCTTTATATTTCAGGTTAACTATTTCCCTGTCTTTATTGTATACCTTGCCATATGAAATAATACCTCGAGGGTTTTCAGTGTAATATTTAATTTTAATATGACCATCAACTCCGTGTGGCGAAGCAATTATACCAACACAAATAAAATCTGTTTCTTCCATCTTAAAATTGGGTAATTATTTATTCTCTTTTTCCTCAGCGGCAGGTGCCTCAGCAGGAGCTTCAGGAGCAGCAGTCTCAGCAGCAGGAGCTTCAGGAGCAGCAGTTTCAGCAGCGGGTGCCTCAGCAGGAGCTTCAGGAGCAGTAGTCTCAGCGGCAGGAACTTCAGGAGCAGCAGTTTCAGCAGCAGGTGCCTCAGCAGGTGCTTTTGCAGCTTCGATAGCCTCATTTTCTCTTTCTGTTCGTTTCTTTCCTGGTGCAGATTTTTTTGGTTGGTCTCTTATTATCGGTGCATCTAACATGCCTGCGGCCGCTAATATTTTATGTACTTTCAAAGTAGGTTTTGCTCCCTTACTCATCCAATATGTAATTCTTTCATTCTTTAGTGTTACTCTATTTTGATGATCTTTAGGTACCATTGGATCGTAACTACCAAGTCTCTCAACGAAACGACCATCTCTGGGGCTGGACGCTTCAGCAACAACTATCCTATAAAAAGGATGATTTTTAGATCCACCCCGTGCAAGTCTAATTTTTAAAGCCATTTAAATTTCCTTTCAAAAAATTATTAGTTATTTTTTTTTGCCAAAGGGAAAATTAGGAGGTAAGTTCCCTAGATTTCCTAAACCAGGTAATTTGCCTGGTGACATTCCTTTATTTGATTTCATCAGGTCAGCCATTGCTGACAAGTCAACATCTCCTTGAGAAGGGTCCCCTTTCATTCCGCCGCCCATCAAACTTTTTAACAATCCACCTGCGCCTTGTCGGCCCATTTTTTTCATCACTTTAGCCATTTCCATGTATTGTTTAATGAGGCGGTTTACTTCTTGAACAGAAGTACCTGAACCAGAAGCTATTCTTTTTCTTCTACTAGCATTTAATAGGTTTATATTTTCCCTTTCTTTAGCAGTCATAGAAAGAATCACTGCTTCTTGGTGAGTTATAACTTTATCATCCATCTGGGCTGCTGCCATCTGTTTTTGCAATTTTCCAAAACCAGGGATCATGCCCATTAAGCCTCCCATTCCTCCCATTTTTTTTATTTGTCTTAATTGTTTCAGTAAGTCTGTAATTGAAAATTGCCCTGAAGTTAGTTTTTTCATCATCTCTTCAGCGTCTTCACGTTCAACAACTTCTGCAGCTTTTTCAACTAATCCAACCACATCACCCATTCCAAGGATTCTTCTGGCAAATCTATCCGCGCTAAATAGTTCAATTTCTTCTTGCTTTTCACCAACACCTAGAAATTTAATTGGACAATTTGTCACATGACGCATTGAGATTGCTGCACCACCTCTGGCATCACCGTCTGCTCTAGATAAAATTAAACCAGAAATGTTTACTGCCTCTTTGAATGCCCTAGCTGTAACAACAGCGTCTTGGCCTGTCATGGCATCGGCAACTAGCAGAATTTCTGAAGGATTGCTAATTGAAGTAATTTCTTTAAGTTCACTCATAAGGATGGTGTCTATAGATTGTCTTCCTGCAGTATCAAGTATTAAAATATCAGTACCTTGAATTTTTGCAGCAGCACGAGCTCTTTTAGCTATACTAGATGGTGTTTCACCATCAATTTCAGGTAAAACCGAAACACCAGCCTGTTCGCCTAAAATCCTTAGCTGCTCTCTGGCTGCAGGTCTATAGGTGTCCAAAGAAGCCAAAAGAACCTTTTTGTTTTTTTTATTCTTTATCCATAATGCTAGTTTTCCTGCTGTAGTAGTTTTACCACTGCCTTGAAGACCAGCTAATAGTATTGTAGCAGGTGGAGAATGATCTATATTTAATGACGCATCTTCATCATTTCCGAGAAGGAGAACCAGTTCATCATGGACAACTTTTATTACCATTTGACCAGGGGTGACTGATCTTAACACTTCTGTACCGACAGCTCTTTTTCTAGTGTTTTCTACAAAAACTTTTACTGCTTCAAGAGCAACATCAGCATCCAACAGAGCTTTTCTAACTTCGCTTAAAGCTGTATCCACATCCTTTTCAGATAGGGCTCCACGACCTCTGATCTTATCAAAAACAGTACCTAGTTTTTGTGTAAGATTTTCTAACAAATTTTCTTTCCTCTAACTCAATATAAACTTTGATTAAAATAAAATTTATCAATAAAACTAAAAAAACGCCCGTGCCTGAAACTCAGGGACGCGCGTGGCCCGTTAAGACCTTCGATGTTATTCATTCTTTAAATTAAATTTTCATTAGTCTAATAAAAGATATTAGTCAAGAAAAGTATGAATAAAACTTTCACAGAACACTTAACAATCATAACATTATAAAGTATATGGCAGTAATGAAAAAGTTTTTTAAAATGCATGGATTGGGGAATGATTTTGTTATTCTTGATTGCAGAGATGGTTCAAATGTATCTGCTTTTGCTGCAAAAGAAATAGCTAATCGAAGAACTGGTGTGGGATGTGATCAGTTAATAATTCTCAAAAACCCACATAACAATAATGATGTATTCTTAGAATTTAGAAATAATGATGGGTCCAAATCTTCAGCATGTGGAAATGGGACAAGGTGCGTGGCTGAGATGGTTTTAGAAGAAAAATCTCAGGAAGAAATTAAGATTGAAACTGAGGCGGGAATTTTAAATGCATGGAAAAACAAAACCAATGGTTTTATTGCGGTCGATATGGGCAGGCCTAAATTTATATGGAATGAAATTCCTTTAGCAAGGAACATTGATCACAAAAAGGTAGACTTAGGTAAAGCTGCACCAGCAAATGCATTTTGTTTGTCAATGGGCAACCCTCACGCTGTTTTATTTTTAGAGAATTTAGATGGCTTAGATATTGCTAATTTAGGGCCAAAATTGGAAAATCATCCTATGTTCCCAGAAAAAGCAAATATATCGTTTGCTAAAGTTATTTCTCAATCCCAAATAAAGATAAAAATTTGGGAAAGAGGCGTAGGTGTTACTATGGCTTGTGGAACTGGAGCATGTGCTGTGGTTGTTGCAGCCAACGAGTTGTTGAAAACGGATAAGAAATGTGAAGTTATTCTTGATGGAGGTAAACTAAATGTTTGTTTATCAAATGAAGGCAATGTTTTTCTTGAAGGACCAAATGAAAAATCATTCAATGGTTTTCTTGGCAAACGACTTTCAGATTTAATAAACTAAGATCAAATTAAATGAGCTCAAACAATCATAAAAATCAAATTAAAACATTTGGATGCAGACTAAACTTGCTTGAAAGTGATTTGATAGAAAAAAATTTAGATTCAATAAACAGGGAAATATTAGTTGTTAATACTTGTGCTGTAACGAATGAAGCTGAAAAACAAGCTAAAAAATTTATTAGAAAATCTTCAAGAGAAAATCCAAATTTGAAAATAATTGCTACAGGGTGTGCAGTTCAAATAAACCCTAGAAACTGGTCTGAAATGCCTGAAGTTTTTAAAACCATTGGTAATATAGATAAAATTAAAAAGGAAACTTGGATCAACATAGAAGCTAAAGAACAAGATATACCAAATATAATGTTAGAAAAGGTTGCAGATCCATTTTTTGTTTCTGGGTTTAGAGAAAGAACCAGAGCTTTTCTTCAAATACAACAAGGGTGTGATCATAGATGTACATTTTGTATTATTCCTTTTGGCAGAGGTAATAGCCGAAGTATAGACATGGTAAGGATAATAAATAACGCACAAAAATTAATTGACTATGGACATAAAGAGATAGTGTTAACTGGGGTTGATATAACAAGTTGGGGAAAAGACTTAATCAAAAAATCTAGTTTAGGTATTCTAGTAAAAAATCTATTAAAAAGAGTCATTGGCTTAAGACGTTTAAGATTATCAAGTGTTGACCCTGCTGAGATAGATGAGGATTTAATGGAAGCTCTTTCAACTGAAAAAAGATTGATGCCTCACCTACATCTATCAATCCAACATGGTAATGATCTAATACTCAAAAGAATGAAGAGAAGGCATTTAGCTGAAGATGTGCA
>Ga0208407_1001521_pt1 | contig 10617 bp, 19 predicted proteins | sample ETNtaG_9_FD_185775 | JGI IMG/M metagenome (GOLD analysis project Ga0208407, IMG submission 185775) | Marine microbial and viral communities from oxygen minimum zone, Eastern Pacific Ocean - ETNP201406SV69 (SPAdes) (version 2) | ecosystem: Environmental > Aquatic > Marine > Oceanic ...
TACCCGATGGTGGGTTTTGGATGGAGTAAGCTACTCCAGAGGTAGTAGCAAGAGGTGAGAGCGTACCGACAAAGGTCGATTGAGCAACACCAGCTGCGATAAAGAGGGAGATACCTGAGCCAATACCCCATTTGCTTACCAATTCATCAAGTAGGAAAACCAAATATGAGCCTGCAAAGAGTTGAGCAACAATCACAAAGTTTGCCCAACCCAATCCGTATGCGTCAATAAGCCACTCGCTTGGATCAAGGAAACCATAGGTTTGAGGAATGGATTCAATTGGTATCATGATAAGGACGAGCAACTTCTGTACACCTTGGTACATGGCCTTGTCGTCAGAGTTGCTGAGGTCAAGACGAATGATCTTAGCACCTGCAAACAATTGCATGATAATTGAACCGGTAACAATCGGTCCAATTCCCAAATGCATGATGGTACCTGAAGCACCTGCCATGATAGAACGGAATCCACTGAACAAGTCAAGTGCTTGGCCAGATAGTCCGAAGAGCATGACGTTGGTCATGGCGAAGTAGATAATGAGAACGAAGGTGGTGGTCCACATTTTCTCATTGAAACGAACGTGACGTTCGGGCTTGGTAATGGTTGGATAAACGTCAACGAAGCGGCGTAGTGCGTACAAACGACTGCTGTCATCCCCTTCCCACATAAAACATGTAAGAATGGCCGCTGCTCCAAATCCAAGCAGAAGAATACCGACCAAAAAGAAGCCAACTCCCTCATCGTATCCACCCCATGCGGAAGGGCGAACATAATACACGGCAATGGACGCAAAAGCGAGCCATCCAGTGAGTTTACCAAAGCGACCTACAAAGGGCATCTCTTTGAACGCTGGAGGAAGGTCACGCTGGAAACAGATCATACAATATGCGAGGTAAACAACCGAGAACAACAATCCGAAAACCGCTGCATTATAAGGGTCAGAACCACTTGCCATCTGAAGTTCATCAGACTGCCAGTATACGAGCAGACCGTAATACAAAACACCCGTTAGAAGGATGGCCCATGGAATTGGCTTGTGCTTCATGTTCATTCCCTACCTATGTTGTTTTTCTTATGTTGTGGTGTTTTGAAATGACAAAGGGTCATTCTTCTTCAAATTCGCCCCATTCGTCGTCTTGTTCAATGGAACCGCCAGCTGCTTCGATTTTCTCAACAGCCTTTGCGCTTGCTTCTCCAACAACCACTGTAAGTTTAGAGCGGATTTGTCCACTCCCGAGGAGTTTGTCTATTCCTAGAGATGTGAGGTCAATACTCTTCTCACCCTTTGCCATCTCTTCAAGTTGTCCAACGTTAACAGTCACATGGACGGTACGGAGAGTTGGGTGTCGATTGAATCCATGCATACCCCAATGACCTGGCATATACTTGATACGGGTCATCACACGATGCTTGTTCATACCAGCGTTTCCACGGCCACCACGCTTTCCTGCGCCACGACCAGCTTTCTTTCCACGACCGTGGTAACGGTTGCGTCCACGATGTTTGTTTGCTTTTGTACCCATCTAAATCACCTCAAATCATTCGCTCAACGAGCGCACCAATCTCTTCGCCACGGGAGCCAAGTGCTCCACCAACGACGAAACTTCGCTTAAGACCGCCCCAGCCTTTTGTCCCTCGGGGAGGGTGTAGGCGGAAGACTCGCTTCAAGTTTGGAATATCTTTTACTTGTGCTTTACCAGCAACAATGGCCTTAGCAAATGCGCTGATGTTCTTGTAATCGGTGTGTTCTGCAACGATGGCATCGGTGAGTGGGCTATTTCCAGCCATCCGTCCTCGCTCAGCGAGCATACGCTCAACAAGAGCAGCATCCGCTTCGCCCCAGGTGATGTAGTCCTTAGCCTTCTGCAACATTCCACGGTATTGTGGGTTATCTGCAATAATGACTGCGTGATTCACACGTGTCAAATTCATGTGGTGCATAGTTTCGCGAATGGAACGCTCAACCTTAACATCGCTTCGTGCTCTTACAACAATAAATGTCATTCAAATTTCCTCCCTGTATGGATGTGAAGTGTTTCACGCTGACTATCAGAGACACGCGTTGTGTTAATGTTCTGCAGTGCGTTAAAGGTTGCTGCGGCGTAATTAATAGTGGTACGTGTCTGTCCCTTGGTACGGGAAAGAACGTCTTGCACACCTGCAAGTTCAAGGACACGCTTACCGGTTTCGCCGATAACAAGTCCCTTACCCTTAGCAGCGGGCATAAGAGTTACGCGAGTGGATGCTGCACGGCCGTTCACCTTGAACGGGACGGTGCTACCTGGACCTGGTGAAGACTCCCATGAACCGTTTCCACGTTGAACGGGAATGAGATTCAATTTAGCAGCAGTAATAGCTTTGCTAATTGCTGTAGCGACTTCCTTGGCCTTGGCCATTCCTAGGCCGACGTAACCGTCACGGTTTCCGACGCAAGCCATGACATTGAAACGAACACGACGACCGCTGTCGGTCATACGTTGGACCATGTTCACTGAAATGACTTCTTCATCGAGGCCTGGAATTAGAGCATCGACGATTTGGACTTCACGAATAGGTAGACCTGAGGCCATTGCCGCTTCATAGGAAATGATTTTCCCAGCCATAACTGCGGCACCAAGGCGGGTTTTTGGCTCCCACTTGCGCAGGGCTGCAATAGGGTCGAACTGGTTCTTTCGTCGGCGACGATCAGGTGTTTCTTCAGGTGCTTCGTCTGTGTACGCTTGCATCAAACCTGGCGCCATGGTAGGAATTGTTTCTTCTTCTTCAGTCATCAATATGCCCCCTCAATGGTTTTCTTTGTTTTGTCAACTGCTTTAGTAATCTTATCGTTGATGTGAGCCCCTGTTAGGCGCCCTTCATCTGGGAAGACTTCTTCACTGTGTGGAATCTCAAGACCTGCGTCAACCATTCCCTTCAGAGCGGCGTAAACACGGCCACCACGGGTACTGGCAGACAATCCAATGTCAAGAACTGCTTCGGGTGAACCCGATGCAATGGCGGCTTTGCCCATGGCGAAACCAACCAAGTATGATGCTGGAACAGATTTCAACGACTGGTCATTTGGCCATCCGTATTTCTTGACAAGGTCAGAGCCTGTCACTGTAATTGAGACAAGGTCACCGTCAGCAGCCCAACTAACTAGTTGACAGGTTGTTCTTGTGTTAGATACACGAACCACTGCACGAGGCTTTTGTCCACGAAGCAACTTCAAGCGACGACGGTAATCGGTCAATCCAGCCTTACGTCGGCGGAAGATAGAGCGGCGGTTATTACCTGCCATCACTCGTCACCTCCAGGGAAATTGACTCCTTCAAGCGTCATCTGAGAACGCATGTGAGCAATAGAACGGTAAGAACCACCCTTTGCTTTGAGGTAGTAGCGACGGTACTGAGAAGGTTCGATGGTTTCATCGTCTCGAAGTTCCTTGAGAACACGGCGCTGGCTGCGAATGGTTCGCATCCATCGGTTCTTTCGTGGGTTACGAGCGTTGGCGGAACCTGCGCGGGTACCTTGCCCCTTGCGTCGTCCCTTACGCTTTTGTTCAAGACGGGCACGAGCACGTACACGAGAAGTTCCCTTCATCGGCTTTGCTTTAATCCATCCTTCATCAATGAACTCGCGAATATCATCGGTTTGAACCGCTGAAGCCACTTGGTCCACAAAGGACGGGTGAATCCAGACACGGTTAACTCCGCATCCGAGCAATCTAGCAGCGAGGCGCTTTTGGTTGGTGATTTGCATCAAACATCCCTCCTTCGGTTCAACACACGGATACCGAGTTCATCGGCTCGTGAGTAAATGTGTTCTCGCTTACGTCCACCAACAGTGCTGCCAACACGGGCTGCTTGGGTTTCTGGATCAATGGTTTCAAGGTCCGCTAGGTTATGAACCATAATTTCACGGAAACCTGAAGGGTGCAAGAAGCGAGCTTCTGCAACCTTTCCGTGACCGATGCGAACAAGGGAACCACGGTACTTGTAGTTACGTCGTTGTTTGTTGTCCATTCCGTGAGGTGCACGCCATCCGGAGCGAGATAATCGCTTGTATCGGAACCATTCGGTTCGACGGAACGAAGGTGTCTTCTTCTTTTGAGCAGCACGCAGTGCGAGTGCTGCTTTCATGGTTTCATCCAAAACAGGCTTCTGCTTGACAACATAGACTTCTTCAGTCTCATCGTCCCAGTCCTCGTCGTCCCATCCATCATCTGATGGAGCATCAGCAGTTGTTTCATCAGCAGTTGTTTCATCAGCAGTTGTTTCATCAGCAACTTCCTCACTGGCGTTGGCTTCCACCAAACGAGCGATTAGTTCGCTTTTCTTGCCCGATAGAGTAAGACCTTGCTCTCTAAGAACTTCTTTTAGTTGGGCAACGGTCATTGATTCGTAATCTTCAGCCATCTCAATCACTCCTTGTTTAGTAAGTAAATACCATCTTGGAAGACACGTCGGTCTCGGTTCTTGATGGTCGTGCATCGCTCAATATTTGCTGCGGTTTGACCCACTGCCTCTTTGTCAATGCCTGACACTGTAATTTCTGTTTTGTTGGATACCTTGACATCTACTCCGTCAAGAATTTTTGCGGCACGAGGAACACGCTCTCCAAAGTAGTTGTTTACATTGAATATAGGTCCGTTAACTTTCAGCGTCATTGGAAAGTGAGAGTAGAAGGCTTTCAAGTTGTATGTGAATCCTTCTGAAACACCCTTAACCATGTTAGAGAGGTGAGCGTTCCAAGTACCTGCAAGCGCACGTTGCTTACGGCGTGGAATGTCCACACGAACAACAAGGCCTGAGCCATCTTGCATCAAATCAATGAATGTGCTTACAAATGTGCGTGAAAGGCTTCCTTTAGGACCAGTGATGGTCACGACGCCATCTTCGCTGATATCGGCATTAACGCCTTCAGGGATGGTTACGATATGTTCGATTCTGTCGATTTTTACCATGTTATTCACCTCAGTACACATAGGCCAGCAATTTGCCGCCGATTCGAGCGTCCTTAGCATCATAATGATGCATCACGCCAGAGTTTGTCGTCATGATAAGAAGACCAAAGTCTCGAGCAGGAAGATATCGTGTTTCCCACTTCTCATATTCTTGGCGACGTACGCTGTGACGAGGCTTGACCGTACCACAGCGGTTGATAGTTCCACGGAGTTCTACGACGAAGGCATCGCCTCGGCCGTTTTCAACTCGTGTTATTTCGCCGACATAGCCTTTAGATTGCATGATGTTGAGCACATTTCCAAGTAATTTGGATGCAGGTGCTATTTCAACATCAAACTTTCCAGCTTGTTCAGCATTGTAAATTTTGACGAGAGCGTCATTTAATGGGTCAAATTGCATACTTTTCGCCTCCTTAATTCATCTTTTTAAAACCGATTTCCGGTGCTACGTCTCTGAAGCATTGGCGGCACAGTCGAAGACCGTGACGGCGGATCATGCCGCGCTTGCGGTTGCAGCGTCGGCATCCTTGGGTTCGTCCAATTCTAATTCCATGATCTCGTGCCATTCTTACTCCTCCAGGATACTGATGTTGTATTGTTCTACAAACCACTGGCGTGACTCATCAGGGGTCACTCTGTGGCTTTCTCCAACCTTACTCTTGGCTCGTCGACGACGGCTGACACGGTGGCCAGGGCGCTCAATAACAACGGTGATGTCCATACCGTAAATTCCGATTTCAGGATCGTATTTCTGTCCTGGGAAATCCGTGTAATCACGGACACCGAAGGACAAGTTACCTTGATTATCAAAATTCCATGATGGAATGAGATTATCTCGGCAATCAAATGCATTGGTCAAGAATTCCTTGATGACATCTTTGTCTCTCATGGTTGCCTTACAACCAATTGGCATTCCCAAACGGACCTTGAGGTCACGGTTTTGAATACGCCCGAGGGTTCGTTGCGGCTTAACTCCGGTAACCAATTCCAAAACATTTTCAGCGTTAAGAAGGCGTTCTCCACCTTCTCCAACACCAATGTTAACACAAACCTTTGAGACTCTTAACTGAGCCATTGGATTCACAGTTTCACTCATTCAACCATCTCCGCAAGAGGTATCTTGGCGTCACCGATAGCAAAGACGTTACGAATAACTGTGCCAAAGGATTCAAACTGAACCTCATTAGGCATGCTGGAACGCTTTACGATGTATTCCTTAACATCTGCAGTAGAGCCAACGTGGCCACCGCCAATGAGGTAGCATCGTGTGCCTTCACCAAAGCGAATGTGCTTGATGATTTTTTGGCCAGGTAGACCGATTTTGAGAGAATCTCCAGTGCTGTATTCTGCTGGGTCTTCAACGATGATGTTTCGACCGTCATGTAGATTCAACTGGGTCTTTCCACCTTTAATGGTGGTCTTGCCTTCAATACGGCAAATCTTCCATGCTGCTTCATCAGCGGAAATAGTGCGATAACGCAATCTTCCGTTGTGGTCCATAACACAACGGTAATGCTCTTCGCCTAGAGACAATACATCCATCAAGCCAACACCACGACGGGTGTCCTTGACGATGCTTCCGTCAATCTTTGCAAGTTCATTATGGAGAATGAATCGAACTTCACGGGTTGTCTTAGCAAGTCCTAGAACATCACGAATGACCAAGGAAACTGGCATGCAGTGCTCCAAGGAGTGTGCTCCTGGCGTTGGTCGGGTAACCCAAATGGATGTTTTACGGGGCAAAGGCCAGCTACGGGGCATGGCCAAGCGCTTCAAGTGATTGCTGCTCATGTTGTTCAACTCCTATTCCCAGTCAATTTTGCAATTCGCATGCGATCCGATTCATCAAGTTGAACCACAACCACATTTGAGGCGTGCACTGGTACCGCCTCTTCCTTATTATCGGCCTTGCTGGCCTTGACTCCTTCAATGTACAAACGACCCTTTTCAGAATCAATGCGAAGAACTGCTCCTGTTAGAGGCTCGTTATTTCGCTTTCCTCCGTGGCGCTTTCCACCATGGGCTTGGTCACCTCGTGTGGCTTGGACAATGTCGCCTACTCGAACGGTAACGGTGCGGACACCTGCAAACCGAGCGTCAGGCTTTGCAAGTTGCAGACGGGCTGCTACTCGCTTTCGCTTTTCATGCATTGGCGCATTGAAATGCGCTTTTCTCTGCTTTCCTGGTTTCATACTCTTGACCATGTTCATCCCTCACACAATCTGTTTTGCATTTGCAGCAATACGAGGCCACCGTTCAGCAGCTTCTCTAGATACTGGTCCTTTGATATCGGACCCTTGAACGTCTCCCTTTTCGTTAACAATAACACATGCATTGTCTTCAAATTGAACCCATGTCCCATCAACACGACGGAAGGGGCGGCGTTGGCGAATAATCACAGCGTTGAACATTTGGCGACGGGTGTCTGGTGTACCCTTCTTGACCGATACCTTAGCCATATCACCCACGCCAGCGGCAGGGTAACGGCGCATGGTTCCACCAAGATTGAGAACATTCAAAATTTGAACGACCTTAGCACCGGTGTTATCAGCAACATGAAGTCGTGCTGCGGTTGGTAGACCACGGGTTTGCTTACCTGCAATACCACGCATCAGACAACACCTCCAGAATTTTCGATAACACAGAATGAAACCGTCTTAGATAGAGGGCGACATTCCATGACTTTGACCGTGTCACCAATGTTAACTTCACCAATACATGATGGCAAGTGTGCAGAAAGGACACTGGTTCGCTTCTCAAATCGCTCGTACTTCTTCATGTAACGAACATTGTTCCGCTCAATGGTAATCGTATGCAGCATTCCTGTACTGGAAACAGTACCTTCTAGGACTTGCCCACGTAGACGCAATCTACCATAAAACGGACAGTTTTCATCGCCATCCCACTCACCGGTGGGGTTTTTCACATCAACGCCAATATCTCGCATCGTATCATGCCTTCCTGTATGTTCGGTGGATCCTATCTTCGGGGCGGTGACCCACCATTGCCCCTTCGATGACAACCGGATGGTTGTCAACAGTGAATGTGATACTGGCCTTATTCAAAGTGACCTTGCAGCCACCTTCGCTTAGAACCAGGGTGTTGCGGGTTTCATCAACCACGCATCCTCGTCTATTGACGAGGGTTGAATCTGTTGAGGTGAGGACGTTCAATTCACGACCTATCCATGTTTGATTATAGATTTCCATTTCATCGCACCTCCACATTAAATCCATTATTTTTGAGTACTTCAGCAGCTTTCTTTTTGTGGTCCCCTTGAAGTTCAATCAATCGTCCCTTTACTGTTCCACCTGCTGCACATTTATTCTTGAGTAATTTTGCGAGTTGATTAATGTCTATTGCTGAGTCTTCAATGCCTTCCACTTTTGTTACAATTTTTCCATAACGTCTTCGGTCGGTTGAAAGAATGGCTTTCTGCTGTTCCTTTGCGATTTCTTGACAGATGCACAACTCATCAGGGAGTCCGCATACATTGCAAATAGCAGCCATTGTTCCTCATCACCTCTCCTATATTCAGTTTTGAACACTCATATGTGTCTTTAGACGAGCGATACTTCGGCGAGTTGCCTTGTATGCGCCCATGTTTGATGGCGTACCACCCAGAGCCTTCTCTGCTCGTAATTGAAGCAACTCCTCTTGGAGTTCAAGCAAACGTGTTTCACGGGCCTCGGCGCTCATGGAAGCAATTTCACGGTTTGAGACGTAACTCATTGTGCATCCGCTCCTTCAATTTCTTCTTGTGCAGCCTTAACCTTCAATTCCTCCTCGGAAAAGATGGTTATTTCGTGAGGTAGTTTTGTACCAGGTCGCATGATTTGAACGGAAACCCCAATAGTTCCTAGTTTCTTCACAGCGACAGAGTATCCTTTGTCCATGTGCTGAAGTGCAGTCTCGCCGCAGTACTTGACGTGCCCACGGATGTACTTCTCTGTTCGGTTACGGGAACCAGTGAGTTTTCCAGCCACGGTGACGATTACACCACGTGCTCCAGCATCCATGATGTTCTGGGCTGCAGAGTGGCATGCTCTTCGGTGATACCATCCACGCTCAAGGGATGCAGCGATCTTTTCAGCCATGACTTGTGCGTTGAGTGTTGGTTTCTTGACTTCCTCGACCTTTAGTTTTGGATTGTAGAGTTCAAACTCTTGATTCAATCGGCTTTGGAGATCATTGATGATTTTTCCTTTACGTCCGATGACCATTCCTGGGCGTTCTGCGTGAACAGTGACATCGGTACCTGCAGGAGTGCGGCGAATTTCCAATCCGCCAAATCCAGATTTCTTGGTGTTCTTCATCAAGAATTCCCTGACGAGAAGACGCTCAACGTTTCGGTTGATTATGGTATGTACAATGCTTTTCTTACTCATAATAATCACCTCAGAATTCATCCTCCAAATCGTCGACAGTAGTGTTCATGTCTTCAAGGAAGACTTCCAAATTCACTTGGTAGTGATTGCTTGGAGTTGCACGGCCACGAGCACGTGGAATCCATCCTTTACGGATGCGACCACGGTGAGCAGCAATGTGCGTAATGAGCATTTCTTCAGCGTCAATGTCTTCGTATTGATAACGTGCGTTTTCCATTGCGCTCTCAATCAACTTGACAATTTCTCGGGAAGCTTTCACTGGGTATCTACCTGGTCCGATTCCACCCTTGCGGTGTCCAACCATAGAAGGTCCTGAGCGACGCTTGCGCTTATTTCCACTTCCAAGACGGAAGGGGACTGCTGCTGCCTTGCGACGAATATCTGCACGGTTTGAATCAATCTTCAACACTTGGTTCAAGAAAGCGATTGCTTCTCCTGCAGTCTTGTTCTTGACAGCGCGGCATACTTCAAAACAGTGCTTAACGTGCATATCAACTTGTACAGAACGTGCAGTAGCAAGACGGCTGCCTTGTAGTAACTGAGTGTATCCAGATTGTGGTAGTTGACGGCGTCGGGTACGACGGTCCATTTGATTACTCTTTGACATCTCTTTTCACCTCACTTCAATGGGACGTGCTTTGACGAACGTGTTGCACCAACACCAGGTCCACTGTGAGCAACGCCACGGCGTGTCACTGCAAATTCGCCTAGATAATGTCCAATCATCTCAGGCTTGATTTCGATTTCAACGAAGTGTTGTCCGTTGTAGATAGCAATGCGTCGTCCTACAAACTGTGGAAGAATTGGCATATCTCGGCGGTGGGTACGCATGGTGCGGCTTCCTGAGCGTTGCATGCGAGCGAGGAAATGTTCATTTTCCACTGAAAGACCACGACCCATGCTTCGGCGTGCGCGAGAAGGAAGAAGACCAACAATGTAGTCTTCACTTTCTTCATCAGGCCATAGAGGCATGGCTTCAAGTTGCTCAAGTGTAAATCCACGGTAGGTGAATTCTTTCTTCACACGGGCAGACGTGGTTGAAAGGCGCTTACGTGCCTTACGTCGGCTGGCTTTAGGGGTCATAAAGGACTTCTTCTTACGTGCCATACATCATCACCTCAAATTTGCTTACCTCGTCCACGGCCAGTTCGGCTTGGTGCAATTAGACCAACCTTAGCACCCGGTGGCGTACCACGAGCAACGGAGTTTGGTCCGTGAACAGCTTGGTGATTTCCACCACCGTGAGGGTGGTCTACTGGGTTCATTGCAACACCAGAAACATGT
>Ga0208407_1001522_pt1 | contig 10615 bp, 12 predicted proteins | sample ETNtaG_9_FD_185775 | JGI IMG/M metagenome (GOLD analysis project Ga0208407, IMG submission 185775) | Marine microbial and viral communities from oxygen minimum zone, Eastern Pacific Ocean - ETNP201406SV69 (SPAdes) (version 2) | ecosystem: Environmental > Aquatic > Marine > Oceanic ...
GCTGCGAGACCGATGAGATGAACCCGACCTCCCCGGAGCCATCGGAATGACCCCACCTAGAAGCGACGTCACTGGGGGAGTCGCGCATAATCGGGACAAGATCGAACTCCTTTGAAAGGAAATCCAGAATCTCAGAGGTTGGCACTACCTGGCCTGGGGACCACCCATTGGTCCCTCCCACATCCATGAACTCGATGAATCGAACTATAACCCCAGTGCCCCTGAATTGACTCACGAGCTTTGGTATCTGTGTCTCGTTCACCCCTCGCTGAACCACGCAATTGACCTTGACTGGCCCAAGCCCACGGCTGGTCGCCTCCTCGATCCCCCCTAGAATGTCGCTGACCGTCACATTGGAGTCTGTGATCCTGGAGTGCATGTCCTGGTCTATTGCATCCAGGCTGATTGTGACCCTATCCAGGCCGGCCTCGGCAAGGCTCTCTGCCTCCCTCTTCAGGAATGACCCGTTCGTGGTGAGGGCTACCTCCAATCCCAAGTCGGAGATCTGCCTCACCAGCTTGGGGAGGTCCCTCCTGAGGAGGGGCTCGCCCCCCGTAATCCTCACCTTGCTCAGTCCCAATGGCTTACATGCAAGGACGAACTTCTGAATTTGCTCGTAGGACAGGATATTGCTCTTGGGCAAGAATTTGTGCTCCTTTCCGAACCTCTCTCTGGGCATGCAGTACCTGCATCTGAAGTTGCACCTGTCAGTGACTGAGACCCTGAGATCCCTCAGGGGCCTGCCCATGGTGTCCAGTGCCACGTGCGTTCGGTTCGGCCTCAGGTGAATTAGTTTGTCTGAAAGAGAACAGGTTGAAGAATGAGGGTTCACTGCCACATACAGCATGCTGGAGATTACTGACAAGGCGAGGGAGATGCTGGATAAGTTCGCCGAGCAGGCCGATGGTGATGAGGTAGCTCTGAAGATAGTGATTCTAGGAAGGGGCCCTAAGGGCTTCCAGTATGACTTGCAATTGATTGGATTCGACGATGCGCAAGAGGATGATATCAAGACCGAGGCAGATGGGTTGACGGTTTTCGTAGGAGCAAGAAGCGCCCCCTACCTGGATGGCACTATTCTGGATTACAAGGAGACTCTGATGGGGGGTGGGTTTAGTTTCGAGAACCCGAATCCGCTCTGGATCGATGATGTGTCTAAGTCGGTTGTGGAAGTCATAGAGAGCCAGGTGAACCCGCTTGTAGCATCACATGGCGGGCATGTCGATCTTGTCGGCGTAGATGATGGCAAGGCGATGATCACGTTCGGTGGGGGATGCCAGGGTTGTGGGATGGTCGACGTCACTCTGAAGGAGGGGATAGAGGTAATGATCACCGAGGGGGTCCCTGGAATTACTGCGGTAGTCGATATGACTGACCACGATGCGGGCACCAACCCATTCTACTAATCAGTATATCATCGGGACGTCGTCTTCATCGTCTCCTGAATCTGGTGCTGGGAGGGCAGTTGACTGGGCTCTCTCGAAGGCCTCTCGGACTCTTTCTTCGATGTTCCTGGCATCCTCCAGAAGGCCGTCAACCGGTACCTCGATGCCGACTAACTCGCTCAACCCTTCCACGGCAATCAGAGCAGCTCTCGCATCGGGGTAAATCGGGTTGCACTCTGCCAAGAGGGCCGTGACATCCAGCCCCCTTCTCTCTCCCTCCGCAATCAGGTATCCCGCTATGCCAGTCACCACTCCCTGCTGGATTCTCTGGATGCTTGAACTGTCGAGTTGGTCTCGTCCCGCTGAGGATGAGGAGACTCCCCAAAGCTCGCTATCCTCCTTGATTCCCAGATCATTGCTAACTACCCCGTCAATCACGACTAGTCTGTCAAATCCGCCCTTGGTGAACCACTCCAGTACGGTATTCGCGAAGTAGATATCGTGCTCGCTCGTGAATTGAATCTCGGAAGTGAAAACCCCGATTCCATCACCTTGGTAGACTCTAACCGGATGCTTTGGGATAGAGTCGTGGATTAGGGCCACAGCAGGGAACTTGGGGTGCAGCACTGTACCCATTGGGCTTAATTTCAGAGAGCTGATTAAGTGGGATGTCGCAATTACGCCGACGGACCCGACTGTAGAGAAGCCACAAACTGCCGTTCCACCCAATCTCGAGGGGTCTGCCTCGGAGTGCAAGACCAGTGGATAGCCTCCGTCGGTTTCGTCGCTCACGGCATAGCGTTAGGTGGATGCTCTTTGAATCTCACGGCTGAAGGTTTTTGAACGAGATGTAAAGGAAAGAAGAGAAAAAATAACCTGATAAGCATCCCCTTGCAGGGGGGTTCGTGTCTGCAAAGAAGTCCGATGAATTGGGTGGCCTTTTCCTGAAGCTCGGCTCCCAGGACATCAATCTAGCGGACTACACCCGCGAGGCCAGCGATCGATGGCTAAAGGTGACAAACCAGGATACTTGGTCATCTACCCTTTCCAGAGTCAGGGTTGCGAGACAGGAGGCTTTGGAGAACACTATAGAATCCATTCGAGCCAGTGGGTTCCCCGACAGGGGGTCGTCATTCGCGAGGCTTCTGAATTCATGCAGTATCGAAAACAAATCTGATGTGATTCTGGCCGCAGTACAATACATGAGATCGGTGGAAAGGGAGGGCATTACCCCCCCCAGGGAGCTCAGGAGGCTGATTGGAGATACTGGGATGTGGACGAAAAAATCAGTCAAGAAGTGGAATATTTCGTTGTACATAGGAAGGATGCTGGAAGGGGGCCCTGGAGGGGTTGGTTCATTCCTCGAGTATCCTCGTAGAAGGCCAAGGAAGAACTCGTACGTAGTGTTGACAGAGGCAGGAAGAGACCATCTTGACCAACTGTCGTTGAAGAGGTGAGTAGATGGCAGAGGACGGCAAGGACTGGTCATTCACCTCCCATGTAGGCGAGGACCTTCGTGGCGTGGACCTGTCAGGTGCTAACTTGCGAAGGGCGATACTGGACAGGGCCGATTTGGAGGGAGCCGATCTGTCTGGGGCCGATTTGAGGAACGCATCAATGCGAGATGCGAATCTGATGAAGGCTGCACTTGATGGAGCCGATTTGAGAGGGGCAAGGCTAGTGAAGGCCCGTCTGGGATTATCCAACCTCCAGGGGGCTAGGCTGGATGGTGCGGATATGCGAGGGATTCGTGGCAAGTATGCGGTTTGGAGAGAGGCCAACTGGTGGGACGCTATCATGGATGAGTCCCTAACGAAGGCGCTATCGAAGAAATGGCCCAAGGATTAGGGCTCTGGGCTCATCTTAGCTAGCCCTTCCCTCATCCAATCTGGGACCTCCAACTTTGACTTGACCTCTCGCATGTCAGTGCACACGGTAATCTGATCTGCCGTCCAGCAGAGAGTCCCCTCCTGGTTTCGGAACTCGTAGTGCCAATGAATGGATGTCTTTCCGATTCTGGGAACGGTAATTGTGCAATGCACCGTATCACCATAAGAAATGGGATGGGTAAACTGAGCCTCGCTATGCACTAGAGGGAACGCGATATTGTGAGAAGACAATATCTCGTTGTAGTGCAGCCCACACGAGAACTCCCAGGACTCCTCATAGAATCGATGAGCCATGTCCCAGAATCTTGGATAGTAGACGATTCTGGCCAAGTCTACCATTGGAAAGTCGACTCTCCTCTGCGAGACGAATGCCATGCTCTCCCGTGAGTGGAATTTGGCTTGAACCTAACCTGTGAGGTATTGTGGCGGACCCACCGCGATTCGAACACGGGTTTCCAGCTCCGGAGGCTAGAGTGATATCCAGGCTACACTATGGGTCCTGCATCCGCCCGGGTACGCCCACTATTGAACCGGTCGCCCAGTTGAAAGGTGTGGCTCTGGCAATCAGCGCATCGGGGGTGCGTACTGGATGCCACCCTCTGAGACGAGAGCGTTCAGGGTACCGGCGCGCGATATCAGGCAGTCGTTCATGGCTGCCGATCCACTGATACTATTTGGCGGACCCACCGCGATTCGAACACGGGTTACAAGCTCCGCAAGCTCATGTGATATCCAGGCTACACTATGGGTCCAGCGACTTTTGCACGGTAGGGTCCGGCTTAATCCCGACGGTTGGAATCACATCGAGAGGGGGAGGAGCGTCTTCCAACTCGGTTGTGCGAGTTTCTTCGACTTTGGTCCCGTCATAGGCTGAGGGGTCTTGTGTGTGAGGACCCCATGCATCCCTTCAACGGTGAACTTGACCCTTAGTTCCACCATCCTATCCCTCTCTGCGGTAGTGGCCTGCTCGGCGTCAAGCTCGAATGAAGAGGATGGGTCTCCCGATTCGTTTTCCAGGCTGAGAGTTGTGCCCGACAGGCTGGCCCTGGGGGAGAAGTCGAAGTCTTGTGGGTCGTTCATGCTCACCTTTGCATCTATGACCAGTCGGTCGCGGATAGACACCTTGGTAATCTCGAATGACTTTGCCACGTCACGGCCAGAGAGTGGTGGTTGAAAGGTCTTCGCTCAAAGGGCTTCAGACGCTCACTTCGCTGACTCTCAGTACTAGAACCACGAATTGGGCTTCCAATGTCCAGTCGTTACCCTGATCGGGATCCACACCGTCCACTGGTGTGTCGGGGTCGCATTCCAAAGCCGTGATTATCCAGAACCAGTCGCCCTGTCCGAATCTTCCGTCGGGGTCACTGAGTAGTGATTCCTCCAGCGCTTCCTTCGAGTCCGCATATACTGTGTAATCGGATTGTGGGAGGGGGTTCATCTCGCTCCTCTCTATTGTCGCTGAGGAGTTCTGGGTGATGTTTTCTTGAGCGGTTGCGACGCTGTACGACCATCCGGAGGATGGGTTGTCGACCTCGAGGGTGAAGTTGTCCTCCGGCCACATTATCGGCAGAATGTCTCTAGTCAGAGTCAAGGTCGCTGTGAAGTCGATCAGCCTGGCTCCGTCGCCGGGGTGGAACTGGATCTCATGGGATTCCCCTTGCTCGAGGTACCCTGACCAGTCGTAGTCGACATGAACCTCCTCCCAAATGATTCGGAAGGAGCGGGAGATTACACGCAGTGTCCAGAGTGTGGTGTTTTTCCCGCCACTGTCATCAGTCACCGTTACCGATCCCGTAATGTTCCCTGCCGAGACGACGGTGAGGCGCGTCACCGCCCCACTACCGTCTTCGTCATTGAGGGGGTCGCTGTCACCATCCGAGTCTGTGCTTGCATCGAAGTCCCAGACTATGTCAACACCGCCTCCCTCTGGGTCGAACGATGAGCTGGCATCTAGTCTGGCCTCCTGTCCCGTCTTCACGAAGTCAGGAATGTCCAGGATGATCTCAGGAATTGCGTTGACGAAAACTGTGATGGTTGCCGAATCGGAGTCGCCGTTGTCATTGTATACCTCTACTCTGACCTCGAAAACACCTGCCTCGTCGAAAATATGGCTGATTACCCCCTGCTTTGTCGTCTTCGTCTCACCATCCCCGAAGTTCCATCTGAATTCGTCGATTATTGTCGGTTCGGGGGTTGTTGAAGAACGGGCATCGAAGTTTACCGACTCTCCGGAATTAATCATGTCTCTATCCGCGGTGAGGGTGGCGTTCGGGCTACCGGGACCAATCCCCCCGCAGCCAGCAAGGGATTGGGTCAGCATTAGTATAATCAAGAGGGTTGAAGCCCTTCGTCCGCCCTCTTGCATGGAGCGAGAAAGGCGAGCCCCCCTCATATGGGTGTTGGGCTCTGAAGATGAGAGTGGTCGTTTGGTAGGGTTCATGGATAATGGCGAGAGGGGGAGGTCGTGGATTCAGTAATTCTGGATGGCCTAAGGGTTCTTGGGTTCGATTTAGAGACTACGGGATTCAACCCCAGAGAGGATAGGGTGGTGCAATTCGCGCTGGTGGGGAGCGATTCGGATGGTTCGCATTTGAATCTTAATTCATTGGTTGATCCCGGATGCAGAATTCCAAGTAGGTCAAGCAGAGTGCATGGGATATTGGATGACGACGTTCGTGGAGCGGGTAGTTTCGAGGACCATCTCGATTCGATGAGTGATCTGATGGATGGTGCTGTAATTGTGGGGCACAATGTTGTAGCATTCGATTGGAGATTCATGGAAATGGAATGCATCAGGATTGGGAGAGAGGCTCCCAGGCCACTAGCGATTGTCGATACACTGGTTCTTGCCAGGAGTTTCGATGTCCCGGGCCGTCACAAGCTCGGATTGCTCTGCAAGAGGTTCGGTATCGGGCTAGAAAGATCTCACAGCGCAGATGCGGATGCAGGGGCGACTCTACTTCTACTGTGGAAGTTCATGAGGGCGTATCCGGAGGAATTCAAGGGGTCCGTGGAAGAAGTGCTGGACTCAATCGGAAGCCGACTCTAGGATTGGAGACCATGGAAGCACCTCTGACCAGTCCCCCAGATGGACGATCCTGCCTTGGGCTCTGACGCTCCCCAAGAACAGAAACCCCTCTAGTTCATCTTGCTCGAACTGCTTTATTTGCTCTAGTGCCTGTCCCTTGAGGATAGCGCCGAATCGATAGTCGGAACCAGTAAGGGCCCCTTCATGGTCAATGGGTATGGCTCGCTCGAAAAGTGCAGCTCCCGAGTCGCCGTCTATCCTAACGAGCTTGGTTACTTCGTCTCTGAAGGTCCCCCCGCCATCGAGTAGCCCCTCGCTCCTTGATACCCACCAATCCGGGCACCATGCCTTCCAATCGCAAAACGAGCAAGCGGACTCACTGGGAGTTGCCTGAAATGGTGTTTCGGTGATCTGCATAGACTCCCATGCCTGAATCGCTCCCTCCAATATGGAAGGTCCGTCTGCTACGTAGGCTGTCTCGTTGGAAGAGTACCAGCCCTCCGCAACAATAGATTTGTGTTCTGGGCTCCTCTGCTTCATTAGGTCCCTGTAGAATAGTAACTGCCTTCTGACCTTCGCGTCAAGTTCAGATCTCGGTGGCCTTCCAGTCTTGAGATCTGCAACTATCCAACCTTCTTCCTCTTCCCTATCAGGGTCCAGTATCAATAGGTCTAGTCTTCCCATCAGCCTGCCACAATCTGATTCTAGGGTTGCCTCCGTTGCTAGGACGATTCCCTGGACTCGCCTCCAGACCTGAATCGAAACATCAGAGAGATCGAGTTTTGGCAATCCAGCCTTCTCGAAGAGGAAGCCCAGTGCACCGACTAGGCCATCTTGGGCCTTGCTGAACATCTCAGTTTTCCACTTTGGATGCCGTGGGGTCTCCATGAACTCCTTCCTCTCTGCCTTCCAGTTTCTCTCAAGGACGTCTATAGCTGTGGAATGGAACCAGCCCACTTCGTCCTCATCCCTATCCGAAATATCCAGATTGCACAAATCCTCTACGGTGTTGTGAATTGCGGTTCCCATGGAAGCAGGCATGCTTGCCTTCCTAGGGAGTCGTTGGCGAGAAAGCCAATATTTCCTAGGACACTCCTCGAACCTGTTCCACGAGGATGGGGAGATCTGGTAATCTTGGGTGGCTGCCATTCTATCCGTGTCCCACAGAATTGAGGCGCGGAGGTGGGAACGATTAACACCATTGAGTGGATTGTAGAATCATGGCGGACGGACCACTTGTCGAGGTAGACGAGGGTGTGAATTCTTCTGGCGCTCTTCTGGTGAGTTGTTTTCCCTCGGTTGGATTCGTTAGTAGCATCGTTGCGCACTTCTTAGTCGAAAAGCTCGAGTTGGAGTTGGTTGGGGGGGTGAGGCATCCAAATCTCCCTCCGGTGTGCCTAGTCCAAGACGGTAAGCCGCTTCCTCCACTGAGGTTCTATGCGGGCGAGCCAATCTGCAATATGGAACAGTGCGACAAGGTCGTTCTGATTGCCTCAGAAATCCAGATTCCTGCGGAGCTAAACCTCCCACTCTCATCCAGCCTAATTGATTGGATTGTGAACTCTGGCGTCAGTTCCACGATAATGATCGACTCATTCGCCCATGGGATAGAAAGCAGCCACAGTATTTTCGATGACGACGAGGGGATGGATTCAATGCTTGGAATAGGGTCTACCGACTCCACTCACGAATTGCTGAAGGGAATCGGGGTTCCGCTACTGAAGCAGGGTGTTGTGAGCGGAATGACCGGCGTGATGATGGGCGAATGCAGAAGGAGGGGGATTGATGCATTGGCCATCCTCGCCGAATCCGATGGGGAGATTGGCCAGGGGACCATTCCAGATGCACGTTCTGCCGCTAGAATCATCGGTTGCCTGGATGGGCTGCTTCCCGCCGTTCAACTTGATCCAGAGCCACTGATGGAAGAGGCCCAGAGGATAGAGGGTCAGATCAGGGAAATGATGGCGCTTCACCTCAACCCGCCACAGGACTCGGGCGGTACCTCGACCGGGATGTATGGTTAGTCAGAACTCTCCGAGTGTGGACTGTCTCTCCTCTGGGAGGTCCTCGAGGATGGATCCACCCAGCATCTCGTCCAACTCTGACTCGGATATCACGCGTACCCCCAGCCTGTTGGCCCTTTCCAGCTTCGAACCAGATGACTCGCCCGCGACTAGGAAGCCCAGGCCCCCGGATACCGAAGACACGACTTTGCCGCCTTGAGACTTGATGGAGAGTGAAATCTCCTTTCTGGGTCTGGTGAGTGTTCCAGTTATGCAGAAGGTAGAGCCCGAGAGTACTCCTTCGTTGGATGGTTGCTCTCCGTGAATGATCTCAATCTGGTCATGGAGGTCGATTATCGCATCCTTCCTCTCGGAGATGCCATCGAGGAGTAGCGTTGCCACTGTCTCACCCACCCTGTCTATTGAGACGAGCCTCCGGACCGCGTCCTCCCTGTCTTCTGTCATCTGTATAAGGTCCTCAAGGTCCCTCACCTCAGAGCAGACCAGTGTGGCTATCTCAGGACCTATTCGAGGAAGCCCGAGTGCAGAGATGAAGGTGCTGAATGTCATGGACCTGGTTGAGCTGAGCTCCTCCAGGACGTTGCTAGCGGATTTCTGCGCCATCCTCTCTAACCCAATCAGTTCGCTTTCACGCTCCTCCAGTCGGTAAAGGTCGGCCAGGCTCGATACTAACCCGGATGAGCATAGCTGTTCGGCAAGCTTCTCACCGATTCCGTCCATTCCGAGCTTTCTGCACCAGTACAGGATTGCCCTCTCGAGGCGAGAAGGGCATTCTATGTTCATGCATCTGATGAAGGCCCCGTCCACGATGAGTTCTGTTGAGCAGCGAGGGCATTTTGTCGGCACTGATACCGATGACCTAGCAGGCAATGGTTCTGAGAAGGGGGTGCCGTCGGAGTGCGACCTGCCTGACAGGTCATCCTCGACTGCCGGCCCCATCACCTCTGTGATTTTCGGGATTACGTCCCCTCTCCTGACCACCCTGACCCGGTCTCCCACCATTATGCCGAGGCGCTCGACCTCGCCCTTGTTGTGGAGCGTGGTGTTTTCGACCGTGACGCCAGAGACGACTACCGGGGCAACTCGTGACACGGGGGTTACGTTCCCGGTTCTGCCCGTCTGCCAGAATACCTCCATCAGTACAGTGACGGCCTCCTCAGGGGGGAACTTCCACGCCAATGCCCAGCGAGGGTGATGTGCGGTCTCGCCAAGCAAGTCTCTCTTGTCGAGGCGATCCAACTTCACCACCACGCCATCGATCTCCCACTCGGCTTCGTCTCGTGACAGGAACCATTCTCTTGTCACTGCGAGGATGGCTTCGGTGGTGGATGGGTCATCCTCGCCCGAGACCACGTTGTTCCCAGCTGCCTCTATTCCCAACTCACTTATCCAAGAGATGACTTCGGAGTCGAGTTTGAAGTCTGGAGGGTCGGGACTCCCGGGGTGCCGGTCCTGACCGATAGGGAACTCTACTCCATATGCCAGGAACTTCAGGTCCTCTGGTCTTCCCTTTCCGGCATCTATGTACTTCTGGCGCAGTGCTCCTGCTGCGAGGTTCCTTGGGTTTGGTGCGATTTCCGAGTACTTCTCCCTGAATAGTTGCAGGGGCATTACAACCTCCCCCCTGACATGGCAGTCCCCCTTCCAATCGAGTTTCTCGGGGACGTTCATCATCCTCCTTGCATTGGCGGTAACATCCTCCCCCCTTCTCCCGTTGCCCCTCGTAGCGGCCCTGAGGAGTCTGCCTCTGCGGTACTCGATGGAGAGGGCGGAGCCGTCGAGCTTGGGCTGACAGACGAACCTACGCCCCTTGGCAGTAGTCTCGGCGACGAAGTGAGCCACCTCGGCGTCCGAGGTGGCCTTATCCAGGCTCATCATCCTGAACAGGTGGTCCACCTTGGTCGAACCGGGGGGAGGGTCGGAGCCGACTCTGCTCAATTGCGGATGATCCGGAGAAAGGTTCTGGAGCTCGTCCCTCAGTGTATCGAATTCAGCATCTGAGATCTCTGGCTTGGCCCTGTTGTAGTACAGCTCAGAGTGCTTCTCGAGTTGCTTCGCCAACCACTCGGTTCGGGCATCGGGGATGCCCTCCTCTGGATGGCCATCACTCATGATTGTGCAAAGGGGGCGAGTGCCTTCAAACTGACCTTCTGCATTGGTCAAACAGTGTGGTGGGCCTGCCAGGATTTGAACCTGGGTCGCGCGACCCCCAGCCGCGAAGTATAGGCCAAACTAACCTACAGGCCCCAATTGGGCTCAATGCGAGCGAGCAATCAGTCAAAGCCCTGA
>Ga0208407_1001524_pt1 | contig 10612 bp, 10 predicted proteins | sample ETNtaG_9_FD_185775 | JGI IMG/M metagenome (GOLD analysis project Ga0208407, IMG submission 185775) | Marine microbial and viral communities from oxygen minimum zone, Eastern Pacific Ocean - ETNP201406SV69 (SPAdes) (version 2) | ecosystem: Environmental > Aquatic > Marine > Oceanic ...
CCTGATGTCAGTGATTTGGAAGGAGACTTTTATGTAGGTTCACGCAGTCAGTTGAGTAACACTACGATCATAAATGGAAAAATTGCCAGGAGCAGAACTTGGACATATGCATTAATGGCAAAGAGATCAGGAAATTTGGTAATTCCATCGATTATTGTTGGTAACGAAAGAAGTCAACCGATTAACATTCTGATTGCACCACAATCTGAATCAGTTCTAGGAGAGGCAGACATTTTTATCTCGGCTGAAGCAGATGATTCCGAAGGTTTTGTACAAGCACAGAATTTATTTCGTATAAAAATATATAGAATGGTACAGACTCGACAACCACGCCTTTATGAACCGGAGATTAGAGGCATTGAAACTTTAGTTGAGATAGTTGGGGATGATAGAAATTATGAGTCAGTTATCAATGGAAAAACTTATGAAGTAACAGAACGAGTTTATGCTCTCTTTCCGCAAGAGAGTGGAGTACTCAGCATAGCCCCTATACGTTTTGAAGCAAGAATCCTAAAAGATGGATCAATAACAGGGCGAAGAACCTATCAATCGTCAGAATTAACGATAAGTGTATTGCCAATACCGGTTCCACCAGATGCCTATCCTGATGCGAACTGGTTGCCAGCGAAAAATGTAGAAATAACTGAAGAATGGTCAAGAGATATGCAAAACTTAAGATCTGGTGAACCAATCACGCGTCAACTAACCGTTACTGCGATTGGCCAACTTTCCACACAATTGCCATCAATCGATTACAGTAATGATAGATTGAAGATTTATCCGGATAAGCCCAAGTTTCTTGATAATGTGAATGCTGATGGAATGATTGCATCTCGTATTGATCAATACGCAATGATCAGTGTAAATGCCGGTGATATAGAATTATCTGGTGTAGATGTTCCATGGTGGGATATTGCTGAAAAACAATGGAAGGTTGCCACTTTACCTGCAAGAATTATTAATATTAAACCTTCTATAGATGATTTAATTGAAGAGAGAATCGAGCCTGTTCCAAATAAGATTGAGCAATCACCACCTGAAGTCAATATCAATTTATGGAAAAATATTAGCGGCATACTAGGTGCTTTATGGGTTTTGACGATATTCTTTTGGTTTTTTTCAAAACCAACTAAGAAAAGAACAGTTAAGAGAACTTATGAATCCCCGCATAAGAAACTTGAGCAGCAACTAAGAAGAGCTAAGAATGCTGCCTTATCCAACGAAAAAGAAAAATTCAAACAAGCCTTCATTAATTGGGCTAAATTGCAATGGCCTGACAATATTCCACGTTCTCTCGATGAAATAGCTGATCGGGTTGGTAAACCTCTTTCAGATGAGCTTAAAATATTCAATAAAATTACTTATGGCTCTTATCAAAATGAATTGTGGGATGGCAAGGCAATGGCAAAGGCTATAAAGAGGATCTCATTGCTTGGTGTGTCCAACAGCAAGGGAAGGACAAGAGAACTTCCTACTTTAGCTCCGAAATAGAAAGCTGATGTTTTAGGATTTTACTTATCTTGAAGTTGACTTGATAATATTTCCAGTAGGTAGATTCAGACCGCAAGGATTAAAATTAAGGTACTATATTCATAGATATAAGAATCTTCGTCAAAAAATAAGGAAGTCTAAATTGAAAAGATATCTAATATTCTTAATAATCTTAGTAACATTTAATTGCCAAGCTCAAGGAAATTATCTGCAAGAAAGAAATATTGATGTATATGGATTCAATATTCATTATGTTGAGATAGGGAGTGGACCACCACTTATTCTTCTTCATGGGTTATGGGGAGGAACAAATGAATGGATACCTATAATAAAACCATTAGCAAAGAAATACCGTGTAATTGCGATGGATTTTCTAGGATTTCATGGCTCTGATAAACCTGAAGCGAAATATCATAACGCATTACTAGCAGAGTTTTTGCATGGTTTTATTAACAATATGCAGCTGGAAAGAGTTACTCTTATTGGTCATGCAATGGGTGCAAATGCTGCCACCTATACGGCATTCCATCACCCAAAGAATATAGAAAAATTGGTTCTCATTGACGGTGCAGGTTACCGTAATCCAAGCCGTAATTTATCAAAACCACCATCAGCTATGATGATTTCATTTAGGCGTGTTGTGACTGGCTCAAATATTTTAGAAACAAAGAATTTTCTCAAGAGACGGGTATTAAATAAGTCATTAATAACCCAAAAATGGGCAGAGGAAGCTTTTTATATGTGGTTGAATTCAGCGCGCGCAATAGGCGATATGCTGCAAGAAGGTGGTGACTTGAGTGAGCAAGAAATGCGCGAAATAAAAATTCCCACTTTGATACTTTGGGGGTCAGATGATCAAGTATTTCCAATTAAGAATGCCGAAAAATTATCGAATGATCTTATCAATTCAACTGTAAAAATTATAAACAACTCCGGTCATCTACCCCAGATAGAACAAACAGAAGTGTTGTTAAATGCATTAATACCTTTTTTGGACTCTCATGACTAAAAAACAAACAAAATCAATATACTTCCTTTATTTAAATTTATTTCTAGTACTTAATATACAAGTCTTAAAAGCTGAAAATATTGATGGTGTATATTCTAGGTTATCTCTAACTAATATTCGTACAGGACAATCACCCGAGGCTTTGGATCGACAAGGCTTATTGATAATGATGGAAGGGTATTATGCAATGATGACCCAGAATGCCGACAGACACCTCCTTGCTAAAATTGATAACCTCTCAATTAAAGAAAAAAATAATTATCTTGAGTTATGGCTTGCAATTAACGCACACAGTGGCCGATATAAAGTCGAGGGGGATACACTAATTTGGTATCGTGATATTTCGGAAAATCCAAAAGAAATTGGCACTATTACAAAATTAAAATTTACCCAAAAAGAAGATCAATTGATTTTGTACTTTACACTATCCAATGGCGATCGATATGATTGGGTTTGGCAAGAAATAACGTCAACTGTAGCCATTAAATAATCGAGTTACCCTCACCATTGCGTGCAAATATTTCTTTTGAACTTTTTAACACACTTTTTAAGCGCGGATTATTTATAATGGTAATTTCAATTTTTTGGTAATACCTCTGGGAAATCTTTTGCAAGAAATTCAAGCAATAACTTTAGATCTTGATGATACATTGTGGGATATACATCCTGTAATCGATGATGCTGAAAGGAAGTTATGGGATTGGCTGGGCGCACATTACCCAAACATCCTTGATTGCTTTGATCGAGAAATGGTTATTAATCTACGTAAAGATGTAAATCAAAGATACCCGAATAAATCTCATGACTATCGATTTATACGTAGATTAGTATTGAAAAAACTATTTTCTTCGTCTGGGTATGAGGAAAAATTTGCTGAAGATGCATTCCATTTCTTCGATATGCATAGAAACAAAGTTAAATTGTATGACGGTGTATTGCGTACTCTGGATACTTTGGCTGAACGAGTTAAAGTAATTGCAGTCACTAATGGTAACGCTAATTTGGAAATGATAGGAATAGATCATCTCTTTCATGATGCGGTATACGCAGCTGATGCGGGGTACCCGAAACCAGATATTCGTATTTTTGATGAAGCTATAAGAAGGTCAGGTGTAGGTACCGAAAGTATTTTGCATGTAGGTGATCATCCTGAGAATGATATTGTCGGTGCTGCGAATGCAGGCTTGAAAACAGTGTGGATGAACCCCAAATTGCAGGAATGGCCAGACTATTTGAATAAACCTGATATTACAATATCTAGAATTAGCGAGTTGTGTGATTTATTATTACCCAGAGATTAATTCTTAAATTATTTTCTAATCTAAGATAGGCTTTATCGCAATGTCAATACGACGATTCTTTTCTCTTCCTAATTCAGTCTCATTATTAGCTATTGGTCTTGTTTCCCCATAACCGGTAGCAATTATTCTATAACTTGGAATAAGCATGGCGTTTATCATGTATTGTTTTACTGAATCAGCTCTGTCTTGAGATAATTTTTGATTTAACTGATCATCGCCTTGTGAATCAGTGTGACCTTCAATTATGATTTCACTTTTCGGATAGACATCAATTGCTTTTTCTACTTTTGTTAATAACGGAATATTTTTCGTCATAATTTCAGATTCATTGCTTTCAAAAGTTATTCCAATCAGGCGTAATATGACATTATTGTTCTCTCTAAATACTCTTGCTTCATCAGTATTGAATATTTTCTCAACTCTGTTAAATTGCTCTTTAATACGTGCTTGAGCCTCAATCCTTTGAATCAGCGCTTCTCTTTCTTCTGTTGCACCTCCAAGTCTTTTATCTAGAGTACGGATTTCTTCTTCCATGTCGGCTATTTGTATTAGATTATCTTTTTGATCTTGCTCTAGGTATTGGTTTTTATTACGTAAATTATCGATATACATAACCAGATTTTTTGTAAGAGATAGATAACCGTCTGTCATGAGCGGCAAGATATCAGCTGAATTAGCAATTCTTTTAAGATTTTCTTCAGACTGAATTATTAATTCTTCAGTGCTCATAAATTTATCTTGAACACTTTGAATTAATTTGGAGAGAAAAATGGCATGGCTGCTTCGTTCAATCGAATTATTGGCATTATTTTTTGCAGATTCGTTATTGTAACGATTACTGTTTAATTCTTTATCAGCGATGTTGAGGAATTTATATGCCAGGTTGAGCGTTATAGGTGCATATCGTCCTGCATTCTCTTCCTCTGCGGCAATTATACTTAGTCTAGCTTGATTAAGGTATATATCCTTAATGCTTAATAATTCAATATTATTAAATCTTGCGGAGGCTTCTTTATTGAGATCTTTTGCTTTATCAATATTCCCATTTTCAATTGATTTTGTAGCAAGCACAAACATTCTCTCTGCTTTACTCCATTTCTTTGGATGCATTGTATGACCTTCTACATTAATTGCATTACGCCTCATTTCAATGGTTGCTTTTAGGGTGTTGCTTGCTAATTTTGCTATTTCAGTGGCCGATTTGAAATGTTCAGTAGCTCTTAAAGCATTTTGGCATATATATTTTTCTGATCTTGTTTGAGATTTTGCTTTTTCTTGGGCTTTCAAAGCTTTATTGAATGTTTTGTTTGAAAGAATTTTTGCGCTGGCTTTAATTGCCATTGTTGCTGCTTCTCCCATTTCTTTTAGACAACGGGTGCTTGATAATTCTTGCGCATTTATTGGAGTGGAATATAAGGCGCCAATGATGAGTAATATAAAGATTCTTTCTTTCATTAATTTTATTAGATTTTAGTATTTTCTTTAATTTATTAAAAACATATATAATAAGTATAGCGTTGAACAATTTTTAATTGTTGACAGAATACAACTTTATAAATATTTATCTAGCATTTAATGAGTAATAAAAGAAATTTCCAAGAAATTGCAACAATTCCAACAGGTGAGAAATATGATACACCAGGTGGTTTTGCAGCCATAAAAAATGGAATTAAGCACCGTAAAATTATCATTGATTTAGATACAAAGAAAGTTAAGCCGGCCTGGCTTAAGGCGAGAATATCTGGCGGAAGAGTTTTTGAGGAGGTTAAATCTATCGTTAGAAGCAATCAGTTAAGTACTGTTTGCGAAGAATCAATGTGCCCAAATATCGGTGAGTGCTGGAATAATGGCACCGCAACAATAATGGTTATGGGCTCGGTTTGTACTCGCGCATGTAAATTTTGTGCTGTTGATACTGGAAATCCAAAAGGTTCTTTGGACTCAAATGAACCAGCAAATATAGCGCTAGCTGTAAAATTAATGAAGTTAGACTACGTTGTTATTACTTCTGTCGATCGTGATGACCTTGAGGATGGTGGCGCTGCTCATTATGCCGATTGTGTTCATGAGATTAAACAATTGAATCCAAAAACAAAGGTAGAAGCTCTTACGCCGGATTTTAATGGAGTTATGAAAGATGTGCGAAAGGTTATTATGTCTGGATTGGATGTATTTGCTCAGAATATTGAGGTGGTAGAGAGATTAACTTCAGAGGTAAGGGATCCTAGAGCAGGGTACGGCAAAACTTTAAATGTTTTAGCTAAGGCAAAATCAATTAACTCCTCTGTACTCACAAAATCCAGTCTAATGCTTGGATTAGGTGAAACCGAAGATGAGGTATATAGTACGATGCGAGACTTGAGAGCAAATGATGTAGATATTGTTACTCTTGGTCAATATCTTAGCCCAAGTATAAATCATCTCCCTGTCAAGAGGTATGTGCATCCGAATAAATTTGAAGAATACCGAGAAGAGGGATTAAAGATGGGGTTTCTTGAAGTGGTATCAGGACCACTTGTAAGGTCAAGTTATAGAGCTGATAGGGTTTTTAATCAAAATAACGTAGGTATGCACATCCATACCATTTAAATTAGAACAATTAAGAAGGAATAATATGATTGAGTTTTTTTCAGAATATGGCTTATTTTTGCTTAAAGTGACCACTATATTAGTAGCAATTATAGTGCTTATTTCATTTGCTTCCGCATCAAAGAAAGGCGCAAAACAAGAAGGCTTAGATGTCGAAGATTTAAATAAGAAGTTTAGTGGATTGTCTGACAGTTTAAATAAAGTGGTTATGCACAAAGATGAATGGAAGGCAAAATTAAAGAGCGATAAAGCAAAATCAAAAAATGAAAAGAAAAAGAAAAAATCGAAACCAAAGGCTTATGTTATAGATTTTATTGGTGATCTTAAAGCCAGTGCAGTGCCAGCTCTAAGAGAGGAAGTAAGTGCCGTTCTTGATGTGGCAAAAAGAAATGATCAAATTATTGTTCGATTGGACAATCATGGAGGTGTTGTACACGAGCATGGGTTAGCAGCCTCTCAATTGGTTAGGATTCGTCAGAAAAAAATAAATCTTGTTGTCGTGGTAGATAAAGTTGCTGCCAGCGGTGGGTACCTTATGGCATGCGTGGCAAATAAAATATATGCTGCCCCTTTTGCCATCTTAGGTTCAATTGGTGTGATTGCACAATTACCTAATTTTAATCGGTTACTTGATCAGCACGGTATTGATTTTGAGCAAATCACTGCAGGTCAATATAAACGGAATGTTACTATGTTTGGAAAAAACACCGATGATGACAGGGCAAAATTAAAAGATCAGTTGGAAGAAGTTCATGATCTTTTCAAAGCTTCAGTGAATCAATATCGTCCAAAGTTAGATCTTGATAAGGTGGCCACAGGAGAACATTGGTATGGCACAAAAGCTTTGGAATTGGGACTTGTGGATGAGATAAAAACAAGTGATGAGTTAATTATTGAGATGGGCAAGAAATATGATGTATTTAGTATTAAATATAAAATAAAAAAACCACTTAAAAAGAGACTGATGTCGAGTGTAGATAGTCTTTTTGGGCGAATTGAGGATATAAAATGGCGCAAAAAATTTGAAGCCCGATTGCCTCGTTAATATCTAAGGTACTAGTAAGTGGAATTTTATTGAATATGGAGATTGAAACTGTGAAAAAAAATTGGATAACCTATTTACTAATAATAATCAATATAATATTACTGGCTTCTTGTGCTTCGTCACCAACAGGTAGGAATCAGATGATTTTAAAATCAGAAGCTGCCTTAGAGCAAGAAGGAACGAGGCAGTTCAGGGCGCTTCGTGAGAGACTGCCATTGGTTCAAGATCCAAGAAAGATTGATTATGTCGCCTGTGTTACCAATGCAATTGTTGATGTTGTTGAGGGCAAGTATTCTGAATTGTATTGGGAGCTTGCTGTCGTTGATCAACCAGATGTAAATGCTTATGTTTTACCAGGCGGGAAGATTGTTGTTAATTCTGGGATATTAACCATGGCATCAAATCAACATCAATTAGCAGCCGTAATCGGCCATGAAGTCGCGCATGTGACTGCTCGTCATGCTAATGAGCGTGCATCTAGAGCAGCTGTGACCAACGTTGGGGTCGACATAGCCGCTATCATATTAGGCGGTGGTTATAGAAATCAAACACAAGGAGCAAGAGATGCACTTTCTACAGGTGCTTTATTGGGTTTATTAAATCCATTTAGCCGCCTTCAAGAGACCGAGGCAGATATTATTGGAATTCAGTATATGGCTAAGGCGGGCTTTGATCCAAGAGAGAGTGTGGAGTTGTGGAAGAGGATGAATGCTAAGAATGCCACAAAAGTCCCTGAATATTTATCCACTCACCCATCAGGTGAAACAAGAATCGATGACTTAATAGCTCAATATCCAACGAGTTTGGATTTATACAATAACGCTCATCTCAATGGTCTGTCGCCAAACTGTGAACTCTAATAATATTAATTTATAAAAGAAGGCGCATTAGATGGCATTGCACATAGTTTTTTCTCACGGTCAAGAGAGTGGCCCTTGGGGCACAAAGATAAAGATTATGGCGGCTTTAGCTTCGAGTTTGGGTTGTAATGTAACGAGTATTGATTATCAAGGAATCAAGGAACCAAAAGATCGTGTAGCTAAGCTTATTAAGAAATGTTCAGGTATCTCTGAACCAATATGTTTGGTGGGATCCAGTATGGGTGGTTTTGTTGCTACTGCAGCCGCTTATGACGTCAAAGCTGTGGGTTTATTTGTCTTAGCACCTGCATATTTTATACAAGGTTTTGATCATTCATTGATTAAATCTATAGATATACCCATGGAAATTGTACATGGATGGAATGATAATATTGTTCCAGTTGAGAATAGTATCCGTTATGCTCAAGCACAAAAAGCTATGCTGCATATTTTAAATGGCGATCATGGACTGACTGAAAATATTAAAGAAATTAACAATTATTTCGAGATTTTTGTCGGACAATTCTTATGAGTCTTCATAGCCAAGAAAATAATACATAATTTAGATATTATTACCTCTATGCCAAGAATACACATCGCATCTTTTTATCGTTTCAAAGAAATCAATAATATTGATGGCTTGCGCAATGAATTGTTGGAGCTATGCAAGAAATTAAATCTACTCGGAACTATCTTAATTTCAAAGGAAGGGTTTAATGGATCCATCGCGGGCAAAAAGAAGTCGATTTTGATAATTTTTGATTACCTACAAAGAGAGCTCAATCTCGATGCTAATATTAGTGATAAAGCAAGATGGAATAATACAAAGATAGCTCCTTTTAAGAAGTTGCACGTTAAAATTAAAAGCGAAATCGTTGCTCTTGGTCGAGAAGATATACAACCCTTTGATGTGGCAGGAAAATCAATTAAACCGATTCAATGGAATAAGTTAATACAAGACCCGGAGACCATTGTCATAGATACTCGTAATGAGTACGAGGTAAATATTGGGTCTTTTCCTAATGCAATTAACCCAAAAACAGATTCGTTCAGAGAGTTTCCAGAATTTGTAAAGAATATCCCTGAGACAGAAAAATCAAAACCAGTAGCCATGTTTTGTACTGGAGGTATACGATGCGAAAAAGCTGCAGCTTTGATGATTGAGTTTGGTTTTGAGGATGTCAATCAACTTGAAGGTGGAATACTAAATTATATCGAAAAGATTGATGATGCTGACAACTTATGGCAGGGAGAATGTTTTGTATTTGATGACAGAGTCGCTGTCGATAATGAGCTCAAGGATGGGAAATATATTCAATGCCATGCTTGTCGTAACCCTTTGTCAATAGAAGAGACTGAATCAGAAGATTATTGTGAAGGAATATCATGCCCTAAATGTATAAATAAAATTCCAGTAAACAGAATCAATCGTTTTAAAGAGAGGCAAAAACAGATTAATCTCGCAAAGCAAAGAGGTGAGAAACATATTGGAAAAGTTATGAGTGAAGCTTAATTTTCAATTAAGCATCAATATCTGGAATTATTGAACTTTCAAGGCTGGTAATCATGTCTTTTAATAACAGTCTTCTGGTTTTGAGTCGTCGTAAACTGAGTTGATCGGTTTCTGGTTTTGAAGAGATAAGATCAATTTCAGCATTGATCTCCTGATGTTTGACGCGAAGTTCTTTGAGTCTAGAAAGTTTCTCGAAAGAATTTTTATCAACTTTTTCAGTCATATTATTAGGAAGATCTTTTTCCCATTTTATTGCGTTGAATTTATTGTTACATGATTTTTCTTTAGAGTGCAATTATTCATCATTCTTTTATAAACAAGTCCTGCAATTTATGAGAACCAATGACAAAGAAATGCGGATTCAAGATATCCTCTTTAGTATTATATTGGAGTTGTGTTCCATCGGTTGTTAATACTAATCCTCCTGCCTGTTCTACGACTACTTGTGCTGCAGCAGTATCCCATTCGGAGGTAGGTCCAAAACGCGGATAAAGATCTGCATTGCCCTCAGCAATAATGCAGAATTTTAGTGAGCTGCCTATTGGCTGCAATTCATAATTCTTTATTTTCGTTAGAAATGCCTCTAAAGTATTTCCTCGATGCGATCTACTCCCAACAATTCTGATCGGTTTACTAGGATTGCGCTGAACATTGATTATTCTTTCTCCATTAACAGGATCATTAATTTTTGATCCGAGGCCTTTACATCCGATATATGTTAAGGAGTTAATTGGAACATGCACAATCCCTAAGACAGGTTTATGGTTCTTAATTAGAGCGATATTGACTGTAAACTCTCCATTA
>Ga0208407_1001529_pt1 | contig 10582 bp, 8 predicted proteins | sample ETNtaG_9_FD_185775 | JGI IMG/M metagenome (GOLD analysis project Ga0208407, IMG submission 185775) | Marine microbial and viral communities from oxygen minimum zone, Eastern Pacific Ocean - ETNP201406SV69 (SPAdes) (version 2) | ecosystem: Environmental > Aquatic > Marine > Oceanic ...
TTTGAAATAATGTAAATATTTTTTTATTTAAGTACAGTGCATATTGTTTGTCTGCAAAATGTTTTAGTGATAGAAATAACATGAAACTTGTTATTAAATCAATAATAATGCTAAATTGATTGTGCTTGATGCTTAAGTGATTTACAGTTTAAATGCCCATGCAGTGGATACAATTCGATACACTGCAGAAATGATTTTTGCTTTTTTGTGCGATAAAATGAATTTCTTTTTGAACGAAAGATGATTCACATATAACAGTTGTTTCTTCCATCACAATTAAGGTTGCAATTGAATAATATAAAAAAATTACTGACACTTTTACCTCTGTTTTACTTCATTGTTGGAGGAACTGTACAAGCTCAGCAAAAATCTTCATCAGATGAGGAAACGGCTCAGTTACTTAAACTTGTCACCTTAAAAACAGTTGACGGCAGGCAAATGGCGGAAGTTTCTCTTAAGCTGGTGCTGCAAATGGCCATTGAGCGCAGTATTTTACTGCAGGCATCAAAACTGGGAAATGTTGCTGCACAACGTGCTGTGCTGGCTGCACAGGAAAGGAACACTCCCAGCGTGAGCACCAGTTTTGGATACGCTAAATCACCGTCTATTTCTGCTTCTACTACCTGTTCACCTTCAGAATTATGCGGGAGCAGCACAAGCAGCACGTCATTTTCTTCTGCTTATAGCCTAAAAACGGACAGTGGCCTCACTTACGGTCTCACTTATTCAGAACAAAGTAAAAAGTCTACAAGTCTCTCTCTTTTAGAAATGGGTGGTGATGTCAGTTCCGGAACTACAGGAGATCCACTAAGCAGTGTAAGTTTGACCAGCTCAGTGTCAATTCCTTTTTTTCAGGATTCTGGAACTGATTATAACGAGATACCTGTAAGGTTGGCGGAAATCAGTGTGACAACAGGCCAGCTGAATTCAAAGCAGACAGAATTGTCACTGCTGAAACAGGTGGCTTCTACTTATTGGGATTTAGTCGGAATTTTGGAAACAATTGAGGTCAAAAAGAAAGCGGTTGATCTTTCGGAAAAACTTTTACGTGACAATCAGGCACGTCTGGAAGCAGGACTTTTGAGTTCAACCGAAGTTAGAATTACTGAAACGCAATTGATGCGTAACCGTCAGAGTTTGCTCTCGTCCCGCTTAGATGCCCTGCGTATTGAAGACCAGGTTCGTGCTGCGCTTAATTTGAAAAACCTGCCGGTAGGATTGTATCCGGTGGATAGACCCGCAGCACAAGCTGCTGTGACAGAAAATCCGGCAGACTTGCTGGAAAAAATCTACGCAAATGATTCGCAGATTGGTTTGAAACAAGCTTCTCTGGAACAAAATCGTTATCAGCTAGAGCAGGAACTGAACAAACAGAAAACTAATCTTGATCTGAGCCTTTCCTATGTTTTAAATGGCTACAGCAAAAGTCAATTTGGCGGAATTGCAGATTTCAGCAAAAGCGATCTCCATGGAATGAACGTAACTTTAACCTGGAAAGTTCCACTGGGTGATCAAGTTACCATAGAAAATATTGAACGGAAACGTTTAGAACAGCAGCAGTTAAGTTTGCAAATTGAAGACCGCAAATCTCAACTGAACGTGAGTTTTCAGTCCCTGCTTCGTTCTTTGAGTTTAATCAAAAAGGAAAAACAGACTGCGGCTGCAGTGAGCAAACTTTCGAAGGATCAGTTGCGCAATGAAATAGAGCGCTTCAAGTTAGGAAAAAGCACGAGTTACCAAATTTCCCAATATCAACAGGATGTTGTGGAAGCGGAACAGCAGGAGATTCTAATCCGGATACGGCAAGAAAATATCAGGATTGAACTCCTGACTTTAACCGGAGAATTTGATGAAAAATATGAATTGAATCAACAGTGAAATATTAATACATGAATCTAATCTTGTGCGTACAAAAAAGAACCTTATAAAAAGCTGTGTTCATCTGTACATACGGATTCTAATTTAAAACTTAATCCAGGAGATAACGTGTTTAATCAACTAAAATATAGCAAAATCTTTTTTGGCATATTACTTTTTTTGCCTTTAAACGGAATAACGGCAACCCAGGCTGTTGAAATGTCAAGTGTATATAAAATACCAATTTCTCTTTCAGGACCAATTAATCCAGCAAAAATACTGAAGGTCCAAGCCAGTGGGGGTGGTCGGGTGGAAGTGGTGCATGTGAAAGAAAATCAGCATGTCAGCAAAGACCAGTTATTATTAACTCTCAATAATGACACACAGAAACGGCAGCTTAAACAGGCTGAGATTCAAATTAAATTGGCTGAGAGTCAACTTAAACAGGCTGAGAGTCAAATCAAATTGGCTGAGACTCAAATAGAAGTGAGCAGTAATAATGTCAAAGATCAGGAAGCAAATTTGAAAGACATTATGCGCAGGCTCAAAGATGAAGAGACATTATTTGAGCAGGGTTCGTCTACACGTTCACAAATGGACGTTCTGCAGTTGCAGTACAGTCGTGGAGAAATTGCTCTAAAAAATACCATACTTGGATTGGAAAATGCCACACTTGGATTGGAAAATGCTAACCTTGGGCTGGAAAATGCCACACTTGGATTGGAGCGATCCAAACATGATGTTGAACTGCGTGAAGATGCTCTTGAAGATACTTTGATCAAAGCAAAGATTGGAGGAATTATTACTGCTAAATCATTTGAAGAAGGAGAAGTTATCAGCGGAGGTGCTGTGCTTTTCCAAATCATCGACATCAAGCAGGTGGAAATCGAGGTTCAAATGGCAGAAGAAGATTTGCCTATGATAAGCGTCGGCCAAGCAGTCTTATTTACGACACCAAGTTATCGAGATGTAGAATTTACCGGAAAAATTGAACGCATCTCATGGACTGCAGATCCTGAAACAGGACGTTTCCCACTCTATGTAATAGCCACAAATCCGGGACTAAAATTAAGAGCAGGTATGAGTGCCAATGTTTATTTGTTGAAGAAAAAATAATTTTTATCCGGCTAACTGTTGCCGGATAATCGAGGTCAGAGTATGAACCCATTCCGGATGGTCATTTAGTGATGGGACCAGTTTCAGCTCTTCTCCTCCATGTTTGCGGAAATGTTCTGCCGCGCGGATTCCGATCTCCTCTAATGTTTCCAAACAGTCTGAGACAAATGCAGGGCAAAAAACGACAACTCTCTTAACCCCATTTTCTGCAAGTCTGGCCAGATGCTTTTCAGTGTCAGGTTTGATCCACTCATCTCGTCCAAATCTTGACTGAAAACTTACAGACCATTTCTCTTCAGATAGATTGCATCGTTCAGCGATTAATTTTGCAGTATGGAAACACTGTGCGCTGTAGCAGTTACGATTCTCATTTACCAATTCGATACAGCATTCTTGATTATTTTTGCACCAGTTTCCGCTGGGGTCACTTTTTTCCAAATGTCTTATTGGAAGGCTATGGAAACTGAACAGCACATGATCAGGTTTATTTTCTATGAAAGGTGATCCAACTTTTGCCCACGCGTCTATGAAACGTGAATCTGAAAAAAAAGGTGGAATAATCTGCAACTGAGGCATATTCCAGTCATGCAAAATTTCTTTATAAAGATCTTCAACGGCAGAACCGTAAGTACTGGATGAATACTGTGGATACATCGGTAAAACGATAATCCTGTCACATTCTTCTTTGCGCAGACGTTCCACTGCACTTTTTATAGAAGGATTTCCGCATTGCATACCTAACTCAACGGAAATGTTCTCTTCAGAAAAATGTTCTATGAGGGCATCTTTTAATTTCTGACTATAGACTAACAGCGGAGAACCGTCTTCCATCCAGATTTCTCGGTAGGCTTTTGCAGACTTCCGGGGTCGGAAAGGGAGTATAATCAGGTTAAGCAATAACCAGCGACCGACGGGATTTATATCCAAAACTCTATCAGAGGAAAGAAGTGCTCTTAAATATGCACGAACCTCAGGCGTACGCGGAGCGTCTGGTGTGCCGAGATTGATCAGTAAAATTCCGGTTCTGGACTTGTTGGCTGCTGTTTGCTCGTTGCTGTTTTGCAAATTATTATTCATGAATTATACTTACTGGTTTTGTGATAGGTCTGAATTCAGCACATTGCCTTCCGGCCGATAATTGCTGAATCAGCCTGTTGTTAAGTTGTGTAAAAAGCATTCTCATCAATATAGCCTTTTGTTAAATCACAACCCCAAACTGTTTCAGAAAAATTTCCGCTACCAACTACAATTTCTATAAAGATTTCCTGATTTTGGAGAAGCGCTGAAATCGCATCCAAATCAACTTCATCTGCATCGAGGCTTTCCGCATTAACAGTTAAAACCTGAGTGCCTTTTATAAAATGAATTGACAAATCCGCTAAAGGCACAGGATATTCAAAGACCTTTCCGACCGCCATCACAAAACGTCCCCAGTTAGGATCTGCGCCGTGAATTGCTGTTTTGACCAGTGGGGAGTTGATAATTGACTTAGCAATCTGCAAAGCCATTGGCTGGGATTCAGCGCCTGAAACTGTGAGTTCGATCAGCTTAGTAGCACCTTCGCCGTCACGGGCAATTTCTTTTGCTAACTGCATAGCACTGTTTGTAAAAGCTGCTTCAAATTTTTCAGTGTCTACTGGTCCTGCAAGTCCATTGGCCATGATGACTACAGTGTCACTTGTAGAAGTATCAGTATCAATTGAAATACGGTTGAAGGATTTATTAACAACTCGTCGGAGGATAGCCTGCAGTCCTTCAGAATTCAGCTGGGCATCGGTCACAAAAAAACTGAGCATGGTTGCCATGTTAGGTTCTACCATTCCTGCACCTTTTGCAACTCCAAGGATTGTTGCATTGCCAACGCTGCAGGAGCTCCATTTTGGATGTGAATCTGTAGTCATGATTGCACGTGCAAACTTTTCAATATGTTCCGGAGATGAAGCTAGATTTTCAGCAATTAATTTACAGCCTTCGTGAATTTTTTTGATAGGCAGCCGTTGACCAATGACACCTGTTGAAGAGGGCAATACCAGCTCCGGAGCAATATTCAAAGCTTCTCCGGTCCAAAGGCACATTTTTTTTGCATCCTCAATTCCTGCCTTGCCGGTGGCGACATTCGCTGTTTTTGAATTAACCACAATTGCCTGCAGACGCCCATTTTCTATATTTTCTTTGCCTACAATTACAGGTGCTCCCGGAAGATTGTTGCGTGTAAAAACACCTGCTGCGGAACATTCGCACTCTGATGCAATTACGCCAAAATCTAATGTTTCGTCCTTAATTCCAAGATTTATACCCAGCCATGAAAATCCGCTAATACTTCTCAATGAAGGATAGTCCATTGCCATATTAAACTCCTTGTGTATAATTAATGTGATTGGCAGTCTCTAGTTTACGGTTAGAACTGCCAACCGTCAACAGTTAAGCGAAAACCTTATTTCCCTGTCTAATATGGCTGTCAGCATTCCCGAAGAGTTACGTGCATTTGGAATAACTTCCAAAGAGTTTGTAGAAAAAAAGAGAGGACTTGCTAAATCTGCAGAGACTGAAGTTAATGATAATGATGTCATTTGGGAGCTTTTTCAAGATCTAACAAAAAAGGCTCTCAGCTATGAAATGTTACAGATGCTCTTTTGGAACATGGCAATCTTTAAAGATAAACTTGGTCAGAATTCCTTTGAATACCAACAAAAATCACACAAATCACGTTTGCTGGATCTTGAGCAAAAAGGGAAAACTAAGGTTAAAATAAACGCCACCGGCTGTTCTGCTTCCTGCAGGAAACTGCACAACCTCGTCCTGCCGCTTGAAAAAGCATTACAAAATTTACCTGTACCAAATCCAAAGTGTGAAGCAACTTTATATTCTGCAAACACCTGGTGTACTTCCATTTATCTCGTTGCAAAAGAGAGTGAGAAGGAATCACCAAAATTACCACTGGCAGTAGAGAACGTCCCTGAACTTCCGCCCTTAGTGAAAAGTATCAAAAACAATGCAAGTGACTCTGCCGACGAAACTGCAGAACGGCATTCAGAACAAACCGAAGATAATACGATGGGTTGGGCTATAGCAACATTAACATTGTGTCTTGGCCTCGGCTTGCTCTTTTTTTCACCCTGGGCAGGAGGGCTGCTTGTAGCGTGGAGCATTCCGTTTTTTCCTCCGCTGATGCTGCGTTTGCGTCGTTCTATACCTTTTTTAAAACACCGCTGGGAACGCTGGGGTTTGCTCGGAATTGGATTTCTGCTGGCACTGCTGCTGTTATTATTGACTCAGTTGGCTGACCGGGAAAAAAATACTTCCAGCACTAAAAGCGCAATTCCGCCTTACGAGGTGTTGTTGATTGAGGATCAAAGCAGTTCTACACGGTCACGTTTGCGGGTAAGTATTGTTGCTCCGGAAGCACTGACCGCTCGAGATCGTGCCCGTGTTGCGATGAATGCTGCTAAACAAATTCAAGCCAGCCAGGTATCGGATGATCCAGACAATCCGCAATATGAGTATGTTTCTGTAGTTTTAGAAGCAAGTACAAAAAGCGCCGGTCAGGGATATGCATTGGCAGAAGCGGAATACGCACCTGATGGACGTGGACAGCAGGGGATCATGAGTGAAGATCCTGATAATCAATGGAAATGGAATGTGAGCTCATCAAAAGCTCGTGTGAATCCTGACGACACCAATTCCCTGCAAAATGTGAAAGGGACACTCGAGACTTTTTTGAAGCAATAACTGGAAATGCCAATTTACAACTACCAGGCCTTTGATGGAGAAGGCACTTTACACAAAGGCACAAAGGATGCGGCAACAGAGACGGAGGTGCGTCAATATTTACGCAGCAAAGATCTTTTCCCTAAAGAAATCCGTACCAGTCGTTTTACAGGTGTAAAACTTCCCGGAGGTGAAAAGTCTACTAAAATAAAAATACCGAAATTTTCTTTTCGGAAAGGTGTTTCCGGGAAAGCTCTCACTCAATTCACAAGACAGTTGGAAATTTTGCTTGACGCAGCTATTCCTTATGACAAAGCTCTTCAACTGATTATTCCACAGATTGGGGATTCCGGATTTCAAAGTATTCTTTCGGATGTACGTGGACGTGTGGTGGAAGGCGGATCACTTGCGGGAGCAATGGGAAGGTATCCTCATGTTTTTCCAACCATGTATGTCAGTATGGTACGCTCCGGAGAAAACGCAGGAAATCTGGGTTTAATAATGAGACGCCTTGCGGACTACTATGAATCGCAGGAACGTATGCTCTCCAAACTAAAGGGCGCGCTTATCTATCCTGCTTTCATGATGGTTTTTGGTTTGGCGGTTGTCATTTTTATGGTCACGACGATCGTACCTAAAATCACTCGCATTTTTGAAAGTCAGGAAGAAGCACTGCCTTTGCCAACCCGTATTTTAATGGGAGTCAGCGATTTTGTGGTGGATCACTGGTTTCTGCTGTTGCTCATAACTTCAGGAATTGTGGTTGGAATCATCTCATTTTTCGGGAGCAGCCGCGGAAGTTTGTGGAAAGACAGGATTGAACTTGAACTGCCACTACTGAGTCGTTTGCGGATTAAAGTAATGGTTGCTCGTTACTGTCAGACATTAGGTACTTTGCTTAAAAGCGGAGTTGATTTAAAAACTGCTCTTGAAATTTCAAAACACGTTGTCGCCAATAAAATATTCATCAGCAAGTTGGATCAACTGATTACTGATGTTAACAACAAAGGTGTTCCTCTTTCCGCGGCTATGGCACGGATTGATTATTTCCCTGAATATGTCCGTCACGTCGTTTCAATCGGAGAAGAAGCCGCACGTGTGGATGAACTGCTGGAAAAAGTTGCTGACCGGATGCAGGAAGAAGTAGGCTCTCTGCTCGAGGCGCTGACAACACTCTTACAACCGGCCTTGATTATGATTCTCGGCGGAGCTGTAGGCTTTATCGCCCTCGCGGTTCTGCTGCCGATGCTCAATATGAGTCAGATTCTGCAATAGAAATTAAAAACAACTAAAAGTATGATATAACAAGTAATTCGTTAAGCTCCTTGTTCTTTATTATTTTTACTTTGCGTTTTTTTGTTACTCATTTGTTACTCATTTTGCTATTATAACAATCAATAATACACTAAATACAAGGAAATTATTTTACCTTACAGAGATATTAAAAAGAAAATTTTAACTAAGCTTATATGACATTGAAGAATTAACATGGAGACATTGGTACTATGAGGATACTAAGAGGAGAACTAGTTAGAATTAAAGTATTTGCCAGACCCTTTGCGCTGAACCGGTATTTCAAGAATAATCCAGAACCCAAGCTGCACATCGGATGCGGATCTAACTTGAAGGAAGGCTGGTTGAATGCTGATAAATTTAGTGCCAATGCAGATATTTACTTAAATGCACTAAGACGTATGCCTTTCAAAGCTAATACGTTCAAATTCATCCATATGGAGCATCTACTTGAGCATATTCCAATAGATAGAGTCCCGTTTTTTCTAACTGAATGTCTTCGTATCCTCAAACCTGGTGGATGCGTAAGGATCATTGTTCCGGATCTGGATATCTACGTAAAAAAATACTACGAAGGAGAAAAGGAGTTTTTTCAGCCTATAATAGAGAAATTTAAGTGTAAAATTGAGCAAAATAAGGATCGGCTCGTGAACAAATACAAATACTGGCTTGTCAGAACTCCAGGTGCTGTTTTTATCTCAAGGGCGGTTCGCAGATTCTACCATCATAGTTGGATGTATGATTTTGAGACTTTGAGAGTTGCATTAGAAGAGGTGGGCTTTAAAAAAGCAACTAAGCAGCAGTTCCAGGAAAGTGAATTTGATGAATTTAAAACTATGGATAATCCCGATCGAGAGTACGAATCACTTTATGTCGATGCAGTTAAATAAGCTACGAAAATAGTTCTTACCAACCTAATGACAGTTTTGAGTCTTTAGTTTAATTCCCGATTTCAAATTAAAGCAAAACACCGTCGATACTATAAATATTACACCAATCTTGGTAAATGCCTTCACAAAAGATAATTTCAAATCCTTTAAAAGATAAAGGCCTTGTCATCTCTGTGTTCTCGTTATTTATCTTCTCAACCTTTTCTATTGCGGGAATCGAGTTTTTTACTATTACATTGATGTCTTTTGCTCTCTGGCATTATTTCTCTACAGACAGCCTGGATAAGCCTCCATTGTGGTTGGTGGCACCTTTCTTCATTTGGTTGGCAGTAGCTCTACTGTCAGCTTTAGTGAATCCAAATATTTTAAGAACTCTATTAAATATGAAGGGAGAATATCGTCTCCTGCTTCCCTTAGCTTTGTTACCGGCTTTTTCAAAAGTTAGAATCAGGACACTGCTTAAAGTCTATGTGGTATTCGTCTGCATAATTTCGATCTATAGTATCATCCAGTTCAAGTTTGGCGTTGATTGGTTACGCCCGGACGGTAAAAAACTGATTACTCATTATATGAATCTTTTTCATGGTAAAGGCAACTTTTCCCATCACCTTACCTATGCCGGCTTCATGCTAATGAATGTTCCCTTTTTTTTCGCCTTGTTATTATTCGATAGGGACAAACAAAGATACTTGTGGGCAGCGGCATCGCTTTTCTCAGTATTAGGTGTATTGGTTTCATTAGGAAGAAGTTGCTGGGTCGGAACTATCGCAGGTTTATTTATTTTGATTCTAATATTACCTAAGAAAATTTCTTTCCCCATTTTGGGTTCTGGATTGATTTTAGGGATGGCTTTCATTTATGTTGCCAGTTCAGGCCTGATTCAAGACTATATTCAACCATCTAACGAACATTCTGTGTTTTTGAATCGAATAGCGAAAACATCAATAACCAACGATCGAGATCGGTTATACATGTGGGAAGCAGGTTGGCTTGGTTTTAAAGATAATCCCTGGATGGGGGTGGGAATGGGTAATGAAGATTATCGCTATGAACCATATAGAAAAATAGTGGCAGATAAGCATGGCGGACATACTTATTTAAACTCTGCTTCCGCTGGAGTGCACAATTTATATTTGCAGATTTTATTCTCAAACGGCGCAATAGGACTAACAGCTCATATTCTCTTGTTTGCAGCTGTTTTCATATGGTGTGGTAAATGGATTCGGTATTCTACTCCAAATACTCGATTTGAAACCGGTTTATTATGGGGCACTGTTGGTGCTTCCACAGGCATATTGGTTGCGTCGGTTTTTAATAGTTTCTTTTTTGATTCGGAGGTTCAAAATCTGAATATGATTCTATTCGGGCTGGCCATCTATGCCGGCTTGAAAATTCGTGAACAGCGGGCTTAATATATTGGTCAATGATTCTCAATAGCACTCATTATAATATGTGCGTCACGTTGTTTCAATCGGAGAAGAAGCCGCAAGTGTGGATGAACTGCTGGAAAAAGTTGCTGACCGGATGCAGGAAGAAGTAAGCTCCCTGCTCGAGGCGCTGACAACACTCTTACAACCGGCCTTGATTATGATTCTCGGCGGAGCTGTAGGCTTTATCGCCCTCGCGGTTCTGCTGCCGATGCTTAACATGAGCCAAATTCTGCAATAGAAATTTAAAACAAGGTTTTTTTGGATTTTGAAAAAAGAAAGACAGACTCA
>Ga0208407_1001533_pt1 | contig 10554 bp, 10 predicted proteins | sample ETNtaG_9_FD_185775 | JGI IMG/M metagenome (GOLD analysis project Ga0208407, IMG submission 185775) | Marine microbial and viral communities from oxygen minimum zone, Eastern Pacific Ocean - ETNP201406SV69 (SPAdes) (version 2) | ecosystem: Environmental > Aquatic > Marine > Oceanic ...
TCATTTCAAGGAATTGGACATACCACTTACTTGTGTTTTGCAAGAAAAGCCTTTTTTGGAAAAACTAAAGCAAAAACAACTACTAAAGCAAAAACAACTACTAAAGCAAAAACAACTACTAAAGCAAAAACAACTACTAAAGCAAAAACAACTACTAAAGCAAAAACAACTACTAAAGCAAAAACAACTACTAAAGCAAAAACAACCCGAAAAAAAACAAAAAACTAGACTAACTTCAATTTTTACTCAAAACAATATTTATTCATCTAATGAATAGAACATTGTACCTTGGAACCTTTGATTTTATCTGCAGCAACAATTGAAAATTTTATTGCTCCTAGAAAATCTACTTCTAGAAAAGGTGAAAATGGAATTGTTCTAGTTGTTGGTGGAAGTTATATTTACCATGGTGCACCTGTTTTGTCTTCACTTGCTGCATTAAGGTCTGGAACTGATTTAGTCTATACTTGTGTTCCAAAAATCAATGTCACATCAACTCGTTCTATATCTCCTAATCTTATTGTAATTCCTTTAGTTGATCAAAAATTAACTCTTGGTGCAGTAAAGAAACTAGTTGGTGCATTACCTCGTAATTTACATTCAGCAACAATTGGAATGGGTCTTGCAATCCAAGACAAAAATTCTTTACTGTATCTTGTAAAATCTCTGTTAGATAGAGATGTTCGATTGTCTTTAGATGCTAGTGCATTAATTCCTGAAGTGTTGCCTATTTTAGCAAACAAAAATGTTGTAGTAACTCCTCATGCTGGAGAATTTAAAAGATTATTTGGAGAGATTCTTTCAGATTCAACTTCTGAAAGAATTAACTTGGTTGAACAAAATGCTTTGAAATATGGTATTACTATTTTGTTAAAAGGTCCTACTGACATCATTTCTGATGGCAATGTCACTTATCTTTGTGAAAAAAATACTCCTGCAATGACTGTTGGAGGAACTGGTGATGTATTGTCTGGATTAGTTGCAGGATTGTTGTCTAACAATAGGAATTGTTTGGAATCTGCAGCTTCTGCAAGTTTTATTTGCAGTCTAGCTGGAAAAGAAATTCAATCTAAACTGGGACTACATATTACATCTATGGATTTAATTGATGAACTTCCTAATGTAATGAAGCCTTTTGATAAGATAATCTGATGACTATGAATGTCTTAAAACATGTAGATAATCATATGGATGATCTAATTTCAGATCTTCAGAAATTAATTCAGCAACCTAGTGTGTCAGCTAAAAATGAGGGAATTGAAGAATGTGCAAAATTAGTTAAAAAATTATTAAAATCATCTGGTGTGAAATCTGAAATTTTACGATTGAAAAAAGATGTTGCACCAATAGTATTTGGTGAAATTAAATCAAAATCAAATCCTGGGAAAACTTTGATGTTTTACAATCATTATGATGTTCAGCCTGCTGAACCTTTTGATTTATGGGATGACCCTCCTTTTAGTGGAGTAAGAAAAGGAAATAAAATTTTTGGACGAGGCTCTACAGATGATAAAGGTGAATTGATTACTAGAATTAAAGCAGTTGAGGCATGCTTGAAATCAACTGGTGATGTTCCATGTAATATCAAATTTGTAATTGAAGGTGAAGAAGAAACTGGCAGTGCTCATATTGAAGAATATTTGAAAAAATATCAAAAAAAATTTTCAAATGATGGTGTGATATGGGAATTCGGATATGTTGATGCTAAAAACAGGCCTATCATTGGTTTAGGGATGAAGGGATTGTTATTTGTAGAACTATCTGTCCAAGAATCTATTAGAGATGCTCATTCTAGTTTAGCTGTTTTAATTAAAAATCCTGCATGGAGATTGATTGAAGCTATCAAAACATTACGTGATTCTAATGGCAAAATTCTCATTAAAGATTGGTATGATGAAGTTGTTCCATTTTCAAAAAAGGATTTAAAATTAATTTCACAAGAACCATTTGATCAAAATGTTTTCAAAAAAGAATTTGGAATTGATTCTTTTGTAGGTAATAAAAAAAATCTTGATGCAAAAAAGGCTCTAGTTGGTGATGCTACTTGCAATATTGCAGGATTTGTATCTGGTTATACTGGGGATGGTGCTAAAACTGTTCTTCCCGGTAGTGCTTTAGTAAAAATTGATTTTAGATTAATTCCTAAAATGGATCCTAAAAAACAAGTTATTCGATTAAAAAAACATCTAAAATCACATGGGTTTTCTGATGTAAAAATTAAAATTTTTCATGGAGAGGCTGCGGCAAGAACTGATTCTGCTCATCCTTTTGTATCTCAAGTAAAGACTGCTGCAGATAAAGCGTTTGGAAAATCTATTTTGAATGTTTCAAATGCTGGAACTGGTCCAATGTATCCTTTTGTTGATATTTTGAAATCTCCTTGTATTTCGATTGGTAGTACGTATATGTTTTCTAGAATTCATTCCCCAAATGAATTTGCACGTGTTGATTTGTTAAAGAAGACTACAAAGTGTATTTGTCTAATTATGGAAAATTTTGGAAAAAATTAATGAAGACATCTAGGAATTTTTTTAATTATTTGTGATAATGATATTCTTCCTGGTCCTGCAACAATGATTACTAATGCCACTGCAAGTAAAATTAGATCAAATTCAATGCCTTTGTCGCCTGTAATGCTTTGAGCTCCTTTGACATGAAATATTGCACCTACCATAATTATTGAAATTATTGATGCTGAAATTCTATTCAAAACTCCGATGATTAACAAAATTCCTGGTATCACTTCTGCCAATGCAATAATTATTGCTAATTCTCCTGGAATTCCCATCGATGAGATCCATGAAACAAATCCTTCATTACCAAATTTGCTATATCCATGAAGTATGAAAATTACTCCCATTGCTAATCTTAATCCAAAAAATACTGTATCGTTCAAGATTTTTTCTTTAATTTCAGCAGTGGCCATTAACAAAATTCCTATATTTTATTTTCATTAAAAGCCTCTGGTTTGTTTCATTGATGCACTATCTATTTTTGTAAATTCATTATGCGCATGATCTATTGTTTTTAAATTTTAGGCTTGAATTTGATCTGTATTGTAGAAAGCCCTTTATTATGTGACAAAATTATTTTAATTATGTCTATGTATATGCCAGGTGCAACTGCTGTTGGAGTTACTTTTGATGGCGGTGTAGTTTTTGCTAGTGAAAAAAGGATCGCATTTGGAAACTTTCTTGTTAGTAAAACAACAAAGAAAACTTTCTCTATTACTGATAAAGTGGGCGCAACCTGTGCTGGTCTTGTTGCAGACATGCAAATCTTAACTTTACAAATATCTGCTTTAGCAAAGATTAGAAAAATGGATATCAAAAGAGATGTTCCACCAAACACTGTTGCTAAAATGATGTCAAATATGATGTATGAAAGAAGATACTTTCCATTATTGACTCAAGTGATTGTTGGTGGTGTAGTTGATAAACCAATTATGTATACTCTTGATCCTTTGGGTTCTGTATTGCCTGATGATTATGCTGCAGTTGGTACCGGTGCTGAAATGGCATTGGGTGTTTTAGATCCTCAATTCAAAGAAAATATGACAAAAGATGAGGCTGTTACTTTGGCAAAACATGCAGTTAGAGCAGCATCATTGAGAGACTCTGCAAGTGGTGATGGATTAGATGTTCTAATTATTACTAAAGATGGTACTGAAGAATTTACTGAAAGTATAAAGTAATTCTAAATTAATCGTAAATCGTTTTACCTGTTTCCCAAAATTTATCTGAAATATAGTGTAAGTTTTGTATCACTTCTCCTTTTTCCATATTTTCTAATTCTGCACTTGATACAACTGATTTTCCTACTGCAAGAAATTTGTGATGTGTTTCTTCTACAATGCATACTAGTTTATCTTTTTCAAATTCTGTAAATTTCTTGATTCCTGGTCTCATCAGATTTGCTCCTTTACACATGAATTTCACTGCACCCATATCCACTTCTACATTGGGAAATTTTTCTAAAATTTTTGTTTCAGATAAGAATGGCAGATAATCCTCTTCTATTTTTAAAATTTTTAATCCGTCACCTGTAATTATTTGAGCGTCGTTTAAAATCTGATGAACTCTTACGTTTTTCATTTTAGGAAATTCCATATTCCATTCTTGTGATATTTTTTTAAGCAGTGCTGATGTCTCACTTTTTGAAATTAAATTTGATTTCAATTTTTTGCAATCTCTTGTCTGATATCAAGCAGATCTCTTAAGATGGAACTTGCAGTTTCTGTTCCTCCTGCTCCTTTTCCAATAATTGTTTGGGTTCCTGAATGCTCTGATGTAAATGCAATTGCATTCAATGTCCCATTCACTCCTAAAGGATCATCCTTTGGAATTTCTTTTGGACTAACCATTAACTCCTTGTCACATGAAGCAATTAATTTCAATACTGAATTATTCTTTTCTGCTTTTTTAACATCTTCAATTGTTACTTTTCTAATGCCTATGCATTTGATGTCTGGCATAGTTACTTTCATTCCCATTATCCAATTTGCAAGAATAACTAATTTTGCTGCAGCATCTAATCCATCCAGGTCTAAGGATTCATCTGCTTCGACATACCCTTTGTCTTTTGCATCTTTTAATGCTTCATCAAATGATAAACCTGTAGCCATATTTGATAAAATGTAATTTGTTGTACCGTTAAGAATTCCTGCAAACGATGTGATTTTTTCCCCTCTTAAACTATTTTTAGCATAATCCAATATTGGAGTACCTCCTCCAACTGTTCCACTGAATTTGAACATTACTTGATTATATGTTGCTAATTCCATCAGTGATGGAAATGCTAATGCTAATGGGCCTTTGTTTACTGATATAACATGCATTCCTTTTTTCATTGCAGTTGTTATGTGTGTCATACCTGGTTCGGCATCTTTGTAATTACTGGCAGTTGTTTCAATTAATACATCTGCTTCAACATTTTTCAAAATTTCATTACCTTTCATAGAATTATTTTTTTCTGAGTAATTTTTTACTGTTCCAAATTTTTCTTTTACTTGTATCAGTTTATCTAATTCTAATCCTGATTGATCAATGGCACTACCTTTACTATCAAATACTGCTAGTACTCGTGGTTTTAATCCATATTTGGAATACAATTCTTCTTCTCTTGATTCAAATAATTTTATTAAACTCTGAGCAACTACTCCAAAACCACATAGTATGATTCTCATATTTCTATCTCCTGATAATTCTCATTATTGTTGTTCATATTATTTCTCTTTGATTCCTTAACCTTAATTGTGTTTTATTAATAATTTTTGAATAGAATTTAGTTGAAAAAATGATTAATTTCAAGATTGATTTGTGGATTATTCATCTTTTTCATGTTTCAATGAAACTGAATTGATACAATATCTTTGATTTGTAGGCTTGGGACCATCATCAAATACATGTCCTAAATGTGAACCACATTTTTTACAATTAACCTCTGTTCTTACCATTCCATAGTCTGTATCTGAAAGATATTCTATGTTATCTTCTGAAACTGGTTGCCAAAAACTAGGCCATCCTGATCCTGAATCAAATTTTGAATCTGATGAAAAAAGTTTCTCACCGCAGCAAACACATTTGAAAAATCCTTCTAATTTCGATTCATTGTACTTACCTGAAAATGGTGGTTCAGTTCCGTGATTAATACAAATTTCATATTGTTCTGGAGTTAATTCTCTTTTCCATTCTTCTGGATCTTTTTGAACTTTTTCTGTCATGATTTGTGTATGTTTTGATATTATTATAATATTATTTTATTTCTTGATTTTTTTCCTTTTTTCTTCAGTTCTTTTTTCTGCTTCAAATCTTTCTAGATCATATTCTTTTAAATCTACAAATTTCATAATTTTACTTAGATTTGGATGTATTTTGTTAATTTGATTGTACATATTTTGTGCAACTCTTCTATAATCAATATGTCCCTGAGGAATTGTTCTTAATTCAATTAAATGACATGCTTCTCTTAGATTTAATTTCATAAAATATGGATAATTATATGCAAAATTTACTACGTACTGACTTTGTTCTGGAAATTTATTTCTAATTTTCTCAAAAGTTTTTTTAGTATTATTCATGCATTCTTTGAAATCTTTTTCTAAACCAAGTATTTTGATTTCATTTGGTAATACATATCCATGATCTGTTGTAAGTAATTGTCTTTCTAATGTGAGTGCTCTATGTCTGTGAAAATCTCTAAACATTCCAAAATTATTACACAAATCAAATGTATAGTATGTATTTTCAAATGCACGTGATGGTCTATGTCTTCTGTTAGTTCTTATTTTTGCAAATTCATTTATTATTTTAATTTTTTTTGACTTGGACATTTTTTTAACTTGTTGCATAATGTTTTGATATGATGTACTAGGTGATTGTTCATACATAATTGAAGTGATAATTTTATCTAATGCTTGTTTTTCTGTTTCATAGTCTACAATTTTTGTAATCGTACCAACTTTTGGAGTTGATTTAATTTCTTTTAACGTGATGGCCTTTGATTTATTCTTAACATCCTTTAGATATTTTTGAAATGCTTTTCCATATTTGTCATCTGCTCGCCTAACAAATGACTTGATTGTTGTATCTAACTCTTTTTTGATTTTTGAGGCTAATTTTTGTTCTTCATCTAGTTCAGATGAGCCTAATATTGTAAGTAGATATTCAAATGCTCTTCCATTACCTGTAATGCCAACATTGGTTAGTGTTGATGATGGAAGTAATCCTCGCAAAATATCTAATGCTTTTGCTTTTGTTGAACCTTTGTAAATCATATTTGCAGATTTAATGTCTGATTCATTTTTCAATTTAGAAAATAATTTTTCTTTTTTATCTGTTGAATCCTTAAAACTATATTTTTCAATTGGATATTTTTCTCTAATGTATTCTATCATTGGTTCTATGTTATTTGAATATGTTTCAAACGAAAAATTACAACTATCTTCATATTCATTTGCAAATTTTGAATTCATGATTTTCTCATCTCTGTAGAATCTGTATTTTCCATTTTCTTTTTTATTCCATGTTACATATCTTGATGATTTTTCTAAATATGATAGTCCTATTCTTCTATCTTCAATTTTTTTTACTGCTATGTTTGATAACCCTTCAATTGCAATTTGTGCTTCTCCTAATTCTGCTACTGAATCATCCCCGTACTCTAAAAGAACTCTATCATAGAATTCTTCGCCTCTGTTTTTATTTTTTAAAAATTCATCCAAAAAAATTCTTCTCATACTTTTGTCGGTTCTGCTGTACCTTGACATTAGTGCACCACGATCAACTTGTCGTGGTGTAATTATTGCAAAAACATTGTCTTCTGTATTTGAAAAGTGATCTGATAGAGTTTTCTTTTCAATACTTGAAAATTCTGACAACATGAATAAATTATTTCACAATTATAATACTCTATTTCTTTTTTCCAATTTGAATTAGATCGGGAGTCTTGTCTTTATTTTTATCATTTCCTTTACTTTGCCATCTTAACAATACTTCTTTGAATCCAGCTGCATCAGCTTCATTTTCTGTATACATTATTGTGGTAACCCAAAAACCTCCTTTTGCGGTTTTTCCACCAATTGAATTCATCCAGAAATCATTTGGTAATCCTTCCATTGCTTTATTGTCAGGCTCTTTAACTGCTGCATCCCATCTACTTGCTACAAAGCTTAGAATTTGATTAAGTTCTTCTCTTTGAATCATATTTTTACTAAAAAAACTCTAAATTTTAAAATTGCTCTTGAGCCCACTATTGAGATTTTGTGAATTTAATCTTACTAAAACTAAAAACATTTCTTACACTTTGTCGGTTATACAAATCTCATTAGTCATTACCATGACAAACGACGATATCGAAATAATCGGTAAAAACGTCAAAGACATGTACGGAACATTCATGGGTAAAGTCGTAGGAACAATCACTGAAATTGACGGTAGTATTCAATCCGTTGGTATTGACTGCGGTTCTCAAGGATTACAACAAATCCAATTTGAGCAACTTGTAGTTCAAGGTGAAAGTGTAATTTTCATTCCAAAATGGAGATTAGATTCCCAAAGACTAATTCGTGAAAAACAACTTACTCTACGTCGTCTAAAAGCATTGATGGATATTGTTTCAGAAAATGATGACATGAAAGCAGATGCAGAAATCATTCATGAAAAATACAAGTTCAAACTTGCAACATTAGATGAAATGGAGAGTGAAATCAAATCTAAACTTGAGGAAAGATTGATTGAGTTGGATACACAAATGAAATCTGCAAAGATGTTATCATTTGATGCAAAAGTACAATTCAAAAGCAATGAAATCTCTGAGACAACATTTGAAACTGTGAAATCATGCACAACTGAGGTAATTGAGCATGTAACACATGAACAATCTGAAATTTCAAATGTAAAGAGTAGAATTGCTGATTTAGAATTGGAAGTGCAAGAGATAACTGCTCCTGCAGAAAAAAATATTCAAGAATCTGCCGTTACATATCTGGAGACTCCTGAACCACAACAAGTGATTCAAACAATACTTCCAGAAGCACCAACAGAACCAATCGTAACACCTTCTGAACCAATTGAAGCTCAAGTATCCCCTATACCAGAGCCACCAACTGAATCTGAAGTGACATTTGCATTTCCAGAACCACCACAACAGGTGACATCAGAAACATCACATGACGATAACGATAATGATTGGCTTGCTAGAATGGAAGCACAATAATTTTTTTAATTTATTTTTTTAACATTTAAAAAAATCTAATTTCATACACTTTTTGTTGTCTGAAAAATATGAGATTGGATTAGGTAACAATAATGTGGATGTGCGCAAAGAGGCACAATCTGATTTTATCTCTTTTTGGGATAAACAGGCTCATAATCTGACTTGGTTTAGTCCTTGGGAGCGTACTCTTGATTGGAATTCTCCATTTGCTAAATGGTTTGTAGATGGGAAAATTAACGCTTCATACAATACTTTAGACATACACCAGACAACAAAATCTCAAAAACCTGCAATTTTTTGGGAAGGTGAAAATGGAGATTCTAAAACATATACCTATGGGGATTTATTTCAAGAAGTACAAAAATTTGCAAATGTGTTAAAATCCCTTGGAGTTGAAAAAGGGGATCGTGTAACAATTTATCTTCCAATGGTTCCTGAATTACCTATTGCAATGCTTGCATGTGCAAGAATTGGTGCCATCCATACTGTGATATTTTCAGGATTTAGTGCTGCATCAATTAAAGATAGAATTGATGATTCAAAGTCTAAAATTGTAATTACTGCTGATGGTGGTTTTAGACGAGGAAAAATTGTTAAACTAAAAGAAGTAATTGACGATGCAATAAAGGATTTTGAATTTGTAAAAAATGTTATTGTGTTGGAGAGAACAAAAAATGAAATTACTATTTCGTCTAAAGATAAACTCTGGACTGAATTGATGCAAAATGTTTCTGATTCATGTGATGCTGAAAAGTTAGACAGTGATCATCCTCTTTACATCTTATACACTTCAGGTACTACTGGAAAACCTAAAGGAGTTTTACATGAAACTGGTGGATACCTAACTCATTTGCATTCTACATTTCAATGGGCATTTGACATAAAAGATTCTGATGTCTTTTTTTGTACTGCTGATATTGGATGGGTGACTGGCCATAGCTATGTAGTTTATGCTCCACTACTTCACGGTGCAACACAAGTGATGTATGAAGGAGCACCAGATTTTCCTGACATGTCTAGAATGTGGAAGATTTTGCAAAAATACAAAGTTTCTATTTTCTATACTACTCCGACAGCACTTCGAATGTTTATGAAATTTGGGGATCAAATTCCTAATTCTTTTGATTTGTCTTCTCTACGTTTACTTGGAACCGTAGGTGAACCAATTAATCCTGAGGTATGGAAATGGTACTACAAAGTAATTGGAAAAGAAAAATGTCCTATTATTGATACATGGTGGCAAACAGAAACTGGTGGTATGATGATTTCTTCATTACCTGGACTGGAGACAATACCTTTGAAGCCTGGTTCTGGAACTTTGCCTATTCCTGGTGTAGAAATTTCTGTAGTTGATGAATTTGGAAGTGAAGTTCCTCCTAATACCAAAGGCTATCTAATAATTCGAAATCCTTGGCCAGGAATGCTTCAAACGTTATGGGGTGATGATGAAAAATACAAAACAGTTTACTGGTCAAAATACACTGATTGTTACTATGCAGGTGACTATGCGCTAAAAGATGAAGATGGATATTTTTGGATTTTAGGACGTGCTGATGACGTTTTAAAAATTGCCGGTCATAGAATTGGAACTGCAGAATTAGAAAGTTGTATTGTTTCAAATGATAATGTAGCTGAATCTGCTGTATGTGGAATTCCTGATGAAATTAAAGGTGATGTAATTATTGCATTTGTTGTTTTAAAAGAAAATATTTCAACTGATAAATCAATTTTAGAAAAAGATCTTTTTAATCAAATTAGAAATGATATTGGTGCAATTGCTACTCCTAAACAAATCTATTTTGTACCCAAACTTCCTAAAACTCGAAGTGGAAAAATTAT
>Ga0208407_1001535_pt1 | contig 10553 bp, 12 predicted proteins | sample ETNtaG_9_FD_185775 | JGI IMG/M metagenome (GOLD analysis project Ga0208407, IMG submission 185775) | Marine microbial and viral communities from oxygen minimum zone, Eastern Pacific Ocean - ETNP201406SV69 (SPAdes) (version 2) | ecosystem: Environmental > Aquatic > Marine > Oceanic ...
TATTGCCTGGATAGCACTGATATCTAGCATTTGCTACTGATCCTCCTGTATAACCTCCTGCCATACCAGTATCTATCTCTTCACCTTCCCACTCAGGAAGTCCATGAAGATAACCATCTTCCCAAAATAACATCATTCTTGCATATCCGTCATATAGGATTTGATGGAAATCGGGTCTTTTTGAAAGCATTCTAGTTATTGAATCATAAGCCTGTAACACTGCTTCATCTGGAACAACATCTAGGGCTGTTATGATCACACCTGAAGTTGTCATATATTTTGTGTAAACCTCAAGACCAGGATGTGGCGCAACTGGTTTAATAATATTTCTTCCGGTAGTAATGTAATCAAATCTTTCCCAGTTACTGAGATGAAAATTTTGGTTTATCTGGTCCCAGGTTATTAGTTCTTGAGTAGACATTATCATCTCTAAATAACCACGGTTATCTTTTTTAATACTGCATAAAGATTTTAAGAGTGTTTCATAGTCATTCCAATAAATTGTATATTCCTCAGGCGTTCTATCTAAACCTCTAATTAAAAATTCATCAAATTCTTCAAGAATATATTGTGAATTGATAGCGACTAATTTTTCATAATTCCAGGTAGCAAATGGTCCATTACGAGCTACATTCCCATTCTCAGAAATATAGCCATATGTCATATCTTCCCTTGTGCTCCAATAAGCTTCTATAAGTAGAGTTATAAATTCTTCTGGCTCAATTATTTTTACATCATCACTTAAACAGTTTCCAGATTCAGTAAAGGGTTTAAAGTCATCAAGCTTTAAAGGAATTGGCACAAATGAACCTCCTGCACCGTAATCTTCTAGTCCTGCTATATATTCATCAAAATCTTCTTCACTGATCCCACTATTTTCTTCTTTTTTTTGAGTTTCTAAAACAACTATTTCTTCTACAGCCTCTGTACCTTCTTCTTCAGATTGTGAAGCTACATCATGTAATTCCTGTAAGCATTCCTCTTGTAAAACATCATATCTTTCAACATCAAAGGGTTCATCGAATATTAAATGTACCCTATCGCCCCTTAGTTCAATTGTCGGAATATTTTCCCATCCTTTAGAAACTAAACAATCTACTAAAGAAACACCATTAACTTCTTCCGCAGGGTGATCAAGATCATATGTTCCATTCTCAGATGTTCCATTCTCAGATCCACAGGAGATTAGAAAGATTGTTAATAAAATAAGTATTTTTTTCATACTAAAAATACTACTTTTCACTGAACTGTTCTGTCCTGTATAAATTAAAAAAGCACAGGGTTGCAACTGAACACATTAAATGCCAAACCATATGAGCTTGTAACCATGAATCAGGATTACACCATGGGTGTTCCGGAACACCTGTTCCCCAAATAAGAAGAGCTCCAAAAAAAGAAGCAAAACCTAAGAAAAACCAAGGTGTATATTTTTTTGTAGTTGTTGATTGGATATTTGGAATTAAAGCAGGTACAAAATAAAGGAGCATTTCCCAGTTATCTTGAAAGTTTTGAAGAGCATTAATTACTGGGTTACCGAAAAGTTGTTGAGTCAACAATACAGCAAACCCAGATCCAACTCTTCCATAAATATTTGGAAATTTTACTAATACTTCAGTAGCAATCCACAAACCAATGCTTAATTCAAATAGGTTCACCCCAATACCCATACCTCCATCAATAAACCAGTAGCTATAAGCAAACCAACCAAGAAGTAGAGAATAAATTGTGAAATATGTTTTTAAAGAAAGCCCCATTAACCGTTTTAGGTTATACAACCAAAGAATCAGAATATATGTAATCATTGAAACATTATCTAACCACGCACCAAATGCAGTATGTGTTCCATGCATAGCCATTGATCCAGGGCCTAAAAATGTTGAAGCTGATGCATAAAGGACTGCAATAGCTGATGAGCCAAACATCTTGATACCTTTTCCTGATGTTGCATCTTGTGCAAGCTTATAAAACATATACAAACCAGTAAATACAAATCCAAGATTCCCTAGTGTGTTGGCTGGCTCTCTAAAAAATCCACCACTTACTCTTTCACACCAACGTGAGATTTGACCAATCGCTTGTTCATTTTCTGCAGGAAGACCCCAACCATTAGCTCCAAAGATAATGAAAAGGCCAGAAGTTACTGCAAGAGTTAATAAAGCTGTTCCGAAAGGTTTATAAGAAAAGAGTGAGTTATTTTTTACTTGCATTTAGGGCTGAGTCCATATCATCAATAAGGTCTTCTATATTTTCTATACCCACTGAAATTCTTATTAATTTTTCTGGTGCATTGTTGATTACCTCTCCATCTAAACCAGTGACCTTTTCATGGGTCATCAAATATGGAACCTCAATTAAAGTTTCAACTCCACCTAAACTTACAGCTAACTTATAAAGATTGAGTTCTTTCCAAAAACTCTCTTCATTTATATGATCTTCTAAGAAGAAACTTAACATTCCACCAAAATAATCCATTTGCTTAGATGCAATATCATGATTTTCACTATCCTTTAAGCCTGGATAACGAGTTTCTTTTATGTTTTCAGATGTTGAAAGATACTCTGCTAACTGATGAGCATTTTTTGAATGTAGTTCAATCCTTGGTCCAAGTGTATATAGACCCCTTTGACATAAATATGAATCAAAAGGAGACATTATTCCACCACTTGTTTTTTGATACTCATAAAGCGTTTCACGAATTTCTAAATTATTTACGACAATGACGCCGCCTAAAGTATCACTATGTCCACCAATATACTTGGTAGTAGAGTGCATAATAATGTCTACCCCATGTTCGAATGGTCTAGTAATAAATGGTGTGCAAAAAGTGCTATCAGCTACTAAAAGGGCTCCTTCGCTGTGTGCTAGTTCAGAGATCTTACTTAAATCATATATATTCATATTTGGATTTGAAGGAGACTCAATCCAAACAAGTTTGGTCTTATTGTTTATTAAGCTTTCTAGTTTCTCAAGGTCATACATATCGCAAAAATTGACTTCAAGCCCTCTCTTTCTTGCAATTGTTGCAAAAAAGTTGGTTGTTCCTCCATATACGTCTTTAGTTATAACAACATTTTCATCAGGTTTAATAAGTTCAGCAATTAATGCTACTGATGCCATTCCTGAAGCCATTGCTAAGCCAGGAATTTCCTCATAATTTTCATTTCCTTCAAGAGAGGAAATAGTTCTTTCAAACAGTTCTCTAGTTGGATTGTTGACTCTTCCATAAAAATATTCAGATTCTCCAGGTACTGGATTTTCATAAGTAGATGTTAAGTGGAGTGGAGACATGACATCACCAGTTGGCAATTCTATTCTTTTTTTTGTATGAAGCGCTCGAGTATTGATTCCGTACTTTTTTGATTTCCCCATAGGTAGAGTTTAAATACTTTAATTTATTTAAGCGAAAAATTTATATCCTTTTTACTTGATATATAAAATAAAAAAAATTATTTTACTTATATGATTAAAAAAATTTATATTGCAGGTCCTTTATTTAACTTGCATGAACAAAAATACCTTGAAGATATAGCTGAAGTTTTAGAAGGAGCTGGTTATGAATGCTTTGTGCCTCATAGAGATCAAGAAGGAATTGATCCAGCAGAATTAAAAGGAACTGACATGAAGCAATCAACAAAAGATAAAATATTTCAAAATGATTTAGATGCGTTAATTGATTCTGATTTAACCATTGCATTAATTACTGGTCAGGATATAGATTCAGGAACATCATCTGAAGTTGGTTTTACCTATGCGAATAAAAGGCCTGTTATAGCAATTAATGCAAACGAAAGAAGATATAGAAATTTATTTGTTGAAGGAATGATAGATATGACAGTCAATAATATTGATGAATTACTTCCAGCAATAGAGAGTTTAAATAGTTAAATAGAGACTATTACTTCTTTAAAACCTCTAATACCAAAAGCCCCTGTTCTTAAGGGTTCTTGGATTACTTTTACATCATATTTAAATAGATTTAATAGAGAGACTTCAAGTTCTAATCTTGCTAGGTGGGCTCCAAGACAGAAATGGACACCCCCACCAAAACTAGTATGATTTAAGCTCTCTCTTTCAAAATTTATACTTTCAGCATCTTCAAATGCATCATCATCTCTATTTGCTGAGCCTAAAAGCATTGCAACTTTTGAATGCTTCTTTAATTCATACCCTCCTAGTTCTGTATCTTCTAGAACCCATCTTTGGAAAAACTGTAGAGGACTATCCCACCTAATAAGCTCTTCGATAATATTTTTTATATCATGATTTTCATTCAGGCCCTTTGTATTTATATTGTTTTGGTTAAGAGCAACAATAGAATTACCTATTATATTGACAGTTGCTTCGTGACCAGCATTTAATAAAAGTATTACAGTACAAATTATTTGATCTTTTGTCAGTTTTTGATCATTTTCTGAAACCTCACATAGTCGAGAAATCATATCATTTTGTGGATTTTCTGTTTTCTTATCAATTAAGTTATAGATATATTCATAGAAATCTCTAGCTGCTTGTTCAGCTTCTTTCCCATCTTCAGGATTAACTTTTAGATCATACATCTTTACAATACAATTTGACCAATACAGAAAATTATCATACTGTTCTTTCGGAACACCTAGTAGTTGACCGATAACTGATATTGAATATGGTTGGGCATAGTCTTTTAACAAGTCAAATTTTTCATGATTTAGTTCAGATAGAAGTTCGGATGATTTATTTTCCATAAATGGTCTCAACTCTTGAACTTGTCTATTTGAAAATGCTTTAGCAACAAGACCTCTGAGGTCACTATGAATTTGTCCTTCAAGATTTAATAGGGAGAAGGATTCTGTTCTCCAAAAATATTCATGATCTTCTTCATTTCTATTTGGATTTTCTATTTCTTCAGGATCTGCAGAAGAGAAAATTTTATTTGTTTGTACATTTTTCACATCTTCGAATCTTGTAATTAAAGCTAAGTTACTTAATGTATCTAAATGTAAAGATGATGATTCCCTTAGCTCTTTTAAATATGGGTAAGGATTTTTTATAAACTCTAAATCAGAATTTGGAAATTCAATTTGTGGAATGCTCATATCTATAAAGTATCAGGTTTATTGATAATTTCTACATATTTATTAAAAAACTTAGTGACCTTTAGATATTGCTTTGATATCATCAAATTTATGTCAGAAAAGAAATCAATGCTCGATGGAGATCGTCAGTATCACATTCAACTAAAAGAAGGAGATGTTGCTGATTTTGTAATTCTTCCTGGGGACCCTGGAAGAGTAGATTTTATTGCTGAGCATTTTGATGAAGCTAAAGAAGTTGCATACAACAGAGAATATAAAACAATTACAGGAACTTACAAAGGAAGACCTGTAAGTGTTACTTCTACAGGTATTGGTTGTCCGTCTGCTGCAATAGCAGTAGAAGAATTAGCAAACATAGGTGCAAAGACATTAGTTCGACTTGGAACATCAGGCGCTATGCAGGAACACACAAGAGTAGGAGATTTAGTTATTGCTAATGGTGCTGTTAGACAAGAAGGCACTTCACCACAATATATGCCAATGGAGTTTCCAGCTGTTCCATCTGCTGATATGGTTACCGCTTTAGAGGAAGCTGCAAAAGCTGATGGTACAACTTATCATATTGGAGTAGTCCAATCAAAGGATTCATTTTATGGACAACACGACCCAGATTCAATGCCAGTTTCTCATGAATTAAACCAGAAGTGGGAGGCATGGGTTAAAGGAGGAGTTCTTTGTTCTGAGATGGAAGTTTCAACTTTGTTTGTTGTTGGAAGCTATAGAAGGATTAGAACAGGAGCACTTCTAGTAGTTTATGGAGATCAAAACAGAAAAGAAGCTTTATCAAAGGATGATTACCTTAAATCTGTAAGTGATGCTACAAATATAATTTTAGAATCTAGCTTAAAGGTTCAAAACTAATAACTTATTAATAATATGTCTAAAATTAAACTTATGGATAGTGGAAATATTATATCTGTTTTTAAAAGGTTTAGTATCTGGAGATTGATTTGGTCCGGAATATTCTTAAGAATATTTACAGCAATAGTTGATGCAATATTTAATTTAGGTATTGGAGATATACCTAATTACAACTATTACATTTTTGGATTAGCTTTAGCTTATGCACTTCTTTGGATGTTTAATAAGAGCTATGTAGAAAAATATGACAAATGGAATGAAAGATAAATTACCAAATAAATTTATAGGATCTTTTATAACACTTGTTGGAACAGGGATTATATTAAGATTTTTATCTTCGTTAATTGATAGAGTATTTTTTTCTAATTCAGAATTTAAAATTGTTGAGCACGAATATTTTGGATTAGCAATATTTGTTATAGCAATATCCGTTACTATTTCTTGGTTAATTAGAACTAGAAATATTAGAAAAAAAGATTAATTTAAATAAGAAGACTGAGTCCCTTTTTTTGTAACTGATAAGCTTGCTCTCTCCACAGCTAATTTTATTGATTCATCTACACTTTTTGAGGAAGAAAGACCGAAAGCAAAAGCTCCAATAAAGGCATCACCAGCTCCTGTAGTATCAACAGCATTTACTTCTGGAGCTTCAAAGTATGAAATATTATTTTCACCAACTAAAGCTGCACCCTTTTCTCCTAAAGTAACAATTAATTCACAAGTTATATCATTTTTAAATTTAATTAAATTTTCATCATTTAATTCCATACCACTAATTACTTCAAACTCATTTTCATTTGGAATCAACCAGTTAACATTTTTCAATAAGTTTTGATCTAGTTTTAGTGCGGGTGCCGGATTAAAAATAGTTGTTATATTTTGGTTATTAGCAAATTCAAAAACTTTTTGATTCACTTCCATTGGAATCTCACATTGACCTACTAGAACTGAAAGATCATCTATTTGCTCTATAGAGGAAATAGCCTTATCTGCATCAATAAAATTATTAGCACCAGGGATAACAATTATTCTATTTTGACCAGTTGAATCAACCCAGATAGGTGCTACTCCACTAGATCCATCTACTCTTTGAATGAAATCTACGTTCACACCATTATTTTTATAATTCTCAATTGTTGATTCAGCAAAAATATCGCTACCAAGACAAGTGATCATAACTGTTTCAGCACCTAGCAAGCCAGCCATGATTGCTTGGTTCGCTCCCTTACCACCAAATCCTGTTTCATAAGAATCTCCAAAAACAGTTTCACCATCAGCGGGTATATCAGAGACATAGGAAAATTGATCAATATTTGAACTTCCAATTACACAGATTTTTGGCTTCATGCAAAAATTATAAAGAGGTAATTTTATTTTTTCTACTAGGATTTCATTAAGAATGAAGAAAAACAATATAATAAAGCTTTTAATTTTCCTTCTTTTTTTATTTTGTACACCAGCTGAAGAAAATGAAGTATTTGAATCAATAGAAAAAATAAATGATTGCATACAGTTAGCAGATGAAATTGAAATTGTTTTTGACGAGATACAGATAGAAGCCTATGAAAGTGAAATATACAGATCATATTCGAACCTAGACGCTACAAAATTAGATTATGTATACGAGGCATTGAGAATTAATAAAATAGGTCTATCTGGAATCGACAATATAAGAGAAAAATATGAAATCAATAGGGTTTTCTTTGAGAATCTTTTAGAAGGTTTTTACAATAATTTTCTTGATTCTAAAGAAGCGAACTTAGCATTAGAAGAGCATTTACTTGAAATAAATAATCAATGGACAATTCAAGAAGAAGTTGATTGGTGGGAAGAAAATCAAGAATTTAGTATTAGATATTGGAGAACATCAGATGAGTTTAGAGAGCTTATGATGATAAAGTCACAAAATACACTGACCCCAGATCCAGATTTTGTAGTAAGTGATAGCTACCCAAAAAAAGTTCTTAGAAAATATTGTGATAGTTTATAAGGTATTTGATAACCTATTTATGAATGAGTAAAAGAAAATTTTTTATTGATACAGACACAGCTTCTGATGATGCAGTAGCAATCCTTATGGCTTTAGAGTGGGATGATGTTGAAGTTTTGGGAATAAGTGTAGTTTCAGGAAATATGCCAATAGAGCAAGGAAGTATTAATGCAAGATATACAGTTGAACTTTGTAAGAAAGATACACCAGTTTATATAGGTGCAAACAAACCTTTAAAAAAGAAAACAGAACATGCCGATTGGTTTCATGGACCCGATGGAATGGGAGGAATGAATTACCCTGCTCCACAAATTACAGAATCTACTGATGACTTCATAGAAGTCCTGAAGGATTTAATTGAGGATAACCCAAATGAGATATCACTTGTAACCCTTGGTCCTCTAACTAACATTGCTAACTTTATTTCAAAATATCCTGATTCTTTCTTAATGCTAAAAAATATTGTAATTATGGGAGGAGCATCTAATACAGTAGGAAATGTGACACCTGCTGCAGAATATAATATATGGTGTGATCCAGAAGCAGCAGACATAGTATTTCAATCTGAACATTCTGACATAACAATGGTTGGTTGGGAATTATGCAGAGGAGGCGCAAACCTTACTGAAGAAGAAATGGAATATGTATATAGTTTTAAAACTGAAAAAGGCGATTTTGCAATCGATTGTAATAAACACGCACTGGATTCAAGTCAGAACTGGCTAGGAGATCCAGGATTAGGATTACCTGATCCCGTTGCTATGGCAGTAGCTTTAGATAAAGATGTTGTAAAAAGAGCATCTAAACATAATGTAAAAATTGTATTGGATGGGCCTTCTCGTGGAATGACTATTGTTGACCAACTACATGTTGGAGAAAATGAACCAAATATTGATGAGTGGTGGTCACACACTGAACGAAACATTAATGTTTGTTGGGAAATAGATAATGATATATGGAAAGAGACATTTTATAGAACTTTAAGGTCTTAACTATCTCCCCAGGTTTCTTTTAGAAACCCTTTTCGACCACTTGCTTTTGCATAGAGTTGATAACGGACACTCTGTTTTTTATAAAAATCTTGATGGTATTCTTCAGCTACATAAAACTCTGGAGCATTTGAAATTGCAGTAACAATTGGTTTATCAAATTTACCTGATTCTCCAAGCTTAGTTTTTGACTCTTCAGCTAATCTTTTTTGATCTTCTCCTACTGTGAATATTTCTGTTCTGTATTGAGATCCTACATCAGCAAATTGTGAGTTCAAAACTGTTGGGTCAATGTTTCTCCAAAATACTTCCAAAAGTTCTTCATAGGAAACAACAGTTGGATCAAATAATATTTCTACTACCTCAGCATGTCCAGTTGTACCAGTAGTAACTTCTTCGTATGTAGGGTTTTCAACACTGCCACCCATATATCCTGAAGTTGCTTCAATTACTCCATCTAATGCTTCAAATGGAGGCTCCATACACCAGAAGCAACCACCAGCGAAGTAAGCTTTTTCATTCTGGTCTGACATAAAACCACCAAAGGACGTATTTGTACATGTAATTAATAATAATAGGAAAATATATTTTAAATTTTTCACGCTAAGTAGATAATAATTATAAGTTTTTGTTTATTGTATTTTTTAATATAAAATGGAATTAAGTCCTTCGACCAATAAGGCGGAGAGATAAATATGAAAAAGACAGTACCTAAAATAGTTAGTTTAAAGAATGACAGAGTCATTTCTATGATGACTGCTTATGATTATCCTTCGGCAAAAGCTGTTTCAGAAGCAGATATTGACATCATCTTAGTTGGAGATTCACTAGCTCAAGTAGTTCTTGGTCACGATGATACATTGTCAGTAACTATGGATGAAATGTTACATCATGTTAAAGCAGTAACAAGGGCTAAGCCAAGCTCTCTTGTCGTTGCAGATATGCCATATATGAGTTTTCACAGTACCCAAAAAGAGACACTTTATAATGCTTCAAGGTTTATTCAAGAAGGAAAGGCTGATGCAGTAAAGCTTGAAGGTGGAGATAAGAGAAAAGATATGATAGAGGTTTTGGTCAATGCTGAAATTCCAGTTATGGGCCATTTAGGTTTAACACCTCAGTCAAAAAATGTTATGGGTGGTTACAAAATACAAGGAAGAACCCTAGAGCTTGCTACAAAACTATTAGAAGATGCAATTTTATTAGAATCACTTGGCTGTTTCGCTGTTGTCTTAGAAGGAGTACCAGCAGTTCTTGCAGAAACAGTGAGTGAGAATATTTCTATACCAACAATTGGAATAGGTGCAGGTGTAAATGTTGATGGTCAGGTTCTTGTATACCATGATTTAATTGGTATGAAATCTAAGGAATATATAGATGCAAAATTTGTTAAAAGGTATTCAAATCAATATGAAGATGTATTAGAAAGTATGAAAAGCTTTAAAAAAGATATTGAAAATAGGGATTTCCCTACAGAAAAACACTCATATGAAGCTGGAGAACTTACGGAAGATAATATAAAAGAGTGGAAAAAAGAAGTTAAGAAAATTCTGTCATAAGTCTTATCTAGTATTAAATTAATAAGTACCTGCTTTGAAAGAAGCCACGTACAGTGTCCATAGGAGAGAAATGAAAAAATAT
>Ga0208407_1001536_pt1 | contig 10553 bp, 7 predicted proteins | sample ETNtaG_9_FD_185775 | JGI IMG/M metagenome (GOLD analysis project Ga0208407, IMG submission 185775) | Marine microbial and viral communities from oxygen minimum zone, Eastern Pacific Ocean - ETNP201406SV69 (SPAdes) (version 2) | ecosystem: Environmental > Aquatic > Marine > Oceanic ...
TCCAGTGAGTTGAGTTTTAATAAGTTGTTTACAACTCAATATGACTGGTATGGAACTGCTGGGCCCGAATATCAAATAGTTGGAGGGCGCGAAATTTTAGCGATCGGTAATGATAATGGCAATCTTCAAGTATTCACATCACCAAATCATGAAACTTCCATAGAAAAATCGATTGAAACCAGTTACATATCCCAAATTTTAACTTTCATATTGTTTATTTTCATTGCTACTTCTGGTATTCAGTTCCTTAGAGAGAATTACAAATCAGCCTTCAAATATTTCTTGGTTATTTTGGTTATACTTTCCACATTTGCTTTCAATGACATAGCATCATTTTGGTCATCTTACATTTCTGAAATAAATAATGAAACGCAGAGCCAAGAGTCACTTTGGGGCGAAAACTGGCCTGATGAATGGCTTGGTACACAAATAGTAATTTTTGAATTTGACAATCAAACCTTAACTTCAGGTGGCCACCTAAATTTCGACAATGCACTGGAACTCACTTACAAAGCAGCAGAAGAGTTGACTGTAACTGTCGAAGATAGTGATACCTCAATAGGCAAATATGTTGAAAGTTTTAACGGAGTTAGGGGAGAAGGTTGGATATTTTCAGTTGATGGTTCTGAAGCGATGATTTCTGCAGAATACGCAGAAATAAATAGCGATAGTATTGTGCATTGGAAGATAGTTTAGATGACAATGCTCAAGGCATTTCACCTTTTGGATAGTTCATGTTCCAAGCCACAGGTATACACGGCCCGGTGTTGGGCTCGCTGGGAAGTCTTGTGCTAGACATCGTATTACTCAGCGTCGTTTTTTGGACATTACTCAGCTCGACAAAGCGCAGAACTACCGATATTCTTCTTTTTGTTTCTATTATAGCAGCAGTTTCACTTTTGCGAGTAGCAATGACGCCCCTCCCCAATATTCAACCAGTCACAGTGGCTGCATTACTAGTAGGTGCACAATTGGGCGCTAAGAGGGGCGTCTCATTCGCTATACTTGTTACAATGATTTCTAATTTCATTATAGGAAATGGAATCTGGACACTATATCAGGCATTAGGCTGGTCACTTGTCGCTATAGTTGGGGCAAATGCAAAATTAGTGATTTCGGGCCAATTAAATTTCAAGAGATTATTTCTTCTATCAGTTTTCAGTGCGTTTTTGTTTGATTTAGTAGTATCACTTTCAATAATAGATGGTTCGACAGGATTACAGCAATTTATCATATATCTTGCGAATGGAATACCATATGACTTGATGCATGCACTTGGAAACTTAACACTCGCAGCATGGTTTGGTTCATGGTTCTCAAATGTTTTACAGCACCAACCAACTCTTGAAGAAATAGAAATATCTGTGGTTGAAGGTTATGTCATCGAGTCACAATGAGACTACAATGGTCCTAATTGCGCGTAAGGATTTGAAATTATCTGCTGGCAAGTTAGCAGTTCAATGTTCACACGCCGCCACTAGTTGTGCTCTTGCAGCCAATAAATCCGAAAAACGCTTACTCGAAAGATGGAAAAATGATGGTGCTAGGAAAATATGTTTACAAATTAACGATTTAATTTCACTTCAAAAATTAGCAGGACAAGCACAGGCTGCCAACTTAATCACTCATATTGTAAAAGACGCGGGACATACAGAAATCCCTCCTGGGACAATTACAGTTCTTGGAATAGGCCCCGGGCCAAGAAGAAGTATCGATGCTTTAGTTCAAGACTTGAAGCCTTATTGAGGAAGAGCCCGTGCTGTGGATGAAGCGCAATGGGTCTACGTTCTTTCATCCATAGTTTGACTGCCCCGCCATTTAGGCATCAGGATTCCTTTGACCAAGAAATCAAAATGGTATTGGTTGTAAATAATGATCTAAAAATGGGCAAAGGGAAAATAGCAGCCCAAGTCGGTCATGCTGCAGTTTCTGCAACATTGAAGTGTGGCAAGAAAGCCCCAGGGCTGTTGGAATCATGGCTTGCATCAGGACAGAAGAAAATTTGTGTTAAAGGCCTTAACGCAACACATTTGTTGGAGTTAGAAAAGTTAGCAACATCAAAAGGAATATTATCTACTAAGATTCATGACGCGGGGCACACTCAAATCCCTAGTGGTTCTTTGACAGTATTGGCTTTAGGCCCGGATATTGAATCATTATTGTCAAGTATTACTGATGATTTGAAACTGCTTTAACAATCGCCGCATTGATGAGTGATGGATACTACGACACTATATGCGCGAGTACCCAAGCGACCGAGTAGATTTGCGTAGTGACACAGTCACCCAACCAACTGCTGCCATGCGAGAGGCAATGATGAACGCCCCAGTGGGCGATGACGTTCTTGGTGATGACCAAACAGTGATTAAATTACAAGATATGCTTGCAGAAATACTTGGCAAGGAAGCAGCTCTATTTGTCCCTAGTGGCACCATGTCTAATGCCATTGCAATTAGGGCACACACCAATTCAGGCGATGAAATAATTACAGAAACAGCAAGCCATATTTACGTTTATGAAGGGGGAGGATATGCAGCACTTTCTGGATGTTCAGTGGCACTTGTTCAAGGCAAATCCGGAATCATGGAGGCGCAAGATGTCGCCAAAGCAATACGTAAACAAGAAGGTAGCCTTGGACATTTTCCAAATGGCTCACTGGTTTGCGTAGAGAACACCGCAAATAGGGGCGGAGGAACATGTTATCCTCAAAACAAACTCGATGAGATTGCTAAAGTGGCGCACGAGAATGGATGTGCCGCCCACATTGACGGAGCCAGACTTTTTAATGCAGTAATCGCAACTGGAATTCCCGCTTCAAGAATGGTTAGAGAATATGATTCGATTTCAATTTGCTTGTCTAAAGGCCTTGGTACTCCCGTAGGAAGTGTACTAGTTGGGTCTTCAGAATTTATTTCTAAAGCACATCGATGGAGGAAAATGTTCGGTGGCGGCATGCGCCAAGCAGGAGTTCTTGCAGCATGTGGGATTTATGCTTTAGAGCATCATATAGAGAGAATGTCAGAAGACCATTCAAGAGCGCAAAAATTAGCAGAGGCCATCAATCAAATCGATGGCTTTAGTGTAGATTTAGAAAGCGTTGAAACAAATATGATTTACATTCAAGGCCAGCAAGGCGCAAAAGCAATTCTAAGAAAACTGTCTAAACTCGGAATTGATGTACTTGAAGTAGGGCCAATTGCTGTTAGGGCAGTGACACACCTCCACATCACCGATGAGGACATAGACCGTACAATTGAAGCATTCAAACAAATCGCTTGATAATCACGTCATTTATTGAAATACTCTCGCCGAACTATCGAAGAGATAGGGATGACTAAGAAGGGAGCAAGATGCCAAGTTTGCAACTCTACGGCGACAAAGCGAGAGTTATGTGCATTATGTAACTCAATGATTCAGACTTCCAAAAACAAAACATGGGGTAAAGATGTCCATCCCGATGCATCAGAAAAAGCACTTGAATTCATAGGGGGCGGTGAAAAAAACAGCAAAAAGCGATGGAAATGTTTCCAATCTTCAGTTTTGGACACCAAATTAACAGATTGGGCTAAGTTAAATGAAAACATAGATCCTGTTTTGACTCATCCATGTAGTGTTGAAAAGGGGCTTCAAATTTGTAGCGATTTAGAGAATGGTGTACGGCTAACATCAGAGGATCGGTCAATTTTACATCAAGGATTTGAAATGATTAACAATGTTCACTTGTCCTTTTTATCATCCAAAGCAGTAATCAATGGCCGTGAATTACCTAATGATGTCCCCGTCGCATCCATAATTAGAATGCTCTTTAATGTTAAAGAACGCTTGGGATGGGATCTAAATCAACTGGTGGTTGCCCTAGGTTCGATTCAACTACCATCTGATATTAACATGCAAGAACGTTTACAATTCCCTCCACATAGGCGTAGGCAAAGACGTAGACACATAGACCGCGATTCAATGCTAGCCACTTTGTCTTGGATTGAATGGATGGCAGAAGAAAATATTTCTCCACCTGAAAACTACCGGATACACCCATTATCAGCGTGGTCAAGAGACCTCAGGGTCAACATCACAAATGTTGGCGGCGCCATGTTTCACGAAACAGTCAACGCAGCCTTTCATAATCATCCAAACGGACTGAGTGAACTTTCAGATTATCCATGGGTTGAGCAATGGCAAGATTACCGGTGCCCGTCTATGTACAACAATCCCACGAAATGGCCCTTGAAAATTTTTGGCATGAATTTAAGGTTACTAGTAAGAACAAAGTCTAACGGAACAAGATTGGCCATAATTCCTGACAAGCCTGCTATTTGGGCTTCATTAATTGCATTATCATTCTCTCCCGCTTCTTCTCTCAATGGCCATCTTCTTTATTCTATTCAGTATAATTGGACACATCAAAAAGAAATGATAACTCACATTGCACCGCCTCTTCGCCGCTCTATTCAACTTTTGAATGAAGTGATATCGGGAAGTCCAGGGGAAGTATATATTGAACAAGAAACCATTCTTGTAATCGGGAGACTAGGTCATTTTTATGAAATAAAAGTTGGAGAAGGAGCCCATGGTGCACCATATATTATCAGGCACGTTAAATCGTTAAATCCTCGCCAGACCCAGTTGATATGTATTCATAGCGGCAGATTCCATTCAAACTTGCCTTTGGGAGATATTATTGCATCAGTTGTACTATCTTTAATCGATGATATCACAACCAGCGAAAAGATAGAAAGTTTACGCAGTGAACTTATTGCGACTCAACCGATAGGATTTCCTTCCTTCTTTTCCAAAGAGCACACTAAATTATTCAGCAAGGATTTGCTTAGGAATTTCACAGACGCTATAGTCCGAACCAATTCAAGGTATCCAAAATGGCTTTCGCGCGGTGAAAAGGAATGGGAAAAAATAGAAGAAGAAGGATTTGGCCCAGCAGAAAGAGTTCGTCAACAATTCAATTTCATTATGCGCAGAAATCGATATTTTGTTGAACTTGGCGAGCAAACCAACAAAGCAGCATCAGAAATTGATGAGGCTAGAGGAGTTATTGAAGATGACCTGGAACAAGGAAACCCGGCGCCGTCAAGAGATAAATTAGTGAAAATCTGGAGAAAAACATTTACTCCTCATCCAGGAAAAACTAATCACCAAGGTCAAGAACTATTAGCGCCTTATTGGAATGCATTCCGTGGCCGTCGAGATTGGATGTTTTTACGCAATTATGGGCGTCCTGAACAAGAATACCCAATTGGAGATATTAGGAATGGAGAACGCCGATATTGTGAGGTAATGCCCCGTGTTTGGGAAGCACTAATGTTGCAACCAATAGGCTCACAAGTAATACTTCCAACAGTAGAGAATAGAGATATAACATTCCAACATTGCCAGTTAAAAGTAACACTAAGAGATACTCGTGAAATTAGATTGATAAAAAGAATATTGACTATTTTAGGCTATCAGGAAGATGAAGAAGATCAGTTAGAAAGAGAGCAAACATATCGGCGCCGAGACCACCCACATCCACGTAATCGTCGCATGCTAACACAAGCATTGTCAAATTTCCAGCGCCTAGTAGGTGCGAGAGGCGCCCCACCTTGGTGGTGGCATTATGCAGATGTTGTCAAACCACCACACGAAATTCCAAACTATCGATGGCAACTTGAAGAAGACCTTAGCGATACAAGAGAATATCTAGCTTGATTATTTTCTCTGATATAGGGCAGCAGCAGCGATTATACAAAATAGACTAGCAATTACTGTTAGTGCAGGTAAAGCATCAGAGTCTTCTTTTTCTTCTACCTCCTCTGCGCCTGTGTCTTCATCAATTACAACGGGCGTAAAGTGGTACATTAGGTGCACTTGCATATCATCTCCGTCATACGAGTCTGGAATGGTAATAGTTGCAGTTCCAGTTGACGAAGTCCCTACTTCAACGATTTCAGTCACGATATTAGGATATATTTCTTCACCATTTGAGCCATCCTGAAATTCAGCAGAAGCCTCTACAAACCATACATTAACACTCATATCATAATCTTTGAATTGCACCATATCCAAGTCAATAGCCCAAGAAATGACTCCTTCACCGGCTTCTTGTGAAGTCCATGACATGGTCGTATTTCCATTTCCTAAATTTAAAGATTGATTAATTAAGACTCGATAATCATCTTCCAAAGAATCCCCATTCGGAGTGCTTCCAACTTGCTTTTGGGTTCCGTTGAAAACAACAATCGGGGGGGCTCCAGAACCATACCTACTATTGAAATGCTGCTCTGTATTGTTAGAACCAAAAGGGTCTTCATGGTCATTTGCGCGATGGAAGTGGTACTTCTGTATCGAACCATCATCTTCTAAATCTTCTAAAACATGCTCAACTTTGACACAATTAGAGCACCAAGTGGCTGTATAATCTTCAGCAACAGACGGTAATGAGTTTAGGGTTATAGTTTGAGAACTGGTGTTATTCGCCCATGCCCACTGGCCGCCAAACAACGGTCCAGCATCAGTTTCTACAGGCTCTTTGGCCGCAACACCACTAGTGCCCGTAAAACTGATCATGACTAGTAAACAACATACAACGATAACACGGCGCATACAGAATGCTATAGCCACTAAGATTTGAAATATGCCCTTCTTTGCTTATTCCTCATCATCATACCAATCTTCATCTGTCTCAAAAGCACCATTATCTACTAATGTTCCATCTTTAACTTTCATCTGGAAATTATTCAAACTCGAACTAACGCCACTACCTGTTCTGTATAGACATTTAGCAATTCTTGCCAGCAAACCCTTTTCGCAGCCCAGCATAATAAGGCTTGCATAAGTCAAGGTCGCTACTAACATTCGAGCCTCTGTGTTGATTGTTGTTGCCCCGCTTTCGCCTTCTCCTAAAGCCTGTATTCTAGCGCTTACATCTTGCAATACTTTGTCAACTAATTGTTCAGACAGGAACTTTAGTAGCAGCTGGTCAGCATGAGTCATAGCTTGCTCAATGTCATCATACCTCTTTTCACCAGGAGACTTTCTAGGAATTTGTTGTGAAAGCCAACGCATTCTAGACCTAGCTTTCCAATGATTGAGTATGATGATTCTAGCACTAACTATTTGTTTAGAAGTGACACCATCATTTTTCAATGAACGCCTTCTATCGAATTTAGGTAAAATACCTAACTCTCCAGCCAATTCAACAATAGCATCAGCGATTATAACTGCATTTTGGTGCTCACTTTCACCCTTGACGCCCTTTTTCTGGCGGCACACCGCTTGCTTTGGCATAGAAAGCCCTTTCTTCAAACCCTTATCGGTCAATTGGGAACGTTCTTTTTCTTGCTCTGGAGTAAGAGGGGTGCATGCCATTTCAGTGATATCATAGACAACATCTCTGACATTTTTACCATAGCGAGCCTCGATTAATGCGTGGACTTTTTTGCAGAAGGGATGTTTCTCTCTAAATGTATCATATTTCCTCTTATCATACTTCCAAAAACCAGGGTTTTTGACGTTTGTTAAGTCGCCAGGCAGGATTCTAGCGCCACTTGTGCCAGGCTTATTGCCACGGCTGACGCGCTCAGTTTGCCTTTCTGGGCCTTGTGTAATACTATCTGACACTCCTTCAATTGGAGAATAATCAGTATCCACTAGGCCGCAACAGAAACATGCTTTCTCACCCAGTTTTGAATCATATTCCCAGTCCACACTGTTGCAATTTTCACATTTATCTTCTTTTCTTGTACCTTTCTTATCGTTTTCCATACTATCAAGCCCCTTTCATATTATGCGACATTAAGCCGTCCTTTCGTCGAATCGCCAAAATTTGGCGGGCGGTAAATAGGGGTTGGTAAGGACATTTCATTGCGCAGGGAATTATATGTGTTCGAACTGGTTGATAAAACTTTGCCACAAAAGCCCACATATTTCCCAAACATGAAGCATTCTTATTGCAGAACATGAACTACATCTTATTCGACACTATATAAACAATAACAACAAGATTAGAATCACCCCCAAATGGCGGAAAAGCCTTCAATAAGTGTCGGCATCTGTATCAATAGTTGAGGGAGGTGAGGCAATGTCGGGAAGTGATATTTTGAATGCAAACATATCAATCGAAGCAATCCCTAGCGGCCAGAATTTACCTGAATGGTTATGCCAAGAATTGGTATCTTCTAACCCGCCTGAACTATTGATATTACATCCAAGTGAAAGGTCGAGGAAAGCCGCTTTAAGCCAACTTTCACAAACTAAATCATCAATTGACACTTCTAGGCACCTAACTCTCCAAAGACTGTTTGCAACCCTTCACCTTGACTTTAGATTACCTAATTTGATGGACGACGACGCTCTAATGTCCTCTTTGACTCATGACATGGTCCAAAAACACGCTCAAAAGGGAAACTTCCCATTGATGTTTTCACCCTTTAAGGATAAGCAATGGGCAGAATACAAGACACAGAGGTTACAGCAATTACATAGAGAACTTAGCGAAATAAAAACTCCATGGAAGTGGGAAAACGATCCAGGTATAAATGAATTTAGAAATTTGATTTCTAGAATGGAGAAACAAACCAATAAAACCCATCCACACCTGATGAAAAAACATCTTTTAGATAGAATTAAACAAGCAATATCAAACGCGGAAACTCCTTTTTCTCTAAAGAGCATAAATGGAATTATTGTTCTAAATCATCCGCCAGAGTTTAGTGAAATAGACAGAGAATTATTAATCCATATTTCTAAAATTACCCCCGTGCATCAATTGTGTAATCCGGGGTCTTTTCGCCTTGGTTTTCATGGAGCTTATATCGAAGACATAGATTGGACCGATGAAGAATCTTTGCCTCCTTGGCTACCACTCCACGAAGTTTGGAACTATCCAAAAAATGTGGGTTGGATTTCACCTGAAGGTAAAAAAAAGGGCACTACAGTTCATAGGATTTCTTTGGAACGAAAAGAACACAATATAGATGCAACATTTCAACTTCTAACCGAGTATCTTAATTTCACCAACAAGGAAGTACTGATTATTGACGCAGCAGCAGAATCAAATCGTCGTATTTGGTCAAGTCGACTTAAAGAAATAGGAATAATAAGCAGTTTTGGCCCTCCAAGGATGAATGAACAACCAGCAATTTCAAGTTTAATCAATTTACTACAGGTCGGTGAAGGGCTTGAGGCTTGGTCTTTTGAAAAGTTTAGGAGGATCGTAGAGAATAACGGGTTGCCTTTATTTTTCGAATCATTTTCCAAATTGACCCATCCCAAAGAACCGGATTGGAAACCACAACCTCATCTAGATGTGCTTGAAAAAATATCCCGGAGTTTCCATGTTCTTGGCGGCCCAGGTGCCCTAATTCGTTGGATTAGAACTTTAGAAAAGGCTGCCCCAATTTTAGGAGATGATTTTGCAGCCATGAGAAAAAAATTAGAAGAAACATTATGGTGGTTTGCTAATATTGTGAAGGTATGGTCGCCACTATACGAAGATGCAGAGATTGCATCATCTGAAAAAATAATAGGGTGTTCTTCAGGAAAAGAATTGCCAACTATAGACGAGATAAAAGGTGGAACTGAATGGCTAAACTTCATCTTTTGCTCAGTAGATTGGAACTCGTTATCTTTGTCAGATGCCAATTTTTCTAATTCTATTTCAGCTCTTCAGAAATTGAATGAAGAGCACCATAGATTATTTTCCTCTATGAGTGAATTAGATTTTGAAATTCCGCACGCTGGTCGAGAGTTCATAAGACATTTAATGAGAATAATCGACAACACAAAATTGACAAATTCACGAATCAAGTCAAAAAATGTCACCATCCTGACTCCAAATGAAGCGTTTGGCTTAGAATCAGATTTGATAATTTTAGCAGGCCTTGATGTTGACTCGTGGTCTATGAAATCTCCAAAAACTCCATGGCTGGATTCGCATTCAAGATTACAATTAGGAATACTGAATTCCGATATAGAAATCCGTAAAGGAAGACATCAACTTAAGCATTTAATCAATGCAGGTCAAGAAGTAATAATTCTTGATAGTAGCGAAGATGAATCAGCAGGGCCCAGTGCACCATTGGTAGAATTTCTTGAAGAAATGAAACGTACAGGCAAATTTCACGAACTTAGTAAAATACCATCATTCATACCTGCTGAATCATACCAAGAAGGTTGGGCTGACAGGCCATGGCATCTATGTTCACACGATGATGATGAAGAAATTTGGTTGACCCCTAGACCTTATTCCATGTCTATGACTAAAGGAGGGGCGATAGGTCACCGTTCTGGTTATAGAGGGCGCGATTTTAGGCAAAGGGCTGGATTGAAATTGCTTAACGGTGGGGATTTAGAAACAGCACCCATTTCAATAAATAATTTGGCTTATGCACAAGAGTTTGCAGTATTCAACGACCGTTTGAAAAGGCAACCGACCCATAAAAATATAGAAAAGCAAGAATATTTAGATTGGAGTGTAAGAAACTCACTTGTAAGTGTGGAGAAGTTGACCCTTAGGCCAACAAGTTCTCAGGTGAAAGAAGGCTCCAAAAATAGTAAAATTT
>Ga0208407_1001548_pt1 | contig 10478 bp, 10 predicted proteins | sample ETNtaG_9_FD_185775 | JGI IMG/M metagenome (GOLD analysis project Ga0208407, IMG submission 185775) | Marine microbial and viral communities from oxygen minimum zone, Eastern Pacific Ocean - ETNP201406SV69 (SPAdes) (version 2) | ecosystem: Environmental > Aquatic > Marine > Oceanic ...
ATGAAGAAGGATCGCTAGTGAAGATCGTTGGAGCGTCCGTAAGGAAGTTCCGAGAGACGCCGGAGATTCAAATCAATGATGGGACTGTAATCGAGGCATATCACGATACATCCTTCCCAGAGGTTAGTGAGTTAGCGAAGTCGGAGAAAGTGAGCATCGCTGACCTGAGAAACGGAATGAGAGACGTGTCTATCACATTGCAGGTTGAGAGTTGGGAACAAAGATCATTCGAAAGCCAAAATGGCGAATCCAAGACGGTTAGGAGCGGGGACGTGATGGACCCTAGTGGGAGATGTAGGCTAACGGCATGGTGCGAATTCGATCCCAGTCCCGGGGAAACCATAATGATCGAAGGGGGGAGGGTTCAGTTCTGGCAGGGCTCTCCCGACTTAGTCATAGATGACATGAATCAGGTGAAGGTCCTCTCCGAATCGCCATGGGATGCAATAGATCCACAGAATCACTGGGTTGAGGTTGGCCTGACTAGCCTCACACAGGGAGGATCCCGAAGGGGAATTTCAACTTCAGGAAGTATCGTGATGATAAGACCAGACTCGGGGATGATAGAGAGATGTCCCGAATGTAGAAGGGTGCTAAGAGATGGTTCTTGCTCAGAACACGGGTCTAAGATTGGAGAAGAAGACCTGAGGCTCCGCTTTGTACTAGATGACGGGGTTTCTAATGCTAGTCTGATCCTCGGTAGAGAAACATCCGAGGCTTTCCTGGGAATGGGAATGGATGATGTCAAGAGTGAGATATCCAATATTGGGAGGGAGGTTTTTGTTTCAAACCTAAAAAATCGCATTCTTGCTAGAAAGATGGGGGTGCACGGAAGGTGCTTAGTTGACGGCCAGGGTGCAATGTTGATGGCAGAAAGAGTAGAAATTCTAGTTCCGGAGCCGAAAGAAGAAGCCGAAGAAGTCATGAAAAGATGGGAGGTGGAAATATGATGTCTACATCTGGAGTCAGAGTAGGCAGGCAGAGTTCAATTCGGATTTTTGCGCAGGAGTACTCAGAGTCCTCCTTGGTAGAGAGGGGCATAGGTGAGTTTGCGCCGAGTTTTGTCATCACCAAGCTAGGTGCGAGGGTGAATCGTTGTCTGATCTGCGGGGGCCTAGAAAGAATGGAGAGGAGGGATGGTGATTCGGGACCTTACTATGCCGGACAACTCAGAGATCCTTCGGGAACTCATTACTTCAATGTAGCTCCATTCCAACCAGAGCTTCATCCTGACGCAGAGGAACTTCTAGCAAGATTTGAAACTGGAGACTCGGTTCTTGTTTCTATGATAGGCAGACAACAAACTAGGGAGTCCGAGGATGGTGGCATTTTCACCTCAATTAGAGCTGAAAGCTTCACCGAAATAGATATCGAGACATACAAATCATGGATGGTAGAGGCTGCTGATGCTACTCTCAGGAGGTTGAGCGCATATGATTCATCACAAGGCGCTGAATTAACTGAAGAAGGTTTGAGGAACGCTGGGGTTCCGAATGACCTTGTTTCGGGTTTGGTTAAGTCTCGACAACATTACTCTGAATTTGATACAGAGGCATACAGGGTTTGGGTTCTCAAGGCTTTCTCAAGAGCCCTCGGAAGAGCAGAAGATACGGGGGAAATTGTCTCTAACAATGATTTCGAACCTGCTATTGAGGCTACTGTTCAGTCGAACGAGAGTGCTGATCCAAGAGATGTAATATTGGGAATAATGGGTTCCAATGGAGGAGAACTAGTCGGATACGATGACCTTGTTGCGGCTTGCATCTCGGCTGGTTCCTCTGGAGAAGCGGCAGAGGATGCCATAGAGCACCTCAGGGACGTTACGATGGAAATCTCAGAACCTAGATTCGGTTTCTTCTCCAGTTCTTCGTGATTCTTCCCTACTCGTCGTTAGAATCTAGCGAAGATAGCTTAGACCTGATCCTATCTATTGCTTCTCCTGCATCCTCCACCAGGGGTTTGTTCTCCACGTCTGAGGTCATTTCTGCACCCTTCACTTCGGCAATGTTGGTCGCCACCATGAGGACCCGATGCCTGACGAATTGCTCGTTAATTGGCCACCCCCTCCTGTCGGCTAGTCGCAGTAGGAGGTCCCTCTCAGAATCCCCCCATGAGCCTCCGTGACCTCTTAGGATAGTCCCCACCATTCTCTCCAGATCACCCACTCTGGCATGAATTGTCAGAATATCCCCCTGTACGTGACTGGGTTGATTGTCCAGGCCCACCAATAGTGAGTCACTGGCATCCTCCAGCAAGGCTTCTGCGGGAACTGCATGGAATACATCTGTGGCAATCTCTGGAGTTGTCCCACCTTCCACCTTGACTTCTGGCTTTGATTCCTTGAAAGGAGAGGTCTGGAGTCCGTTCCTCCTCAGGCTTCGCTTAATCCGCCCCCACCCATTCATCTGACTTGTCAGGACCCCTGCAACCCTCCCCATCAGAACGGTTCGATTCCCAGTAAGATCCAGCTCTAGCTTCTTACACATCTCATGCAAATCCTCCCTATTCATCTCTGCCAGATTCTCTATTGTCATCCTTCGTGAGTCGTAACTCAGGTGCAACCAAAGCCGCTGTCTCCTCTCCTTGTGGGAACCCGAAGACTTGATTCCGAAGACTTTCAGAACATCCCTCATTTCCTTGTGGGACATAGACTGGATTCCTTCCCAAGACAAATCTAGTTCAGCGAGGACCTGGCTTCTAATCAAACGGGCTCGGAGAACCTCCACTGAACCGGACTTCGATATCCCCGAACTCTCCGCCCTCTGCCTCAGATTCTGAAGACGCTCTGTATAGAGAGAGTTCAGTAAATTAGAGTCCACCCTCATGATAACAATAGCTCCTCGAGAGGGTTCCTTAGTTATCGGTTGCCCCAATCTTAGCGAGTAAATGGTGATTTGAGAGTCGTACAATCGTTACGGTTGCTATTCTGGGATAAATGGCGGGGCATCTTCGTCAGTGGGGTGATCACGAGGGACATCCCTTGTGGACTCGTTTACGAGATTGCTCCAGTCAATCAGAAGAGCAATGACGGCCCGCTGATACTCGCTCATTGCCACTAGCCTCTCCAACGATAGCGTCCTCCTCCCGTCCTTGGACAGTGTTTCCATCCGAATCTCAACCCTGACCTCATCGTGGTAAATCTCCCCATCGGGGTCGTGGCAGGATTGCTCCAACACCAAGTCGCGGTTCGCCTCGGCCTGTCTTAGGATAGCGCCTACATTCCTGTGTCTAACTTCCAATCCCATGATGTCATGCATCGAGGTTTCCAAATCCCCCATTATCCTGCTCTGGACCCAAAGAACGGTATTGCCCTCCGGTTCGGTGAGTTTTGCTGCTAATCTATTTGGGAACCCTATGCGAGAAACTACGGCTATCAGGTCGGAATATGGGGGTGGGACAAAGTGGGGCGCGCCTCGCTCATTCGGCTGGGACATCAGAGTGTGCCTCCTCTCAGTCTGGTTTGTCTCATCGTACTCTGACCTTGAAATCACAAATCCGTCGATTTCGCCCCTCTCCAGCAGTTCGGCCAGCGCCTTAGGAAGACCTCTTTGGCCCTCAGGGGGTACGAATCCAGGAACCAAAACCCCCAGTTCCTCGGATGAGACTGCTTGAAGGTCTGGCCTCGCCCTGAGAAGTTGTCTGCGGATCAAAACTGAATCTGAGACTATTATTGCCGACTTTGGCTGGTATGTCAGACGGTCTGGGGATACTAGGACCTGACTTGCGCGCCTGGGAGTTCTGGCCCCTATTACCTGACAACCACCATCAGATATCACTCCCTCTCTGCCGAAAATCTCTATCGCTGGGATTGCCAACAGATCGAGGTCCCCCTCTGAAAGTGATTTTATTCCAGAGTCAAAACCCTTGACGGAAACGACTGAATGCTCGATATCCCCTAAGTCGTTGGACTCGAAGTGGGTGGATATCTGTGAAGACACTTTGCAAGAAGGCGAATCCAGAGTTCCAACAACTATCCGGTTTTCCATCGCATCCACCTCAAGGGGGGGGCACGCCATGTACCCAATCTGAGCGGCGTGCGCACCCGTTGATATATGCGACCCCTAGGCTGAAGACATCATGGAAGCGGAGAAAATGGAGTCAATGACTCTAGATTCTATCAAGAACTTAGTCGAGGATTCCATAGAAGAGTTGGTCCTAGAAAAAATGAGTTCGCACCTCGATAAACCGGTGATGTCCATCGCTAGTGACGTGCTTCTGGGAGGGGGGAAGAGGTATCGCCCCATACTGGCCATACTTTCTTACAAAGCTGCAGGGGGGGAGGACTACAGAGAGGCGTTAGACCTAGCCCTATCCTCTGAGTTAATTCACACGGCGACTCTAGTCCATGACGATGTGAACGATCAATCAAAAATGAGGCGTGGCAAACCGACAATACACTCGACCCATGGGTCCTCTCATGCGATAATCTCTGGTGATTACCTGTTCGCATTGGGTTTCGAACTCGGGGCCAAGTACGAAGAAAGAGTAGTCGGAAATGTGAGAGACTCGTGCGCAGGGATAGCGTCGGGAGAGATCCTGCAGATCGAGCACATAAATGACCTGAATACAAGTCCAGAGGACTACTACGCAATTATCGATGGCAAGACTGCTGGGCCCTTCGCCTCAGGATGCGCGAGTGCCGCAATGATAGCAGGTTCGAGTGAGGAAGTTTCCGATGCATTGTGGGGCTACGGGATGGAACTTGGGAGGGCCTTCCAACTTGTGGATGACATCCTGGACTTGGTAGGGGACGATCTCATCGGTAAGCCACGCGGAACGGATGTCCACGATGGGAAAATGACGTTGCCCATCATCTACGCACTAACAATGCTACATGGAGCCGATAGGGATCAACTAAGAGACGTCCTGATCAACTTTGGAGATGACAGGCTGCACGAGTTGGTCGAACTACTGGAACAGGCAGGTTCATTCGAATATGCTAAATTACTTGTTTCTAACCATGTGGAAAGGGCTTTGGAACATATCGAAAGTCTCCCCGATTCTGAGGAGAAGGAAATGCTAACGGAGATCGCTTTGATCTCGGAGTCAAGGACCAACTAACTGAGGTGCTCCCCCTGGACGAGGAGAAGTACTGGGATGCGATAATCATCGGTGGTGGGCCAGCAGGTAGCACCGTTGCAAGATATGCAGCGGAAGGTGGTTTGAGTGTCTTGGTTATTGATGGCAGAGACCCAATAGGTTCTCCGCTACAATGCGGAGAATTGGTCCCTACGAATGAGGAAATGAAGAGACTGTGCCCCCGGGTTCCAGAAATGGACGACCTGTTCAGAACTCCTGAGAATGCTGTCTCTAGGATATGCGAGAAAATGAGGATTGTCAAGCCAAATGGCAAAGGTATTGACTTCGATTTCGAAGGGATGGTTCTGGACAGGGTCGCACACGATGAGGCATTGGTCGAGCTAGCACGTTCAAAGGGTGCAGATTATCTCCTAGGGAAACGAGTCAAACGCGTCGAGGAGGATTCCGTAGTTCTATCCAATGGGACAACCATTAGGGGGAGGGTGATTGTCGGGGCCGGAGGGCACAATGACCCGATTAGAAAGCGATATTGGGACGAGGGGTCCCTTAACATCCCTGTAAAATTCGCACTCAAGAATGGGAGTCATTCCGACGCTCTAGAGTTGCACTTCGGATCCGTGGCCCCGGGTGGGTATGCCTGGGTCTTCCCTAAGGACTCAGGGTCGAATATTGGATTAGGGATACAGAGAAAGATGTCTGGAGGCAGGAGCCTAGAGGAATACGCGAATGATTTCATCGAACGATTCGAAGGAGAGGAGGGTTTCCGAGGAGCTGGATATCTTCCAATGTCAGGGACTGTTCGTACGTTTGTGAAGGGCAATTACCTGCTAGTCGGGGATTCGGCAGGAATGGTTCTGCCATCAAACGGGGCAGGCATCACCATCGCGATGATTGGAGGGAGGATTGCAGGTGAGGTGATTTCCGAGCATCTCAATAACGGCACGGATCTGAAAGAATATGAGGAGAGATGGGAGTCTCAGATGGGGGATGTGATGAGAAACTCGAAGAGATCTTTCGCCATTGGAAGCATTATGTTTAGATTTCCCGATTGGGTCCTGAATATTGCATTCAACTCCCTGACTAAGGGGATGATTTGGAGGGCTGTGACCTGTCGGAGAGTCTTCTGGTTTTTCTAAGGCGCGCGAGCGGACCAGATAGTTGCCATTCCCGGGAAGATTACTCGAGCCTTGACATCTACGAATCCGACCTCCTCCAACATAGAAACATAATCCCTGGTTGTCCCGAATTCGGAGTATGTCTTTGTGAGCCACTTCCATGGGTGGTCTCTCTGGCCACATACTAACCTGGCATACCCCCCCACCCATATCCTCATCCATAGAACCCCCAGGAAACCGTGAACTCGATTCATCTTAGCAGGATCTACGATGATTATGGGAGAGCCCGGCCTTAGGACTCTTAGGGATTCAGAAAGGCCGGCTTTCTTGTCATACCAATCCCTGAATGAGAACAGCGAACAAAGCGCGTCAAAGGAGTCGTCATCGAAAGGAAGTTCTTCTGCAGTGCCCTCGACGAAAATTGCCGGTTCATCACCCCTCTCCTGGCGGGAAGAGTTCACTCTCTCCTCGGCCGCGGTGAGCATCTCGGGAATTGGATCTAGGCAAACCATCTCCCTGCCAACGACATCCTCTGCAAAGCTTCCGGGACCACATCCAACCTCCAGGATTTTCCCGTCCGGAAGCATCCCCCTGACCATTCGACGCCATCTTGATACCTGTCCCAAGGTAGCGAAGCGATTGATTCTATCATAGACGGGGATTGTGGCCAAGAGGTTTCTCTGGAGTTCATCCCAATCATCGACACCCATCCCCTGTGCGTCCATGTTGTAGTCCCAGAGAAGGCCGTATTTGGAAGGTTCCCGAGAGGGTTCATAGACGGAGTCAAACTAGTGGAATGCGCGAGGTTATCATCATAAACTCCTCAACGGTCGCCGAATTCACCGTAGGTGCATAGAATGGGACGAGAAGAGGTTCTACGAGCAATAAGACAGGCCGAGAGTGAGGCAAAGCAAACTATAGCCGACGCAGAGTCAAAGGCAGCAGAGATTGTTTCAAAGGCAAGACTGACTGCTACTGAGATAATCCAAGCAGGAAGATCGGACTCTGAGTCCAATGCCCAGACTAAGATTACCGAAGCGAGAAGTGCTGCCGAAAGTGAGGCGCAGAAGGTATCCAAAGAAGGAGACTCAGTAATCGGTTCAATTCACGACGGTGGGGAAGGAAGCAGAGAAGATGCAGTTAATGCAGTTCTAGATGCCTTCAGGTCCTGAAATTCTAGAGGAATTAGATGTCACAAGTAAATACTCAGCAGATGGGCCGGATGGTTGCTGCTGGGAACAAGGAGGATTTGGGGCAGACTGTAGATATCCTTGCCCGTCTCGAGGCCTTGCACATTATCGATTACGATGGCAGTGAAGATGGGTTCTCGCTTGGTTCTCCAGAAGAGGGCACAGAGGAGGTCGGGCGCGAACTAGTCAAGGCAAGGGCAGCGGCTTCGGTTGTGGAGGCATCGGGTCCGGCAAGACCGGTTCCTGCTGGCCCGGTAAGGGATTCTCTCGGAGGTGAGCTGCCCTCCAAGATTGACCAAGTTCTTTTGGATAGTTCGAGAATTGATGACTTGGAAAATGAAATCTCCTCCCTTGCAGAAGAAGAGGAAGCCCTCTCACAAATCTCCCCCCTGGGAATTGACCTTGAGCTTCTTGGTGGTTACAAAACCATCACATCATTCGTTGGAACAGTGGAAAACATTGCTGAAGCGAGAGAGGCAGTGGGTTCCGGGTTAATCATCGAGGGGAAAACCGGAAAGTCTGGATTAATTGCTGCGTTCGTAAGAAACCAAGAATCAGGGCAAACTTCTTCCAAACTGGAACGGGCTGGATTCGAAACCATTCAGATTCCAGAGGGAGAGGGTTCGGCTACTGACCGACTATCCGAGGTTAGGAAGGCGAAGGGCACCCTAGAGGGAGAGAAGTACGACCTAGAAAAAAGGATAGAGGATTGGAGCAACTCGAATGGGGAGATGCTTCTGTGTGGACTAGAAGTCCTGGAGAGGGATCATGATGTGTTGACCGCTCCAGTTAGAATAGCGGTGTCCGAGCATGCCTTTGTCATCGATGGATGGGTTGCAATGGGTAGATCCGAAGAAGTCCAAAGGGCACTGAAGGACATATGCCTATTCACAGAAGTAACTCCATTCGAGATGGAAGCGGGCGGAGGGGGTCACGGACACTCTGACCACCACCACAGTCAGAAGATGCCACCAATTGCATTCCAAGAAAGGAACTCGAGCAGACCAATGGAATTGCTTACCGATGCTGTAGGAAGGCCTGCTTATGGAAGAATTGATCCCACGGTATTCATGTTCATCACCTATCCTATTTTCTTCGGAATAATGCTTGGTGATATGGCATACGGACTCGTGACAATGGGTCTTGGTGCACTCCTAATGAGTAAATCTGGGACAAACGAGATGCTGAAGTTGGGTGGAAAATTCCTGATGTACATTGGATTTGGGACCATCGTCTTCGGTTACATATACGCAGAGTTTGCTGGATGGGAAATTTTCCCTCATTACGGTTCAAACCCGGCTGTGGCTCTACAGATGTTCTACCCAGATATTGCCGAGGGAACTTATCACGCATGGAGTGCTTCACTCCCACTAGGAATCGAACTGGCCTTTCCCTTCCACAGAGTGGTCATGGTTGATAGTCAGGGGAATCTAGAACATTTGATCCTACTTACCATCTATTTGGGTATGATTCACGTATTCCTTGGACTTGTGATTGGATTCAGAGACATAATGCTTTTCGGCAATGGTCATGGAGGATTTGGGTTCGTCTGTGCATTCTTTGAGAAAGGCGCGTGGATGATCCTTCTAGTTGGGGGATTCATGTTTGCCTATGGCTTCATAGGACCGGCCGACTGGATGATGGAACCGGGTGCAGCGATTGCGATTGTTGCAACTGTGATGCTAATGTGGACTCTGTACAAGTATCATGGGGTGCCGTTTCCAATCAATATCGGACTTGCCCCCATAGAAGCAGTTGGCATGATGCCCACAGTGATATCATATGTCAGATTATTCGCGGTTGGTGTTGTGGGCGTCAAAATTGCAGAAACTGGAAATTCCATGCTATTCGATGAAATTACCTTTGACGAGCCTCTAATGGCAATCGTACTCATACTCGGCTGGTTGGCGGTTCAGTTCTTCGCATGGGGGCTGGGAGTATTCAGTCCGAACATTCACGCTGCAAGATTGCACTTTGTAGAGTGGATGAGGCAGTACTATGACTCAAGCGGGGAGGCTTTCAACCCATTCGGCCTTCGAACGCAATACGTGGAGGTTGACTAAATCAGATTCCAAGCCTAGGCTTGAAAAAATAAGGAGGAAAAAAGAATGAATAACAGAAAAACAATGACTGGAATGAGTACCCTGATGGCCCTATTCTCGTTTGCAATGTTTGCATCCGTGGTTTCGGCAGCAGAGGGAGACGTGGAAACGACGTCCTACAACTGGGATGCAGCAAAGCTTGGCGCGGGAATAGCACTAGGACTGGCAGGAGTCGGTACTGGACTAAGCCAAGGGCCAATTGGAGCAGCAGCAGTGGGAATGATTGCCGAGGATTCGAGCAAGTTCGTAACCGGACTGATCTTCACCGCTCTACCAGAGACCATCGTACTGTTTGGATTCCTTGCACTATTCCTGCTCTGAGCAGAGTGCGATATCCACACGGAATAGGAGGTTAGAAAATGACACTTGATGCATTGGCAGCAGAGATTGCCAGTCAAGCGGGGGCGGAGGCTACGACTATCGTCGAGGCCGCTCAAGCAGAGGCAAAAAGAATCGAAGAAAGTGCACGGAACGAGGTCTCTGAAGTCTCCTCCATTTCTTCGGACAAAGCCGAGAGGGAGAGTGCGCAATTGTCTGTAGAGGTAGTTGCCTCTGCCAGGCAAGCGAACCAGAAGAGGGCGCTAATCGCTCGCAGAGAAGAGTTGGATGCAACATGGGAGACTGTGAAAAATGAGGTCGGATCGCCCAAACTGAAGGGAAGGAAGCAGATACTCGACTCATTAGTCAAAGAGGCTAACAAATCCAAGTCTGGAATGATTATGAGACCTGTAGCTTCAGACAGAACGGCTCTTTCCAAGAGTAGCTTCACCATGGGTGACGATATCGAGGGATTGGGTGGATTTGTTCTTGAATCAAAAGACGGTTCCACTGTGTTAGATTTCAGATTCGACTTCCGATTGGAAGCGGCTTGGAAATCTAGCCTTGGGGAAGTAAACAATATCCTATTTGGAGAACAATGAGGGAGAGAGATGTCAAGGGCGCTGAACGGTCGTTCGAATCTATACAACGCTGCTGCGCGGGCGAAGGCCCGCAAAGCCTCGTTGATAGATACGACAAGGATGCGCCAGCTT
>Ga0208407_1001549_pt1 | contig 10477 bp, 8 predicted proteins | sample ETNtaG_9_FD_185775 | JGI IMG/M metagenome (GOLD analysis project Ga0208407, IMG submission 185775) | Marine microbial and viral communities from oxygen minimum zone, Eastern Pacific Ocean - ETNP201406SV69 (SPAdes) (version 2) | ecosystem: Environmental > Aquatic > Marine > Oceanic ...
TAAAGAAGGTGTCAATCCACCTGTGTACTATGGCGGTCCGGTTCTCAACAACGTGGTAGGAGTTCTACATAGCACAGAATACAAGTTGCCTAGCACAAACAAACTGATACAGGGCACTGTTGGATTCACTCTAGACAGTAAGATACTAAACGATGTAGCACAGGGCAAAGGACCTCTCAACACAATGATCACACTAGGTATGGCAAACTGGAACTCTTCTCAATTAGAGGAAGAGATAGAACACCCCCACGCACCGCAAATGAGTTGGCTTATGCTTGACTATGATGAGAAACTAGTGTTTGGGCAATTGGCAGACTCAAAACCCGACGATATCTGGGAAGAATGCCTCACAAAAGCGATCAAAAACAAGACAGCAGAAATCACCTCAAAACTATTCAAACACTAAGGTGTTTATTTTAATTTTTCCTTAAAAGCACCTTATTTTAATAACAGCACATATTATTAAATATACACAGTGAGGTAAACGTACTAATATGGCGACTTTCAACGACCCCTTGGCAATTGGGAAGGTAACCACTGCTGAAAACACATTTAAGATACAGCGTGGAGACCAAACAATAGAACTCAGTGAAGGTGATTTCATCTATCTAGATGATGTTATCAGTGCTGGAGGAACCGCTGTAGGTATTGCTTTCGCAGATGAGACAACAATGTCTGTTGACCCAAACAGTGTGATGGTTATAGATGATTTCGTGTACGATCCTGAAGAGCCCACAACCGGTTCAATGAGCGCCAATGTATTAGAAGGTAACTTCTCTTTCGTTTCAGGACAAATAGCAAAAGTAGGTAATGATGCAATGAAGGTTACAACACCAGTGCTTACAATTGGAGTAAGGGGTACACAGGTTGCAGGTAAGGCCAACACAGAAGGCGAAGACAACGAGATAGTTCTACTGCCAAACGAAGACGGAAGTGTTGGGCAGATAATGATTAAAAATGAAGGTGGTGAAGTGCTGTTGACCCAAGCATACCAGGCCACTACAATAACTGGTCCATACACTGTTCCAACTGTTCCAGTGATACTGCCAAAGACAGAAGTGCTTAAGAAGTTTGCTTCTACTATTGCAACAACTAGAAAAACAGAAAAGATTGCCAAAGTAGAAAGAGAAACGGAAGAAGCAGTAAAACAAAAGGAAGAAGCAGAAGAAGAACAAGAAGAACTAGAAGAGGAAAAAGAAAAACTTGAGGAAGAACAGGAAGAACTAGAGGAAGAGAAAGAAGAACTAGAAGAAAAGGTTGAGGAACTTGAGGAAGAGAAAGAGGAAGTAGCAGAAGAGAAAGAAGAGATCGAAGAGAAACTTGACGAAGTGTTTGAGGAAAAAGAACAGATCGAAGAGAAGCAGGAAGAAGTTGCAGAAGAAATTGAGGAACTTGAAGAGAAATTAGAAGATGCCAACATACAAGAAAGACAGGCCATTAAACAAGAACTAGAAAAATTAGAAGAAGAATTTGAAGAGATAGAGGAAGAAGTACAAGAGATAGAAGAAGAAATCCAAGTTGTTGCTAAAGAGAAGGTAGCGGTTGAAAAGAAAGTACGAGAGATTGAAAAAGAATTTGAACAAGCACAGGAAGATTTTGTTGAGATAGAACAGAAAGTAGAATTTGTAGAGAAAGAAGTATTACAAGTAATAGAAAAAGAATTAGTGATCGAGCAAGAGATCAAGATGGTTGAACAAAAGTTTGACGCAATCGTGCAGGAATTTGAAGTGTTCCAAAAAGAATTTGTACAGGAGTTTGAGGACTTCATACCAGCAGATGAAATACAGCAGTTCATGGAAGAAGCACCGATAGAACTTATTGAGGAATTCCAAGAGAACATTATAGAAAAATTAGAAGAAGAAAAAATTAATGTACAGGAAAATGAGAACGAAGTAGCAAAGGACGAGGATCCATTCGCTGAAGAGAACGTTGAGAAGAAACTGGACGAACTAGATGAGAAGCAGGAAGAACTTATAGAGAAGGCCGACGAACTAATGGAGAAGGATATGCAACTCCAAGAGGAAGCCAAAGAACTGGACGAGAAAGCAAAGGAACTTGAGAAAGAAGCACAGCAGTTAGAGAAAGAAGCGGAAGAGGCCTACAAGAACAACGACGAAAAAGCCATAGCAGAAATAGAACAGAAGTTTGAAGAACTAGATGAGGAGTTCCAACAGATAGATGACGGTTTCCAAGAGATTGATGATCAGTACCAAGAGATTGATGAAGACTTTGAGGAACTTAACAAAGAATTTGTTGCCATAGACGAGGAATTACAAGAAGTGTTCCAAGATGGAAATATGCCTGTTAGAATACCGGATGAAGGCCCGGGGTTCAACGAGGACAATGACGTGTTCAATGTTCCGGAAGATGAACAGGTTGACGTCAACGTAGAAGAATTCATACAGGAAGAAAAACAAAAAGTAATGGAAGACAATGTGTTTGCAGAAGAGGCCAACGATTTCTTCGAGAACGAAGAGATACAGGAAATGAACGTTGATAACAACGTCAAGGATATGTTCATAATAAACGCGGCGCAGATAGATCAGTTCATAGAGGGTGCTGGTAACAATATTAACAACGCAGATGACTATTATGAACAGGAAGACGAGATGGACGATGTCTTCTATGTGGTTGATAACAACGAAGAATTATACAACGTCGCACTGGAGGCAGACAATTGGTTTGATCAGTTCATAGCGGACCTAGCCGAGGACCAGAACATAAACGTTGCTCCATGGTTGGACATGCCCAACGATGTAAGTGTGAATGAAAACCTAGCAGTGAATGACACACTGGGTTACGTGTATGGATCAGATGCCAACGGTGATCAACTGACATACAGCATTTTAAGTGATCCGTCAGGCAAGTTAAAAATAGACGGCAACAGAATTTATTTAGACTCTGCGTTCTCAGTCACTGAAGACACCACATACAACATATTATTAAAGGTGCAAGATCCATACGGAGCATCAGATGTAGACGAATGGCAGATCACAGTAGAGAACAATCACTCACCTGTTTTTTCACCCACAAGCACTGTGTCATTGGCAGAGGACGTTAGTACAGGCACATCAGTGGCAACAATATCTGCCGCGGACCAAGAGCTTGAAACTATGACATATTCAATCACGGCAGGTAACACAGGCAACGCATTCACAATCAATTCAAGTACAGGTGCAATAACAACTGCGGCGGCACTGGATTACGAGACCACAACCAGTTACACACTCACAATAACTGCCACAGACGCATTTGGCAACGCAACCACAACCACACAGACAGTGAACGTCACGGATGTCAACGAGGTGATAAGTGCCAATGATCCAAGTGCCTGGGTCACAGCAGGAGATGGTTCAGCGGGTGCCTACAAACTGAAGATTGGATACACAGGAACGGGAGATGGTGGTGGCATGATCACGGAACTGGGACACACAGCAGAGGCCTACAATGCCAACAACCTCAGCACTTATGACGTGGTAGTATACTACAACTCCAGTAACAGTGCTTTACTTAACAGTCCACTCAGTACGTCATTTACCTCGTGGGTCAATGACGGTGGTGTGTTCGTGATGTATGACAGATATGTCAATAACAGTAAACTGGACTACGACCTTCCAGGGCACTACGGCAACGTGACCTCGACGAGAGGTGGTTTTAGTGGCCTCACCGAGAGGACCTACAACATTGTGGACGAGAGCACCAGCAACCTGCTCAAGTACGGACCGGGCGGTATCCACATTGATGGCAACAGCGGCTACACACACGCCGGCAACAACCATCTGGGTGAATTCCACCTCGGAGGTGGTGGTTATACCAATCATGGTTACATGAGCAACCTAGATTCAGACGTGTTGGGATTGGCAACAAACGACAACAGCAGTCACTACGTGGATGCTATATGGGAATACGGTGACGGTGCGGTGTACTACTCCACAACACCACTGGACCACTACATTGGTTCCGGTTTCGCGGAGAACGATGCCTGGGACGCCTACGCACTGAACAGCCTACACTACGCATCCAGTTTGATATTCGACGGATACAGTGTGCTGAACGGCACCAGTTCGGCGGACAAGATGTATGGAACCACAGGCGATGACACTTTCGCACCAGGCACAGGTTCAGATGAGATATGGACCGGCAATGGATCAGACATCATCAAGTACACAGCACTTAATCAATCAGACCTAACAGGTGACAATGACGTGATAGTAGACTTTAACAAGGACTATGACAAGATAGACATCAGTGCGATCACAAACGGAGCAAGTATTTCAAGAACACTGACCAACAACACACTGTTCAAGATAGACTACAACAACGACGGCACTTACGATATGCAATGGGATCTGGACGACTACACAGGCACAGCAGACCAGGTAACTGTGGTAACATAAATATGGTTACTTTATGCGGAAACTAGCAGTCTACATATTAATATTTCTGATGTTCAACTTAAATGTTGCCCTGGCGGAGTGCGAGTGGCAATTGGTTGAGGAGACCCCTACGTACATCAGGGAGCAGTGTAAAGCAGGCACAGGTATGGGTGCTAGGATACGTACAAAAGACATCAACGGCGAAGTTGGTGAGTTCAAAGTAGTGGGTAAACAGGCTAGCCCGTTAAAGAAATTCAAAGACAAAGTAGAAGAAGCACCTAAGGTAGTAGAGAAGGTTGAGAAGGTCCAAGAGATAGAAAAAGAAGTTAAAATAACAGAGAAGAAAGTCAAAGAATTAAAAGAAGAGAAAAGTGTTGTTGAAAAAGTAGAACAACACGTGGAAGAAGAACAACTTGCTAAAACTCCAATTGAGGACACAACTAAACCTGAGATTAAAAAAGAAATTGCTAAGAAAGAAGTAGACACCAAATCAGATGAGAAACTTGTACAACAAGCAGAAGAGAAAGCCTGGGCAGATATAGACACAGAACAAAAAGTAGATTGGATGCAACTTCGTGAACTACTACCGAGACTGATAGTAGAGAATGAGAAGATCATAGCCGCAGAACAGGACTACGAGGCCGCAAAAGAAACTTTGAAATCAGAGTACACAGCATACCATCCACAGGTCACTATATCCATAGGAAACAACTGGGAGGATGACAGGACACCTGCAAAGGGAACACATCCAAGCAATACAATCACACATGACTCTAAACAGGGCATACAGAAATCAATAACTGTGACACAAATGATATGGGACGCAGGCAGAACCAACTCAGTGATAGACAAAGCCAAGCACACAACACAGCAGGCCTACTACAGACTGGAACTAGTTAAAGAAGATGTTGTAATGGAGGCCATCAACGCATGGTTAAACTTGATGAAAGCATACAACACACACGAAGCCAACAAGAAAGTTGAGGCAAATGCAAAGATCACACTTGCAATGACAATTGAAAAAGTTAAAAAAGGTGAAGGTTCTAAACTAGAACAATTACAAATAGAACAACAATATAGAACATATCAAACATTGGCTATGACAAGCAGACTAGGACTTGACTCTGCTATACAAAGATTCCAAAACGTCTGGAGATTTGAACCAAAGAACATAGCACAGATGCCTAAGCCAATGATAGATCTTCTAGGTATAATACCTGTACAAGGTGCTCCTGTGTCTGACAACACTGCACTGAAGATAGCCAGCATGGATATCATGATCGCAAAAGAGCAGTTGAGATTTGATGAAGCAGAATTCAAACCTAGAGTAGATGGCAAACTTTCTTACACAGAGAAGGATGGAGAACTTTCAGGCGGTTACGACACAGACAGTGCTAGGAAAGAAGAGTGGAGAGCAGATGTGACAATGACTTGGAAACTGTTTAACACAAAGAACAAACACATGACAAGTGCGGACAGGTCGAGACTTAAAGCCGCGGATCTGAGATACGCTGACACCTTGAGAAGCACACAGGAACAATTTACAAATGCGTGGAACAACTACGTGTTGGTTGAACAGAACCTAGAAACACTAAAACGTACAGTGGAAATCAACGACGAGATGTACAAACTCACATTGGCTGACTTCCAAGCAGGAAATTCACCCATTATGGCAGTGTTTGGAATGAAGACTGCACACCTTATGAGTGAGGTTGCGTACAAGAACGCACAGATAGACTGGCAGATTGCTAGGTACCAATTGCACAAAGTCCTAGGACTAGTAGATCCAATACTTTAATATTACCAAATTAATTAAATACACATATAATGACAAGTTTCCTACGACATCTGTTCCGCGACAAAGTCACAGCCATAATGCTGTTGACCAGCAGTTTGATCATCGCCATCTGTGCGTTGGCACCTGCACTGTTCGTAATAATCGTGTTGAACAAGTACCTGGCATCGGGTGTGACATCAACGCTGATATCGTTGGCCATGGGTGCCATACTGTTGTTGGCATTTGAATTTGGATTTAGACAGAACAGGGCAGGCATGATACAGCAGTTGAACATCAGGATATTCTCTCCATTGTTGAATGCGTATGCAAAGAAGATCAAAAGCACACAAATCACAGGAGAACAGTTCAAGAAACTGGAAGTAGCGGGTGCAACCATCAAAGGTGCAACCAGTTCCGGCATCACAGGTTGGATCCTTGACTGGCCATTTGTGTTGGCGTTCCTCGTTGTTCTACTTTATATAAATTGGACAGCGGCACTTATCGCGGCCATATTCATGGTCATCATGATGGTGTTGACTGCACAACGGATGAACCTAAGCCTGCAGAGTGACAGCACAGCGAACTTGGAGATATTTTTAACAGGACTTATGACAGTGGTAATCATGTCAGTGGGTGCCACACAGATAATTGCAGGCACACTGGACGTGGGACTACTGATAGGTTCAAACATACTGGCGGCGAGGGCACTGCAAGGTGCAAACAAATACGCCAAAGCAAAGGAGGCAATAGCAAGACGTGACCGAGCAACAGCAGAAATCTTCAGTTTCATCAAACAATAAATTCTTTGTCTTGTTGACAACTCTATTTGTAACATTATTCGTGTGGGCATGGCACGCCAAGGTGGACATAACAACAGTGGCCAACGGAATGGTCATACCAGAGAACAATATCACACAACTAGGCACAATGGTGACAGGGGAGATTGTTAAAGTCAATTACAAGCAAGGTGACATTGTCAAGAAAGGAGCCACAATCTTTGTGATCAACGCAGGTGTTGGATACGAACCTTATCACGTTAAAGCAAACATCGATGGTAAAATACAAAACCTAACTCATCCCAATCCTGGATCTGTGGTTCAGAAAGGTGATGCACTAGCAGTTCTCGTGCCACTGGATCAGAAACTCATTGTCACTGGACAACTGCAAGTCAAAGATAGAGGATATGTTGAAGTAGGACAAATGGCAAAGATAAAACTTGCAAGTTCTGAAGCATTCACTTATCTTCCCATAGGTGCAAAAATTATTTCAATTTCTCCAGACGCTGTTAAATCTGACTGTTGTTCTTACTACATTCTAGAGCTTGAGTTGGATAACCAGAAGTTCACCAATGGAGATATGCAGTACAAACTTGTACCAGGGGTACAGGTACACGTGTTCGTGCTTACTGGTGAACGTACAATATTGAGTTATGTGACCACGCCTTTCCACAACAGTATAGGACAAGCACTACAAGAAAGATAATATGGAAGAAAAGAAACTAACAATCAGAGAAAGATGGAAAAAGGCTGTAACAGCCGACAACATTGTTGATTTAAGTGTTGATATGTTCCTTATATTGTTTGACGTGTTAAGTTCACCTATCCTTATTGTTATGAGATTAGTACGTTGGTTTATAAACAAATTCTTTGCACAACACATTAAAAATTTCTTTAAAAGAATAGTGCATTGGTTTATAGACAACAGGGTAAAACGTTTAGCCAAAGGACAAAACATATTTAGGTACTACTGGTGGCTGTGGTTACTCAGTCCAATAATACTTTTTGCATTAATGATAGGAGGTGCACTAGTGTTTGGACTATGGGAAGGATTGAACATTGGTTTTGAAGTGTTTGAACAGGAAGTGAAATAATGAAAATATTTACAAGCATATGGATGGTTATAGTAGTTGCCTCTGTGTTATTAGGAATCAGGATAGACAACAGTGATACAGTTAAGACTCTAAGATACAAGACTTGGGATTATTTCCAACAGATACAGCCACGTGCTGATGTCAGCGACAAGATAGTTGTTGTAAACATAACGGAGGAAGACCTCATGACCTACGGTCAATGGCCATGGCCCAGACATGTACTAGCCATGTTCCAAGCAATCCTTTCTGACTCAGGTGCGGTGGTTGTGAACTACAATGTTTTGTTTGCAGAAGCAGACAGGATGGGGAGCAAGGAATATCTGAAAAATTTTCCAATGGACGAAGAGATTAGAAAACAACTAGAGCAAGTACTCACAGACACAGATAAGATTTTTTCATTTATTATAAGTGAGAGCAAGAATGTTGTACTAATGATGAGTGTGAAAAACGAAATAGACAACGTGATGCCAACATCCACACCTATAATACAGAAAGGTGATGCGTTACCTTGGTTGTACGAGTACAACGGCATAGTGCCACCGCTGACACAACTTACTGTTGGAGTAAAAGGGATTGGAGTAAACGTAACATCTCCTGAACCAGACGCAGTTGTAAGAAAGATGCCTGTGCTTATACGTGTTGGTGGAAAGATATATCCAAGTATGTTATTGGAAAACATTAGGATAATAAACATGAGCAAAAGAATAAAGGTTATTGCAAAACAGCATGGTATAGATGAAATCCTTGTTAGCAAAAAAGCAGGCGTACCAGTTAATCACAATGCTGAGATGTACATCAACTACGCAGACCCATCAAAGTACACACAACTGTCAGTACAAGACGTCTTTAGTAAGGAACACGCAGACAAGATTAAAGGCAGGATAGTAGTAGTTGGAATGGACGCCGCAGGGTTAAGTGTATTAAAATACACACCACATGGTCTTACAACAGATCAGATGATAACCGCACAGGCTTTAGATACAACAATGACTGGCAAGTACCTATACAGGGCACCACAGGCAGACACCTATGAAATAATCTTTATGAGTTTACTTGGTTTGTTAATGATAATATTGATTCCTCGAGTTTCTGTGTTGTTTTCAGTTCCTTTGTTGTTGTTTGTGTTAGGTGGAATAAGTTATGCATCTTTTATGGCTTATGCAAACAAAGGATTTTTAATTGATCCATCATTTGCAGTGCTTTATATATTTTTAATTTGGTCGCACAGCACATATAATAATTTTGCAACACAAAGCAGGCTAAGACAACAGATTAAGAAACAGTTTGAACACTATTTGGATCCTGGAATGGTCAAAAAATTACAGAAAGATCCGTCACTATTGAAACTGGGCGGTGAGAAAAGAGACATGACTTTCTTGTTCTGTGACATCAGAGGGTTTACTCCTATAAGTGAGAAATACAAAGGTAATCCAGAAGGCCTAACAAAATTAATCAATAGATTCCTTACACGTATGACAGATGTGATAATAGCAAACGGCGGAACAATAGACAAGTTTATGGGCGACTGTATAATGGCATTTTGGAACGCACCTATAGAAGATGGCCAGCACGAAGAACACGCTGTACAGGCCGCGATAGATATGCAAAACGAATTATTAAAACTTAACATACAATTGGCGGCGGAAGGCCTACCAACAATAGCAATAGGCATAGGAATAAACACAGGTGAAGCGTTGGTTGGTAACATGGGATCTGATCAGAGATTTGATTATTCCGTTATAGGTGATGCAGTTAACTTGGCCGCACGTCTTGAAAGTTCAAGCAAGACACTTGGTAAAACACTTGTGATAGGTGAAGAAACAGTTAAGGCCGCAAAACTGAATTACAATTTTGAATACATAGATCAAATAACAGTCAAGGGCAAGACTGAAGAAGTCAAAGTGTACACAGTCAAACATTAAATACACACATAATGAGTTTTTGGAATCTAGTAGCAGAACTTGGTATGCCTATAGCGGCAACAGTGGGCCTTGGTGCGTTTATAATGGTTATTATAAAATACATACTGGGGTCAGTTGTTAGTAGCATAAATTTTATTGAGAGTGTGATCACGCAACTAGACAACAGAGTAAAAACAATGAACAACGACATACTTAAGATTGACCAGGAAGTGTCAGAGCAACTTGGACTGCCTGTTGACACAGACAGGATCGCAAGGGCAGACGGTAAAGTAGACGCAAGGAAAGACTAATGGATATAGTAACACTGATAAATGATTATGGATTTCCTGTAGTTGCGGTTTTCTTTCTTGCTTACTTCATCTGGTATCTTTACAACTACATTGTAAATCAAATCAAGCCAAAACTTGGTTCAACATCAGCGACACTAATAAAATTAATCGACAGAGTTAGACTGTTGGACAACGACCTGATTAGGCTACAGACTAAAGTACGCACTTTACAGAAAAAAAAGAAGTAGTACAATATAACTTTC
>Ga0208407_1001555_pt1 | contig 10455 bp, 14 predicted proteins | sample ETNtaG_9_FD_185775 | JGI IMG/M metagenome (GOLD analysis project Ga0208407, IMG submission 185775) | Marine microbial and viral communities from oxygen minimum zone, Eastern Pacific Ocean - ETNP201406SV69 (SPAdes) (version 2) | ecosystem: Environmental > Aquatic > Marine > Oceanic ...
AACAGATTGGATATCAACAGGAAACTATGCATTAAATTATTTGATGACTAGTGACTTTAACAAAGGAATTCCGTTAGGCAAAGTAACAGTACTTGCAGGTGAATCAGGGGCAGGTAAATCTTACATAGCATCAGGAAACATTATTAAGAATGCACAGGATCAAGGTATATTTGTTATACTAATTGACACAGAGAACGCATTAGATGAACAATGGCTACAAGCATTAAAGGTAGATACATCAGAAGACAAACTTTTAAAATTAAGTATGTCGATGGTCGACGATGTAGCAAAAACTGTTTCAGAGTTTATGAAAGGTTACAAAGACCAACACGCAGATAACAAAGAAGGTGCACCTAAAGTGCTATTTGTTATAGACAGTTTGGGTATGATGTTAACTCCAACTGACGTTAATCAGTTTGAAGCAGGCGACATGAAAGGTGACTTGGGTAGAAAACCTAAGGCATTAACGGCACTTGTAAGAAACTGTGTTAATATGTTTGGTAGTTGGAACGTAGGACTTATAGCAACCAATCACACATACGCATCACAAGATATGTTTGATCCTGATGATAAGATATCAGGTGGACAAGGATTTATCTATGCATCAAGTATTGTTGTTGCAATGAAGAAATTAAAACTAAAAGAAGATGAAAAAGGCAATAAGGTTACTGACGTAAGAGGTATCCGGGCCGCTTGTAAAGTTATGAAAACCAGATATGCTAAACCGTTTGAAGGTGTGCAAGTCAAGATTCCATATGACACAGGAATGGATCCATATAGTGGACTTGTTGACTTGTTTGAGAAAAAAGGTTTACTAGTACAAACAGGAAATAGATTAAAATACGTTGATCCACAAGGAAAAGAACACATAGACTTTAGAAAACAATGGACAGGTGATAAATTAGATATGATAATGGCAAACTTTGAAGAAGTTGCACCTGCTGAATCAACAGAAGAAGAAAAAGAATAAAATGATAGATTTCACACACGAAGATATAGAACGATTGTGGAATGCCATTATGCATTATGTTCCAGAAAGACAAAAACTGGACTGTGCTATAGATTTTATTAAAAGTCTAGAAGACATAGGTGTTGAAGTTGACGAAATAAAAGCGTCAGCCGAATACGATCCCAAGTTAGAAGAAGCCATCAACACTGTGTTCGAAGATGAAGAAGAGTCAGACGGATACGGCGACGATGATTAATTGGTACAACGAAGTTAGCAGAAACCTAGACAAGATACCAAACTGTGTAGCATACTTTGATAAGGAATTACTAGAAGCCAGAAAGCAGTGTAAGATACATGGTAATTTGGAAAGAGCCAGTGCGGCATTGCCTGGTATAGTAGAAGAAAGATTTAGCCAACTACAACAACTAGAAGCAATACTAGAATATCTAAACATAGAATTAAGAAGATTAAGATCCAAAACTTTCAGAAAATATCTAGAAAACTATAACAGGGCGTTATCAAGTAGAGATGCAGAGAAGTATGTGGACGGCGAAGATGATGTCGTTGACATGGATAAAATTATAAATGACTTTGCATTGATAAGGAATCAATGGTTAGGCATCACCAAAGGTTTAGATCAAAAACAATGGCAAATAACAAACATTGTTAAATTGAGAGTAGCAGGAATGGAAGATGCCGACATCAAATAATAGAATAATCTTAACAGACGTAGACGGCGTACTTTTAGAATGGGAACACCATTTCACAAAGTGGATGTTACAACGGACACTGTTTGACGATAGAGGTGCTAGGTATCACCCATACAAACTATTACCCGATAAACAAAACACATACGAGATGGCAGAACGTTTTGGATTAACTATAAAAGAAATTCGTAAAGAGATTAGAGAATTTAATAGGAGTGCATGGATGGGCACACAAAGACCTATGCTTGAATCTCAAACTTGGGTAAAACTTATGGCCGCGGAGGGATGGACATTCATACCCATTACATCTCAGACATCAGATATACCTGCACAACAGTTGCGTAAAAGAAGAATGGGAGAACTATTTGGCGATCATGTATTCACAAATTACCATATACTAGGCACAGGTGCTGACAAAGACAGTGCATTAGCGGAGTTTCATGATACCAGACTATATTGGGTCGAAGACAAGCCAAAGAACGCTGTAGCCGGGCTCAAATACGGTTTAAAGCCTATATTAATTGACCACCCATACAATCAAGACTTCAATCATCCTGACATTATACGTGTAAGTAATTGGAAAGACATACACCAAATAGTTTCAGGAAGAAAATGAAAATATACGTAGGGCACGACAGCAGAGAAGACATAGCATACCAAGTGTGTGAACACAGTATCAAGCGTAGAGATCCATCAGCAGAAGTTATTCCCCTTAAACAAAAACAGATGCGAGACCAAGGACTGTATACAAGGCCTGTGGATAAACTTGCATCTACAGAATTCACATTTACTAGATTCTTTGTCCCTTACATGAACGACTTCAAAGGGTGGGCAGTATTCTGTGATTGTGATTTTCTTTGGAAGATTCCGTCACACGAACTTACGAAATATTGTGATTCATCAAAAGCAGTTGTAGTTGTACAGCACGATTACACACCAAAAGAAACAACGAAGATGGACGGTCAAACACAAACTGTGTATCCAAGGAAAAATTGGTCAAGTATGGTGCTTTGGAATTGCGAACATCCAAAAAACAAAATATTAACACCGGATCTTTTAAACAAAAAAGAAGCAAAATTCCTACATAGATTCAATTGGTTAGATGATAATGAAATTGGATCCTTGCCATTAGAGTACAACTGGTTGGTAGGTTGGTACAAGGAGCCAAGAGATGGTACACCTAAGATACTACACTACACAGAAGGCGGACCATGGTTTGATGGTTACCGAGATTGTGAATATGGCGACGATTGGAAGAAAGAACTGATCAACCTTTTCAGTGCGTAAAACACACCCCTAAAACAAGATAAGTACAGTTATGGCAAGACACAAAGAAAGAATGCTCGCGTGGATCGAGGAGTTAGGATTAATCGTCGTGCAATCTGAGATCAAACCATACGGACCTGGAACAAGGAGATACCATGTTGGTAGACATGTCGAAGAACCTGAACACAATGCATATCAATTACCAAGTGGTAAGTGGGCGTCAACTCATGGAGTACAGGAATGGCTTACACCTGCACCATTACCAGGGCCTCAACTCGAAGAATGGTTGAAAGAATATGCAGAAAAACACAATCCTGAATTATTCAAAAAGTGGAATGCTTGATATATTAGGATCCGCAAATGAAATTCCTAAGAAGATCAAAGGATGGAATCACACCTTTGATTTAGCCAAACCTTACATCAAAGAAAAAGGAATAGGTATAGATGTTGGCTGTAGAGAAGGCGGTTTCGCAAGAGAAATGGAGAATTATTTTGCTCACATACACTGCTTTGATTTCAGAGACAAGAAAAATATGTTTAAAAATAATGTTGTAGACATGACTAAATTTACCTATCACGTGTGTGGGATTGGAGAAGTAGAAGGTACAACGTACACAACAAGCAACAAAGTTGGCCGGATCAAAGATGACGGAGATGTGGCTGTACCAATGAAAACATTAGACTCATTTAAGTTTGAAAATATCACATTTATAAAATATGATATAGAAGGTTACGAACTAAGAGCAATACAAGGTTCTGAAAACACAATCAAAGCATATTGGCCTGTAATTGTAGTAGAACAAAACAAAGGCGACACAGATTCAAAAGCACTACTTGAATCATGGGGTTACACCTGTAAAGGTATAGACAAAATATTCAATCAAGATTACATAATGGTGAAAGATAATGTATAAAACGATCCCATTACCCACAGCGATTGCATTCGAACCAATCAATCTCTGTAATGCAAAATGTTACTGTTGTCCTTACACAACACTGAGTGAAGACAAAACATATCACGGTAAACTAATGACAAAAGAACAGTTAGGAAGTTTTCTACACGATTATGGATCACTGATAAAGAAATACAAAGTAGCAGATTACACCTGTTCTGTCTCACCATGGAGATACAGTGATCCACTTGTGCAACCTAACCTAGAATACATAATGGAACTGTGTGATTATTACAAGATTAAAATTGGACTATGTACTAACGGAGTATCCTTTACAAAGAAACAGTGTGAGATATTAGACAAATACACACACCTCCTAGGTAATATTCACATGAGTGTAATCGGACACACTGCGGCAGAACTGTGGGATTTCATGAAGATAAAAAAAGATAAGACACTTAAAAGTTTGAATTTTGTGAAAGAGAATTATCCTAGATTGTCAAAGAAAATTGCCATAGGCGTAAAACACAAAGATCAATCAGCGACTGCTAGTGCCTCTACAATCGCTGAATACCAAAATGTAATACTAGGCAGGGTAAAGTCTAAAAAGAATTGGGTTGAAAACAGGATGGGAGATGGCGACGGCGACTGGACCAAACCCTATAATGCTGTAATTGATAAAAACAACTACATGCAAGGATGTGCCATGGGGTCCGGTACTATTATGAGGAAAATGGAAGTATTAGTAAACGGCCAAGCGGTTTTGTGTTGTGACGATGCGGAAGGAAAAACAAACTATGGAAACATTTTTGAAATTGGCATTGAAGCGGCATGGAACAATATGCAAAAAGAACACGAAATAATATATGACAAAAAATATTCCGAAGCAAAAAAGAATTTGATATGTAATACTTGTAGTAGAGCAAAGTTCAATGGCAAATGGACGTCTGGAATGGCGGCTAAACTTAACTCTATGCAACAGGACACAATAAACAGGATAGGGAGTATGAGATGATTGGAGATCACTTTGTAAGTAAATGTTTAGACAGCACAACAATCAATAATCCGTGGCCTCATCAATATATCGAAAATACGTTACCACAAGACGAATTCCTTAAACTGCAGGAGCAGTGTCGCAACATCAATGTACCCAAAGACAAACTAGTTGCCATACATCCATATGATTTTGCTGACCATAATATAAAATTCTATGATCAACTATATGACATCAGTCAAAAATGTTTGAGTAATGCAAGAGAGTTGTGTGAACAATATCCGAATCATAGATGGTTTGATAAACTAGATGTCAATTGCCATATTTCTATTACTCCACCGTTGCCTTACAAGTTCTACATACATATGGAAGGGCTTGAAAAAATATGGAGTAGTGTAACGTACATCACACCTGAAGAGAATGTTGGGACAAAAATGTACACCGAACAGGACAAAAATACTTTTGTAAAAGAAGCAGAATGGAAACCTAATAATACTTTTATGTTTTGTGGACAGCAGAATAAAACATGGCACAGTTATGAAAGTGACCAAACACAACAACGAATAACATTGAATATATTTCTTGTAAATGCTCGTTCAAAAATAATTTCTTTTAGGAAGTAACGCTGATTTTTTCCTTTAATAAATTCACATCTGCCTGTAAATGTCTATCCCTTACTTTCGTCCAGACAAAGTTATCCCTAAAATTTATATTTAGATTCTTACGTATTTGATTCGCGGCATTATCATTCATTATCTTCTTTGCCTTGAATGTCACTGTTGGTAGGTACAGACATCGACCTAACTTTCGTGCAACTTTCTGGGTGTAGGTATCGACATGCCAATGCCAAAAGAACGGAGGAGCAAGGTATCCTAACGTGGTTATCCAATTCTTATGCACGGCAAAATGTGGTGCTGGTAAGGATTCGTCCGGCCACAGTGTTGGTTTAGTTGAAAGATTTTTGTTTCCCTTAGATCTTCCGTCACTGGGCACTACCATGAGAATTCTATCATCGTATTTGTTGAATTCGTCGCAAATAAGTTGATCCCAATTTTTTGTATCAACTTGCACATCATCACCCATAAGCATCACTATGTCATTGGTTGCCTTCTCTGCCATTAAGTTCCAACTGTAACAAGTGGATTGGTTTGGTCCAATTGTGTAGTGTTGTTCATCTAGTAAATCTTTGTACTCTTCTAGTCTTTGATCGTCGTCGTTAAGATAGAATAAAAATTCGGTGTTCCCTTTTTGTGTTTCTCTTGCTGTGTCAACTAACCTTTTTGCAAGTTCGGGCCTGCCTCTAGATGGGCAACAAAAGGAGATCATATAAGTTTTTTCTTCCAAGTGTCTGGGGTAATGTCATTTACTATCTCTAGCGGTAAATGGTATTGGAACTTTTTTGTGCCTCTTGTTCTTATGTATTCTGCTGTCTTTTTAACTGACTGTCGCATATTGGTTGCTGTGTTATAACCTAATAAGTCTCTTGCTTTGTCTGATGAACACACTGCCAGTTTAACTTCTTTGGGTCTGTCTTTGTGATGTATTGGATCTAAATTAAGTCCTGTTTCATTAGCACAGGCTTCTGCTAACTCATTGATTGTTATCGGTTCTTCGTCTGGTCCAATGTTAATTACTTCACCAACTACATTGTCTTGGAACGCAAGTGCATTCAAACAATACAAACAATCATCTATATAACTGAAACATCGTTGTTGCTTTCCATCTCCGTATATGATTGGTTGCTTACCCTGTAACATTCTATTCAACATAATAGACATAACGTTTCTAAAAGGATCATCATACTTCTGTCTCGGTCCAACAATGTTGTGTGGAACAGCAATAACATATTCAACTCCGTGCGTTTCACATAAATTTTTAAGCACATCTTCTCCGGCTTTCTTTGCAATACCGTATGGATCTTGGGGACGACATTCGTAAGTTTCTTTGTAAGGCATCTCATCATGATGTCCATACCTTGCCATGCTTGAACAATACACAATACGTTTGACTTTGTTTCTTATTGCCGCTGTAATAGTTGTAACTGACGCTTCAAATATATTTCTCGTAACAAGTACAGGAGAAAATACTGATAGGCCTTCGTAAGCCGTAGCGGCAGTATGATAAACTATGTCACAGCCTTCCATGGCCTTAGTCATGTTTTCTAAATCGCAACAATCCACTTGATGGAACTCTACATTTTGGGGAACGTTATCAGTGTAGCCACCAATCATGTTGTCATTGCCGGCCACTGTATGACCTTCTGATATCATTAAATCTGCTAGATGAGAACCTAAAAATCCTGCGACACCTGTTATAAAAATTTTCATTTTGAGTATTTAATTTAAGTTATGCACGGTAAAAAACTTTGTCTGGCCAGTGTTCCATGAGAACTTTAAAGCCTAAAGACTCTATATGTTTTTCTACTTCTCTGTTACTACTACCATATTTTTTAGTGTTATTGTTTAATTCTATCATTAGATATTGTACACTTTCTAATGTCTTTGTTGCACCTTTAAGTACTTCCATTTCGTACCCTTCCACATCAATCTTTATCATATCAACATCTTGATACTCCATACTGTCAATAGTAGTCATTCTTATATCGCCTTGTTGGTCAACCCGCTTTGCCTGTGTGAAGTCATCTTCGGTTAACGATATCCATTTTATTTCTGATCCAACAGCCTCCATTCTCGGAGTACAATTTATAGTACAATTACGTTGCAAACATTCAAAATGTATTTTGTCTGGTTCAAATGCAATTACTTTTTTAGCAAATGGTTCAATTGCTTTGGCCCACGTGCCACACCAAGCACCGACATCTATAACTGTTTTCATTTTTTTAGTTTGCGATTCGCAGTATTTTATAAATTTATTCAAACACTTATTCTGTGTAAATGGTGAACCGGATTTCCATTGTTCAATGTGTACGTCATTTGATGGAACCCAAAAGTCATTTACTTTTTCTATCTTCACAATAATCCTTTATCCATTAATATCTCTACTGCTTTTCCGTTGGCAATTTCTTCTGGTGTGAATTGTTGATAGGCCAAACTGTACAGCCAATCCTCACAACCAACAAAGTAAGGATTTTCAATGTCTGCAAGTTCTTGTCCTCCAACTTCTTTAGCAAAACTTTTTTCATCACATATTACAGGTATGCCCATACATTGTGCTTCTACTGCCGCAATAGAACAACTTGTTACACATACCCAAGCGTCTTTAAGGTCCTCAGATAAAGGAACTGTTGCCTCACTTGGTCCGGATGTTCCCCTGCCACGTGGTTTGTGTCGAATTTTTATTGGTCTATCTGTGTACCTTTTAATTTGTGATACAATGTCGTTTGTCCAATTTGGTTTATCTAAATAATCGTGTATACCTGCCGAACTAGGACACACTAATACATAACTACCTTTAAAGTTAGGTGCTTTAATTTTAATTCCAAATTTATCAAATCTATCAGATTTACACATCTTAATATACGATGCATGAATTTTATTTTTACAAATACGCCAATAATGATTGTCAGGTTTTAAATTATTGTTATCAAATCTTCCAAAGTAAGGAGTATCTGTAAACCAAAACTGATGCTTACGTGCTTCAAGTTTTTTAATCATAGATTTATTATTGCCAACAAGTCCCCAAAACATAGAATTTGCAACAGGCTCTATTTCCGTTTGATTGTCTAGCAGTTTTGTTTGTTCAGGCCACGATTTCTGTACTCCGGCAAAAACTTCGTATGCTTTGCTGTTTTTATTATTAAATGGTGCGTAGATTGTTAGCATCAATAAACTCTTTTAAATGTCCTGCCCATTCCTTATGTCCTTCAACGTTAGGATGTTCGTCACCAGGTTTGCATTGTTGGTTATTTTCTCTTGTGTAATCGAGATGACTTGTTTCTGGTCTGAAAAATCTTTTCTTATCTATCTTATCAAACAACAACTGCACATCAGCATTTGTGATTTTTGCATCAGACAGTGTGTTGTAAAACACGTACGGATATTTTCTGTTTTCAAAATAATCTTGCAAGTCAAGTAGTGCTAATATGGATTCAACTTGCGTCATTTGGTCCAAGTCTGCTCCTGATCTGAACAAATACTTTATGAACGAACGTGTGTTATCATCTCTGTTTGGATCCCATGTTTTCCAAGTCGTTTGCATTGTTGGAAACTTGTGTGCCTTGTACCCATCATTGGTAGGATAATCAAATCTGTGTCCTCCGCTGGATCCTATCAGAAAGAAAGATTCTTTTGCCTGCTCTGGAAACTTTTCACACCAAACACGTGTGGTCCACATCATCCTTTTTGAACCACGGCCTCCATTGGCAAGATTGACCGCAACATCCAATCCCATTAACTTGGCAAGTTCATTTCCGCAATGTGTGTGGACATCGTCACGTGGCCTAGTGGTAAGGAAAGAACAACCATTAATGAATAGTTTAGTAAGCATAGTTCTATAATTATAGTGTAGTTATTCACAAAATGCAAACATGAAAAACATAGATTCAATCAAATATTTTTTAGATAGATGGGAGACAGTAGACCCTGGTTACGATTACACTGTTCCTTACCATAAGGATGTTGATCCTCATTTCACAAGTTTACCAACATTTGTTGCTGAATTTGATGAATGCAAAGTACATGGTTGTCCGTTACTTGTTACCTATCAACAGAAATTAATAACCAATTATATATGGGGTCTTACTCATCTCAGCAAATACAAACCACAGAAGTCGCACAATCTATGGCGGGAGTGGGGTGAAGAATTCAAGGTCAACTTGCCACCTGTCAGCCAGCACTTCCACGAAAAATATCATTATGTATGGCTACCTATAGATGAACACAGTGCTAACAATCCATGGCATATATGGATAGATGTGATAAGCAAATTTAGATTAATGGAGAAGAGATGGTCGTCGGACTTTACAAGATACTGCTATGTGTTGGCAAACGAAAGTAAGTATTTTAAAAAAGTAATCGAAGAGTTGTTTCCGGAAATAAAAATTCTTGTCATACCAAAAAACGAAACTTGGCAGTTCAAACATCTATTGGTTCCAAGCCTAAGTAATTCACATGACGGTATAATTACTCCACATCTAGCACCATGGTTGAGACACTTCAAAGGTCTTATTGGTCTTAAGGAAAAGGAACCACATAGAAAAATTGTAGTACTTCGTCCAGAGGCAAAGACAAGAAAGATAAAAAACTCCGACGAATTAATACTGGCGTTGAAGGGGTACGAAGCAGTTGCTCTTGAGAACATGAGCATCAAGGAACAAATGAAAACGTTTGCCGAAGCAACACACATTGTTGCGGCTCACGGTGCAGGATTGGTCAACTTACTTTGGTGCAAGCCAGGAACAAAAGTGGTGGAGATACTAGATCCTAAACAGATTCACAAAAAAAGAGTGTATCCTGTGCTATCCCACCATTTAGATTTAGAGCATAAATTGTATTTGTCAAAGACTGTGCCTATACCAATGGAGGGAGATAAAAAACCCGCAGGTCTAAAAAAGAAATCAGATGCAATAAATTTCCAAGTCAATGTTGCAGACTTGATACAGCACATAGATTAAATATTTGCATGAAGATAAAAGTAATTACATCATACAAACCGGGTTGCTGGAATGAATATGCCAAGAAGGGAATT
>Ga0208407_1001561_pt1 | contig 10445 bp, 10 predicted proteins | sample ETNtaG_9_FD_185775 | JGI IMG/M metagenome (GOLD analysis project Ga0208407, IMG submission 185775) | Marine microbial and viral communities from oxygen minimum zone, Eastern Pacific Ocean - ETNP201406SV69 (SPAdes) (version 2) | ecosystem: Environmental > Aquatic > Marine > Oceanic ...
TAACCATTTCTTAGGTGTTTGAGAGTGTAAGATTTTTTTCCATTTATTAGGCATTTAAATTATCTTCAAGTTTGAAGTACCTCTGATAATGGGCTTCAGAAAGCTCAAACAGCTCTTCTTCTATAATCTTTTTTAATACCAATAAGTCGCTTGTTTCTTTCGAAACTATTTCAAAACCAAATTCAGAAGGGTCGTTGATAGATTCGCTTGCGTGTCTAAACAAGTCAAGTCGAATACCCAGCAGTAAGCATTAGTGTCTGTATTAAAAACTACCTTTAAACTCTCTAACTGTTCTTTTAAAAGAGTTTCATCCAATATTAAAACCTTTGATTGCATTATCTGAGTTTTAAGAATTTCAAGGCGACTAAGAACAGAACCTTTTTCAGAATCTGAATAAGAATTCCATTGAATAACCTCATGTTGAAAACGTTTACATCCTCTACAAACATCATCACCAAAAACTGTAGAGCAGACACCAATGCAAGGAGTTTTTACAGACTTATTCATTGATTAATATGATATATCTAAGTCACCTCAACGCAACTTTAAATTAAAGTTTTATGTTAAAATGCGGCACCCACATCAAGAACAAACCTTATTTGTCATGCTAAAAGATTACAAAGCACATTTTGAAGAGAGGGCTGAGAAGGGCATACCACCTCTACCTTTAAATGCTGAGCAAGTAGCTTCTCTTGTGGAGCTTATAAAAGAACCCCCTTCAGGAGAAGAAGACTTTATCTTGGATCTCCTAACAAATAGAACGCCAGCCGGAGTTGATCCGGCAGCTTACGTAAAAGCGGCCTTTCTTACAGATATTGCAAAAGGAAAAGCTAGTTCACCGCTTATCAATAAAAAACACGCTACTGAATTATTGGGAACTATGTTGGGTGGGTACAACGTAGAATCATTAATAGAGTTACTTGAAGATGAAGAAGTTGGCTCTATAGCAGCAGATGGACTTAGTAGTACTTTGTTAATGTTTAATGCTAAACATGATGTCATAGAATTATCAAAGAAGAATAACAATGCAAAAAGAGTCGTAGATGCTTGGACAAATGCGGAATGGTTTACTAATAAGCCTGAGTTGCCTAAAGTTATAAAAGCAATTGTCTTTAAAGTAGATGGAGAAATAAACACAGATGATTTATCTCCTGCGCAGGATGCACCTTCAAGACCCGATATACCCCTTCATGCTCTAGCCATGTTAAAGAAAACTTTTAAAGATCCTATTGATACCATAAATAAATTAGAAGAGTCTGGTTTGCCTGTAGTTTTTGTTGGAGATGTTGTGGGAACTGGATCTTCTCGTAAATCTGCTACCAATTCTCTTTTGTGGCATATAGGTGAAGACATTCCTTTTATTCCTAATAAAAGACAGGCTGGGATATGTATTGGTGGGAAGATTGCCCCTATCTTCTTTAACACTTTAGAGGATTCTGGAGCACTAGCTTTTGAATGTGACGTTAGCAAAATGAATTTAGGAGACGTAATAGAAATTTATCCTTATGAGAAGAAGGTAATTTCTTCTGAGTCTGGTGAAGTACTTTGCGAATACGAATATAAATCAAACACCTTACTTGATGGTGTTAGAGCTGGAGGAAGAATACCTTTAATTATCGGTAGAAGCTTAACTGATGAAACTAGAGAAATACTCAATTTGGATTCTTCAGATGTTTTTGTCCGACCAAAAGAAGCTGAAAAAAATACTAAAGGTTACACGCTGGCCCAGAAGATGGTTGGAAAAGCTTGTGGGGTAGACGGCATTAGACCGGGAATCTATTGCGAGCCCAGAATGTCCACTGTAGGAAGTCAAGATACGACTGGTCCAATGACACGCGACGAACTTAAAGAGCTTGCCTGTCTAGGATTTAACTCGGACTTAGTAATGCAATCCTTTTGTCACACAGCTGCTTATCCACTTCCTAAAGATATAGAAACTCAACACACTTTACCTGAATTTATTCAGACTAGAGGTGGTGTAGCTCTAAAACCAGGCGATGGAATTATACATTCATGGTTAAACCGGATGCTTCTTCCGGATATGGTTGGTACAGGCGGCGATTCACATACTAGATTTCCTTTAGGCATAAGTTTCCCAGCAGGTTCAGGGTTAGTAGCCTTTGGGGCAGCCCTAGGTGTAATGCCATTAGACATGCCTGAATCTGTTTTAGTTAGATTTAAAGGTGAACTACAACCTGGCATCACTCTTAGAGATTTAGTAAATGCAATTCCTTATGCAGCGCTTCAAACAGGCCAACTAACTTTGCCCAAAGAAGGCAAAGTAAATGTTTTCTCTGGTAGATGCCTTGAAATTAAAGGGCTACCTGATCTTAAAGTTGAACAGGCCTTTGAACTATCTGATGCCTCTGCAGAAAGATCAGCATCAGGTTGCACCATTAAGTTAAATGAAGAACCTATAAGAGAGTACCTTGAATCTAATATTATCCTTCTTAGGTGGTTAATTTCTGAAGGTTATGAAGATGAAAAAACTCTAGAAAGAAGGGCACAGGCTATGGAGTCCTGGTTGGAGAATCCAGTGTTAATGGAAGCAGATGACGATGCAGAATATGCCGCTGTACTGGAAATAGATCTTAATGAAATTACTGAACCTTTACTTGCTTGCCCAAATGACCCTGATGACATAAAACCTTTATCAGAAGTTGCTAAAACTAATATAGATGAGGTATTTATTGGTTCTTGCATGACTAATATAGGACACTTTAGAGCAGCTGGTAAATTACTTGATAAAGTAACTGAACTTCCTTCTAGGTTATGGATCTCTCCTCCAACCAAAATGGATAAGCATCAATTAACGAAAGAAGGTTATTACGATATTTTTGAGAAGGCTGGAGTAAGGCTTGAAATGCCAGGATGCTCTTTATGCATGGGGAACCAGGCTCGTGTAGAGGCTGAATCAACTGTTGTATCCACTTCAACTAGAAATTTTCCTAACAGACTGGGAGATGGTGCGAATGTGTTTCTAGCTTCAGCTGAACTTGCGGCAATATCAGCAACACTAGGATATATACCTACAATAGAAGAATATAATGAATTTATGTCTGAGATAAACACTATGGGACCGGACGTCTACAGATACTTAAATTTTCATGAGATTGCATCCTATAAAGAAGCTGCGAAGAACGCAGTTTTGCCCACTATTACCATTGAAGAGGTAAATTTAAATTAATTTAAATTGCTTTGTCTTAGTGATTTGGATTTATCACTTCTTAGATCTTCCAGATTTTTAAGATACTTCTCATCAATATCATCAGTTACATATTTACCATTGAAAATAGAACATTCAAATTGTTTAATATCTTTATTTCCTTGCTGAGCGGCTTGGATTAAATCTTCTAGGTTTTGATAAATTAACCAATCTGCATCTATAAAACTTTCTATCTCTTTTTCAGATCTGTTATGAGCAACTAACTCAGTGGTCGCGGCCATATCTATACCGTATACATTTTGAAATCTAATGGGCGGAGCTGCTGAAGCAAAATAAACCTTCTTAGCACCAGAAGATCTAGCCATCTCAATTATTTGTCTGCTTGTTGTGCCCCTTACAATTGAGTCATCCACCAACAGAACTACTTTATCTTTAAACTCTAAATCAATTGCGTTGAGTTTTTGTCTAACAGATTTTTCCCTTTTTTCTTGAAAAGGCATAATAAAGGTTCTTCCTATGTAACGATTTTTTACAAATCCTTCTCTATATTTAATACCTAAAGTTGAAGCAAGTTGTAAAGCTGAGGTAGTACTGCTATCAGGGATTGGTATTACTACATCTATGTCGTGATCTGGATTCTCTTTTAATATCTTATTTGCCAGGTATTCTCCCATACGTAATCTAGATTTATGAACTGAAATATTATCAATCGTAGCATCTGGTCTCGCCAAATAAACATACTCGAAGATGCAGGGAGTTGGTATAGGGTTCTTAATACAAGACTCAATTTCCATCTCACCTTCTGAGTTTATAAATACAGCCGATCCGGCTTCTATGTCATCTATTACATCAAAACCTAATGATTCTAAAACCGTACTTTCTGATGCGATCATATAATCCTTGCCTATCAGGTCACTTTCTTTACCGCCTAATATAAGCGGTCTTATGCCAAACGGATCTCTAAACCCTACAATGCCAATTCCATTTATCATTATTACAACAGAATAGGCTCCCCTTACTCTCTTGTGCAGAGCTTTTACAGCAGCAAAAATTTCTTTAGAAGTTGGATTTATTGAACCTTGTTTCTGGAGTTCATGCGCAAAAACATTTAACAAGACTTCGCTATCTGAGTCCGTATTTAAATGTCTTAGATCTTTCTCCTTTAGTGTTTGTTTTAATTCTTCATGATTAGTTAAATTTCCATTATGCGAGATACTAATGCCAAAAGGAGAATTGACATACATAGGCTGGGCCAACTCCCTATCTTCACTACCGGTAGTTGGGTACCTCACGTGACCGATACCCATCTGACCTCTTAAATTAATAACGTGCTGGTTTCTAATAACGTCACGAACAAGGCCTAATTGTTTCCTAATGAAGAATCTGTTATTTGTAGAGGTTGCAATTCCTGCTGCGTCTTGGCCTCTATGTTGAAGAATAGTAAGAGCGTCGTAGATAATCGGAGAAACTTCCGATTGACTTACAATGCCTACTACTCCGCACATAAAGTTATTTTATATCAAAGATTTAAATTTAAATTATCTTTATTTAAAAAAATTGAAGTACCGAGTTCCCATTCTTTAAGAACTGGTTCTGCTAATTCTACGAATTGAATGGTGTATTCTCGGGTTAAAGAATCTAACCACCACTGTTTTTTATCAAGGAAATCAATGTTGTAAATGAATACACTCGTAAGAACTGCCGCAACCTTTAACGCTCCAAAGCAAAGACCCAAAATCCTATCAACACCTTTCAATCCAATTACTGAAGTAATCTTAGAAAAAGTCGAGCCAGTAAATTTAAGTATCAAAAAGACAGATAAGAAAAGGATTAGAAAAGACAACGCCTTTTTAATCTCTAGTGTTTCTATATAAGGTACCAAAATTGGAAAAAGTAAGGGACCGTAAAACCAAGCAATAGATAAAGAAACTATCCAAGCAGCAGCAGAAAAAACTTCTTTTATGAATCCGTTAAAAAAACCTGTGATTCCAAAAGTAGACAATAAAGCTATAGAAATCCAATCTATCAAAACTAAATTTTCAATCATAGGGAATTATCTTAGGCGAAAATCTAGTCAAATCTGAAATTTTTGTTAGGTTATCTCTTGAATCATCTCTATCAATCGTCGGACCAACATATAAAATAAATTTATTATCTTCGTTATCTTTGTATCGGATATAAGCTTTAAGACCTCTACTCTTGAGAATCCTAAAATCATCCATTAAACTTTCTTTATTTTCGTATTCCTCAACTTCAATAGTCCAACCAGTTATACTTTCTACTTGAGCTGTTAATTCTTTTTCTTCTTCTGATGCTGAAGTGAAAGCCTCTATATCAAATGAAATACTTTGTTTTTTCTGAAAATCTTTACTAAGGCTTTCTTCAGGAATTGTAACGTCTATATCCGATCTAAAATAATTCTCAAAAGATTTAGGTTTAATGACAATAGACATAAGGACAAATAAAGATAGAAATAAAAGTAAAAGGTAGTTCAGTTTATTCATAAATCTATTTGTTTTAGTTTTGATAGAGATTCATAAGCTTCACTAACTGTAAAAAAGGATCCAAAAACAATAACCATATCAGTGTCATCTTCTTTTATGGCTTCTTTAATCGCTAAATCTACTGACTCGAAAGCCTCTACTTTGCCATGAGTCTCATTTAAAATAAGTTCTTTTAAATCAGCGCTTGGCATCGCTCTATCGATATCTGGAGAACAAGCATACCATTCTAAAATAACATGTTTAATCTCTTTTATGATTCCAGTTATATCTTTATCTTGCATTAATCCAACAATAGCCTTAATAGACTTTCCTTTAAACTCTTTATTTATAAAAGAGACAAGGTTTTGTACAGAAGCTAAATTATGGGAAACATCCAAAATAAATTTACCGTTTACGTCACACCTCCCCAGTAAAGTTGTTTTTTCTAAAATTTCTTTATAATCTACCTGACGATCAGTTATTTCTTTATAAGCAGCTACAGAGCAAGCAGCAGATTCCTTATTTAAGTTATTACTCTTTATTTCATCTTCAAAAAAATCTAATCCTAGCTGAAGTGTTTTTGAGTTTAGACCTTGTGCCTTTTGCAGAACAGTCTCGGGCATTTCAGTTGCGCCCATAATGATTGTTTTACCTTCTCTAAAAATTTCAGACTTCTCCTCACCAATTTCTTCTCTTGTATTGCCAAGCCACTTTTGATGGTCTAACTCAACATTAGTTAAAATTGAAATATCAGGATCTAATAAATTAACAGGATCGTATTTACCTCCCAATCCTATTTCTAGGATAGCAACGTCAATAGAATTCTTCTTAAAGATGATAAAAGCAGCAATTGTGGCGTAATCAAAATAAGTTAATCTAACTCCTCCTTTTATCTCTTCTATTGCTTTAAAAGCATTAATAATTTCTAAATCTGATAGCGGTAATCCATTTATCCTAATTCTTTCATTGAATTTAAATAAATGAGGAGAAGTGTATAGACCAACTTTAAAATTTGATTTTAGTAATAAATTGTTCAAGAATTCAGCTGCAGTTCCTTTCCCATTTGTTCCTCCAATAACAACAACTTTTTTTGCTATGGGGGAATCTAAGACTATATTCTTTATTGGCTCTAATCTTTTTAAGCCAAATTGGCCTTCTTCACTTCTGTTCAGGTTTATGTATTCAAGCCAGTCAACCAGCGAGTTAGAATTCATACAATTTTATGATTTTCTATTAGATAAGAGTCCAAAAATTAATCTGTGAATAGTTTCTTTTAAATCTTTTCTATGGACAATCATGTCTATAGCTCCGTGATCTAAGAGAAATTCACTTCTTTGAAACCCTTCAGGAAGTTGCACGTTTAATGTCTGCTCAATTACTCTTGGCCCTGTAAATCCAACCAAAGCTTTTGGTTCAGCAATATTAATATCACCTAACATGGCTAGACTTGCAGAAACTCCACCATAGATAGGGTCAATCATTACAGATATATAAGGCAAGTGTGCCAGATTCATCTTCTCTATTGCGGCACTTGTTTTGGCCATTTGATATAGAGAAATTAGTGATTCCTGCATTCTTGCACCACCACTAGTTGAAAAACACACAAAGGGGAGTTGATTAGATAGAGCATGGTTAACTCCTTCAACAAATTTATGACCTACAACTGAACCCATTGACCCTCCCATAAATCTAAATTCAAAAGCTGCTACAACTAAAGGTAGTTTATTTATAGTTCCTTCCATTACTATAAGCGCCTCATTTTCATTGCTTGCCTTTTCTGCAGAATTTATCCGCTCTTTATACGTTTTAGTATCTTTAAACTTCAACCAATCTTTCGGTGATTTACTTTCAGATATCTCTTTAGCCCCTGATTCATCCAAGAAAAGCTCTAATCTCTTTCTGGCACCAAGTCTAATATGATGATCACATTTCATACAGACATAAAGATTTGTTTCTAGTTCTGGAACGTAAAGTATATTGTTGCACGCTCTACAACTCTGCCATAAACCTTCAGGAATACTAGATTTCTTAATTGACCCCTTTCTTATAAATGAAGGTAATATTTTTTCAAACCAATTGGCCATTGCTATTTAATTGCTGCAGATAACTCTTTTGTTTTTTTAGCTATCTTCGTGATAGTGTCTCCTCCTTCGCCTATCAAATCTACGAATACGCTTCCAGCCACTATACCATCAGCAAGATCTTTTACAGATAAGGCTGAATCAGAATCTTTTATTCCAAAACCAATGGCGATAGGTAAATCTGTTTCACCGCCCAATAACTTAACTTTCTGTTTTACATCTTCTGAATCTAAATCATTTGATCCAGTAATACCTTTGACAGAGATGTAATAAATATAACCAGAAGAGACGTCGCAAATTTCTTTTACCCTAGAAATATTAGTTGTGGGTGCAATTAATCTAATTACATCTATTCCATTATTTTTAGCCTCAGTTGAAAATTCAGTACTTTCTTCAGGGGGCATGTCTACTATCAATAATCCATCTAAGCCTTGAGAAGCTGCTGCTTTACAAAATTCCTTCACTCCCATGGATTCAAAAGTATTCATATAACCCATAAAGACTATGGGTGTTGTTTTATTAGATTTCCTAAATTTTGATACTAAATTTAGAGCATCATTAATACTAGTATTATTTAATAATGACCTCTCATGGCCTTTTTGTATAGAAACTCCTTCGGCCATTGGGTCTGAGAATGGAATGCCTATTTCGATAATATCTGCACCTTCTTCTACCATGCAGTTCATGATATTTAGAGTTGTTTCTAAATCAGGATCTCCTGCAACTATATAAGTTATAAGAGCTTTAGAATCATTTGATGATAACGCATCAAATGTAGTTTTTATTCTATTCATTAAAGTTCTATTCCTTCTATAGACGCTACAGTATTTATGTCTTTGTCTCCTCTCCCTGAAATATTTACGACAATAGTTTGCTTATTCTCCATTGTTGGAGCTAATTTTCTTACGAAAGCTAAAGCATGTGCCGTCTCTAATGCCGGCATAATTCCTTCTACTTTAGTTACTTCTTTGAAGGCTTCTAAAGCTTCATCGTCATCAGCAACAACATACTCGGCTCTTCCTGTATCTTTCAACCAAGCGTGCTCAGGTCCAACTCCAGGATAATCTAATCCTGCAGAAACCGAATGGGTTTCTAAGATCTGACCGGCATCATCTTGCATTAAATAAGTTCTCATACCATGCAAAACACCTTCCTTACCGTCATTTAAAGGGGCTGCATGCTTTCCTGTACTCAACCCTAAACCGCCAGCTTCCACACCAATTAGTTTTACTTCTTTTGAATTTATAAAAGGGTAAAAAAGACCTAAAGCATTGGATCCTCCTCCAACACATGCAACTAGAACATCAGGATTTTTTCCTATTTGATTAATACTCTGCTCTATCACCTCTTCACCAACCACTGCGTTGAAATCTCTAACAATTTCAGGATAAGGGTGAGGCCCTGCAACACTCCCAATAATATAATAAGTGTCATCGACATTAGTAACCCAATCACGCATGGCTTCGTTCATTGCATCTTTTAATGTTCTAGTTCCTGAATTGACCCCAACCACTTCAGCGCCCAAGAGCTTCATCCTAAAAACGTTTAAAGATTGTCGTTTAATATCTTCTTCTCCCATGTAGACAACACAATCTAGACCATGACGAGCTGCCACAGTTGCACTTGCTACTCCATGTTGACCTGCTCCTGTTTCCGCAATAATTCTTTTTTTACCCATGTGTTTTGCAAGGAGAATTTGGCCTACAGTATTATTAATCTTATGTGCTCCAGTATGGTTTAGATCTTCTCTCTTAAGATAAACTTGGGCTCCTCCTAAAATCTCTGTCCATCTTTTTGCAAAATAAAGAGGAGAAGGCCTCCCAACATAGTCCTTGAGATCTTTATGAAACTCACTTAAGAACTTTTTATCCTTTTTAATGATTTTGTATTGCTCGTAAAGCGCATCCAAAGCAGGCACGAGAGTTTCAGCTACATACCTTCCTCCATATACTCCAAAACGACCTTTATTATCTGGTAAGGTTTTTTCAGACATCAAATCTCCTAACGTTTTCTATTAAACTTCTAACCTTTACTGGATCCTTAATACCTGGAGCAGACTCTACCCCAGTACTTACATCAACGCCTTTACAAGGTACAGAAGAAATAGCTCTTTCAACGTTCATTGTATCTATACCTCCAGCTAACAAGAAAGGAATTTTTAGCTGGGCGTCAATTAGATCCCAATTGAAAGGTTGTCCCGTTCCTCCATAAGACCCTTCTTCATGCGAGTCCAAAAGCAACATCTTTGCGTCTGCAAAATTTCTATTTATCTCTTCAAAGTCTGTTTCTTCGTTAACCCTTACGGCTTTAACAAAACCTTGAGTAAATTTAGAACAAAATTCTGTGTCTTCTTCGCCATGAAGTTGAGGTATCGCATGCGGAATTTTATCCAAGCATTCTTCAATAAATTCTTGGTCTTTATTTACAAACACAAGAAATATATCTAAATCATTCTTAATTGATTCTGCAATACTTACTGCCTTGTCTATTTCTATAAACCTTTCACTTTCTTCATGAAGAATAAAACCTAAAGCATCAGCCCCTGCTGCTTCAACCATCTGAGCATCTTCTTTTGAAGTGATTCCACAAATCTTTATAAAATGAGTCATATTATTAGTGAATTATAACGTATCCCTACGAAGTAAGACTTTACTAGAGCTGAGGGGTGCTAGGTTTCGGTATATGAAAAATTTTTGGATAACTGGGGCCTACAAA
>Ga0208407_1001566_pt1 | contig 10424 bp, 10 predicted proteins | sample ETNtaG_9_FD_185775 | JGI IMG/M metagenome (GOLD analysis project Ga0208407, IMG submission 185775) | Marine microbial and viral communities from oxygen minimum zone, Eastern Pacific Ocean - ETNP201406SV69 (SPAdes) (version 2) | ecosystem: Environmental > Aquatic > Marine > Oceanic ...
GACATTTATTCAATTATAGAGTAATTTTTGATATTAAGTCAAATTTTTCAATATAATTTGCAATTTTTTTTGCAAATTTTCCTCCAATTGCACCATCGATTATTCTATGATCATATGTGTGAGATAGATATAATTTATTTCTAATTTCAATTTTATCACCAGTTTTAGTTTCAACAACAGAAGGAATTTTTCTAATACTTCCAATAGCTAAAATCCCAACTTGAGGTTGTAAAATTATAGGTGTCCCCATAACATTGCCAAATGAACCCACATTTGATATAGTAAATGTTCCTCCATCTAAGTCATCAGGTGATAATTTATTTTCTCTAGTTTTTTTAATTAGTTCATGTGAATTTTTTACTAAATCCATAAAATTTAGTTTATCAGAGTTTTTAAGAACAGGAACAATTAAATTATCATCTTCTAGTGCGACTGCAATTCCAATATTGATATAATTTTTTTTGATAATTTTATCATTAATATAAGAAATGTTCATCATTGGGAAATCCTTAAGTGCATCTGTTACACATTTTATGAAAATAGGGTTAAAAGTTAATGGAAACCCATTTTTAATTAGAAAATCATCTTTAATTTTTTTTCTATAGTTAAATACATTCGTTATATCTGCTTCAACAAAAGAAGTTACATGAGGAGATATTCTCTTTGAATCTACCATTCTACTGGCAATTATTTTTCTTACCCTGTCTGGTTCAATTAATTCTTCACCATCTTTTAAAATTATCTCTTCTTTAAATGGAGTTGTATTATTTTCAATTTTAGCAGATTGATTCTTTTCTTCTAAATATTTTAATAAATCAAATTTGGTCACTCTTTGACCTTCTCCAGTTCCATTAATATTTTCTAAAGTATTTAAAGATATATTTTCTCTATTGGCAATATTTAGAACTAATGGTGAAAAAAACTTCTCTGATTTTTTTAAATCTTTTATTTCTTTTTTTATGCTAGAATTTTGAATAGAAGTTACATAATCAGTTTCAATTTCCTTAAAACCTTTTTCTAACTCATCAACATAAGATTTTTTATCAGAATAATCACCTTCCTCTGAAGTCTCAATCACTGCAATAGGTTTGCCTACTTTTACTATATTACCTTCATTAACTAAGATTTTTAAAATTATTCCAGAACAAGTTGAGGGTATTTCAGTATCTACTTTATCAGTAGCAACTTCAAGCATAGATTCATCTTCATTAATAGTATCTCCTTCTTTTTTTAACCACTTTAGAATGGTCCCCTCCATTATGCTTTCACCCATTTTAGGCATTACCATATCTACCTTATTCATTCAATTTATCATTTATTTAATAATTATAATATAGCTTTGCAAAGTACGTTAAAATTGTAAATGAAAGTAACAAGTTACATATTTTTTTTCTTTTCTTTTCTTCTTTTATCATGCCAGGATAAGTGTGATTATTATAGAACATATACTAAACAAGATCCTATATATTCCTCTATGGAGGTGTTAAGAGATTCAGTGAAATTTGTTGATCCAAGAGAAATAAATAATCCAGGTAAATTAAATTATAAAGGTGGTTATTTATTTATAAGTGAGACATCTAAAGGAATTCATATTATTAATAATAAAAATATTAATAATCCAATTAATATTGGTTTTATAGTACTCCCAGGAAATTATGATATAGCTACAAAAGGCGATTATTTATATGCTGATAGTTATCTTGATTTGGTTGTTTTTGATATTTCAGATGTAAATGCAATTAAAGAAATTAATAGAATAGAGGGATCATTTGAAAATTATTATTCCGATCAAGGACTATTTAATGATCAAGGAATAGTCATAGGCTTTGATGAAGAAGTTATTGAAGAATATATAGAAAATCATGACTGTGATAATACTTTTGATTAAAAATATGAAGAATTTTAAACTTTACATATTTATTGCATTGATTTTTGCTTGCGAATCTTCAAGTGATATAGGTAGATTAGACGGTGGGGGTTTAGGTTTCTCTGGTGAAGGTTCATCCAATACAGGTATTGGAGGCTCAATGGCTCGATTTACTATTGTAGGAGACTACCTTTATACTGTAGATTCATATGATCTTAAATCATTTGATATAACTGACCAAATTAATCCAGAATTTAAAGAGGAGGTAAACCTTGGTTGGGGCGTTGAAACCATATTTCCTTATAATAGTAATTTATTTATTGGTTCACAGTCTGGAATGCATATTTATAGTTTAGAGAAAGAAGATAAACCTACTTGGTTATCTACTTATGAACATATTACAAGTTGTGATCCAGTGATAGTACAAGGTGACTATGCATATGTTACTTTAAGAGGAGGTGCTGATTGTCAAAACTTTAATAATCAATTAGATATTATTGATATCTCTGATTTAGAAAATCCATCTCTTTTTAAAACTTATCCTATGATTAATCCACATGGATTAGGAATTGATGATAATTGTCTTTTTATCACAGAAGGTGATTATGGTTTGAAAATGTACGATGTATCAAATCTTAATGATATTAAATTAAAAAAACACTTTAAAGACATAAGCTCTGTAGATGTCATACCTTTTATGAATGTCTTAATGGTTATAGGATCAGATGGATTTCATCAATATAATTATGACTGTGATCTTGGTGAAATTGAATATATAAGTACCATTCCTATTAAGAGCTTATAATGAAAAATATTTTTTTTATTTTTTTATTTATTTCTCCTTCATTATTCTCACAGAGCAAAGATCTACTTGTTGTTGATGGTATAAGATATAAAGGTAAATTGATAAATTATTCACATTTAGATATTAAAAATCCAAACTCAGGATATCTTACTTTTTATTTGCCAAAAATTAATGATACTCTTCGTTTTGATTCTAAAAGAGATATTAAACTCAAAATAAATAAGATTCAAGAATTTTATTATTTCCAAAAACATAGTTGGAATAATTTTGAAGCTGGGCTGGTTTTCAGTCCTTATGGAGCTCAGGGAAGCTTATTCCTTTCAAAAGGTTTAGTAAATGAAAATCTTTTAAATTTAGGAGTAGGCACAGGAATCTCAAATATTGATGATATCAATTTTTTCTCTATTTTTTTAGTTAATAGCTATGATGTTTTCCCTATTAATGATTTAGCTAATTATAGAATTTACTTATTGAATAAAATTGGTTATTCAATTGGAAAAGATTTAGGTTTTAATGATTATATATCAACTGAAGGTGGATTTTTTCTAAACCCGAGTATTGGAATTAAAAAATCATTAAAGAAAAAATATATCTCATTTAATATTGGATATATGATTCAAAAGTATAAATCTGAAAATAATTTTTGGAACTGGGGTTGGTGGGGTCCTATCGATATTCCTATCGATCAATCTAATAATATTATAAGAAGAGATGGTAATTTTAAAGTATTAACATTCTCTTTTTCAATCTATTTTTAAATTTTTTCTTAGAAGATTTAGTGCGTTTATTGTTGTCAAAATCATATTGACATCTCTTCTTTTCGTTAGTATTAGTTTTTTGCTAATTGTTTTTTCTTTATCCGAAAATGCTATCCAGATAGTACCTACAGGTTTTTCTTTAGTCCCTCCACTAGGTCCCGCAACACCTGTTGAAGAAATTCCAATAGAAGAATTAAATCTAATCCTAATATTTTTTGCCATCTGTTCTGCTACTTCTTTAGATACTGCTCCGTATTTATTTAAAGTATCTTTATCTATATCTAAATAGTTTATTTTAACTTCATCACTATAAGCAATAATTCCTCCAAGAAAATATTTAGAGGATCCAGGTACAGAAGTAATTAGATTTGAAATATTTCCTCCAGTACAACTTTCTGCCACAGATATAGTTTTATTTGTTTTAGTTAAGAAATTACCTATAACATTTTCTAATTCATCATTATCATACCCGTATATATATTTATTAATTAAGCTGACTAAATTTTTTTCCTCTTTTTTTACTTTTACTTTTAATTTAGATATATCATCGCCTTTGCCTGTTAAACGTAGTTTTACTCTTCCAACACTAGGTAAATAAGCTAAGCTTAAATCTTTGTCTAAATTGTTTTCCCAATTTGAAATTTTATCTGATAGCCATGATTCTCCAATTCCTACAGTCTTAATCATTCTATGATAAATAAATGGTAGAGTAAATTTTTTCTTTATTAAGTTAATACACCCATTTTCAAATAAACTCTTCATTTCAAACGGTATACCTGGTAATGAAATAAGGATATTTTTATTTTTTTCAAAAGCCATTCCTGGAGCTGTTCCAAATTGATTGAAAAGAACTTTACAATTATTTGGTACTAATGCTTGATCCTTATTTTTTTGAGTGAAATCAAAATTTCTTTCTTTAAATATTTTCTTAATATGATTAAAAGTTTTTTTATCATACACTAGATCTCCATCAAAAATATTATTTAAACAATTTTTTGTTATATCATCATTTGTTGGTCCTAATCCACCTGTAATAATTGTAAGATTATAGTTAGAAATTGATGTTTTGATATTATAGTTAATATCTGAATTATTGTCTCCAATTGATGTCTTTTTTGATACACTAATACCTAAATCAATAATTTTTTGGCTTAACCATTTTGAATTTGTATCTAAAATATGACCATAGAGAATTTCATCTCCAATAGTAATAATATGGCAAGTTATCTTATTCACTTTTCTTATAAATTACATAGTCAAAGTCAAATTCATGTCTTTTATCCTTAGGGTGAGATATTCTGCTAATTTCTAACCAATTATTTTTATTCCATTTAGGAAAATATGTGTTTCCATCAATATTAGCGTAGATTTCAGTGATATATATTTTATCAACATAATCAAAACCTAACTTATATATTTCTCCACCTCCGATAATAAAAATTTCTTCATCTTCTGATACTCTAGATTTTTCAATAGCTTTCCTAATAGAATTAACAACTATTGCTCCTTTATCTCTAAAATTATTATTTCTAGTTACAACTATATTTTTTCTATTAGGAAGAGGTTTATATTTATTTGGTATAGATTCCCAATTTTTTCTTCCCATTATTACTGAGTGGTTTTTTGTCATATTACTGAAGTAATTCATATCATCAGGTAGATTCCAGGCAAGTTTATTATCTTTTCCAATCACTTGATTTTTAGATACCGCAACAATCATTGATATATTTTTCATATTTTATTTCCCCTTATAAAATCAGATGAAGACATTACTTTCTTGCCTTCAACTTGAATCATTAGAACATCAATACTTTCACCTAAATTGTTATTTAAAATAATTTTATTATCAATTTCAAACATTTGTTCTCTATTATTATGATAAGTATTTGATTTTATTGCTTTCAAAATTTTATAATTTTTATTCTTAAAAATAATTCTAGCTCCCGGGTAGGGACTTAATCCATTAACTAACCTGACTATATTATCTGCGCTTTCATCAAGATTAATTTTGCATATGTCTTTACTTATTTTAGGAGCTAATTTATCATTTTTTGAAATTTTTTGTTTTTTCTTTTTGAGATTTCCATTAAAAATATTTTCTACTGATTTAAGGACTAATTGTGAACCTTTTGTCATTAACTTATCATGTAATGTTCCAGCATTCTCATCATTTTCTATTTTGATTGTTTTTGAGTCTATGATATCTCCCTCATCAATTTTAGAATTAATATAAAAAGTAGTGATTCCAGTCTCTTTTTCTCCATTAATTATTACCCAGTTAATAGGTGCTGCTCCCCTGTATTCAGGTAATAATGATGCGTGAAGATTAATGCAACCAAGTCTAGGTAAATCAATAATTTCTTTTGGTAACATTCTAAATGCTACAACAACAAAAAGATCAGCATTTAAATTTTTTATTTTATCAATAAAATTTTGATCTTTTAAGTTCTTTGGTTGAAAAAGTGGAATTTCTTTTTTTAATGCATACTCTTTAATAGGTGAAAATTTGATCTTTCTTCCTCTTCCTCTCTCTTTATCTAATGCTGTTATTACGCCAACTAGATTATGATTATTATTAACTAAACATTCTAATGATTTTACTGCAAATTCAGGAGTTCCCATAAATAAGATTGATTTCTTCTCCATCTATTCAAAGTCTTTATATAATAAGTATTTTTTTCTCATTTTCTTATATTCATTGATATCCTTCTCCCATGAAATTCTTATCTCTTTTTCACTCAAACCTTTTTTAATTTGTGTTTCTAAGTTTTTATTTCCTGCAATTCTATAAAAGTATTTTCCAAAAAATTCATTTTCATCTTTTAAATTATTGTAAAAGTCAATCAGATATTTAATATTTAATTCTCTTTTTGCTTCATTCATTCTAAGATCAACACCAAAGACTTGTTCTCCTTCAAATTTAGGTCTACTTTCTTCACTTAAGCTTTTAGGAAAAAACGAGAAATTTTTTTCTTTGAAATGTGGATGTCCAATTACTTGGAAAGGGTAGTCTGTACCTCTTCCTATACTTACAATAGTCTGTTCAAAGAGACATAATGATGGGTAAAGTGTAATAGATTGTTGGTTTGGTAAATTAGGGGATGGTCTGATTGGTAATTTATACTCATCATTATGATTCCAATTATCAATTTTTATTATTTCTAAATCCAATTTTTCAGCATTGTCTATCCATTTTTCTCCTTTAATCATCATAGCTAGTTCACCAACAGTACAACCATGCACAATTGGGATGGGGTGCATACCAACATATGAACGATAAAGTGTATCAAGAACAGGTCCATCAATATAATTTCCATTAGGATTTGGTCTATCTAAAACTAGAAATTTAATTCCTAAATCAGCACATTTTTCCATCATGTTATGCATAGCACTTATATATGTGTAAAATCTTGCTCCCACGTCTTGAATATCAAAAACTATAATATCTAGTCCATTTAAATCAGAATCAGTTGGGATCCTATTCTTTCCATACATTGAAATAATTGGGATTTTAAGAGAATTAATAAATAATGTATCACCATTTACAGTTTTTCCTCTTTCAATTTTTCCAGTAAAACCGTGTTCTGGAGTAAAAATTTTCTTAATATTAATATTTGAAGAAAACAATGTGTCAATAAGATGTCTGTTTTCGACCATTGAAGTATGATTTACTAGAAGGCCAATTTTCTTACCAGAAATAAAACTATTGTATTTATGTATTTTTTCTGCTCCAACCTTTATATTTTTATTTTCTGATTTAACTTGGAAAAAGAAAAATAGAAAAATCAACATTAGAATATTTTTCATTGTTTCTTAATTTTTAAAACATTTCAAATCTATTAATATTAATTATTTTGATTGTTTATTTTTATAATTTATCTATTTCCTTATCAAGCCAGGACGTTCTAAACTTTATCCAATTCTTTAAAAATTCAATTTCCTCATAATAGTTATTGCCGATAAAACTATTTGGCCAAATGTATATTCCAAAAATTTTCCACTTATCAAAATTCTTTTTAATTACATCTGTTTCATTGTTAAGTAGTGAATATTTTGTGTTTATAATATCCATTAGATTTTCATCAGACAAAAAATTAGTTCTTAAATTATTCCACCTGTTTTTTAATTTAATTACAAAGCTCTCGTCTTCAAGCATTCTTTCCCACCAAAATGGTACATTCCATGAATCTCCAAGACATCTTTCATTAAATTTATAGCACCATAAGTCATATCTCTCTCCACCACAATAATCTGCATTGCCAAATGATAAATTAAAATCCCATATTGGACCAATATTTAACTTCTCTCCTCTGTCCTTATACAAATAAGTACTAAGCCTATATCCATCAACATTATTTGATAACTCATTCAAAATAAAGAAGTCAATAAAGGAGTTTTCATTTATATATTTTCTATAACCATCAATTGGATTTTTAAAATTATTTGATGCTAATGAAAACTCAAATTCATTAAAATATTTTTGAATGTATTTTTTTTGTTCAGCATGAATCTCTCCAGGCTTAGGGTATTCATAATTAAAATTTATTTTTTTATCTCCATTAAGTATTCCAAACACATCATAATTTGATTGGAATGAGTTATAATCAGTGTAACTCCCATCTTCCATATCACTCTTATCTATTTTAATTATATAACCACCTGAAATAGTATTTTCATCTAAGTCATTTTCTTCTAGTTTTGATATGTTAATTCTGTTTTTATCACGTTTTAGTTTTTCCATAAAAATATACAGGCCTTTATATTCATAGTTTATTGTAAGTTCTACAAATTCAGTTCTTGATGCATAATACCCCATTAAATTGGATAACTCATATATGATTTTATTTCTTATAAGTGTTTTATCACTAAATGGACCATAAAGAATCCAATCTTCTTCTTCTGGAAAACCTAATAATGGGACATCAATGTCATTATATTGTTGATCCCATGTTTCAATACCATATGATTTTTTATCAAAGTATTGGGATGTCTCTCCTCTGATTTCAATTCCAATAATTCCTTCAAAAAAAACTGAATCTGCTTTTTTAATTTTTAGTGACGCAGGTACTTTTGGTTCATCAACAATTTCGGACTCTGGTCCTACTCCTAGTGTGTTAATTTCGAAATTATATACATAAACGCAATCTTCACAATTGTTACTATTATCATCTGTTGTATCTTCATTTATATTTTCACCATTATTATTATCTGATACGGGGTCAATACTATTACAGGAAATAATTAGAGCGATAAATAAAAATAGAAAAAATATGTCTTTAATTTTTCTTTCCACTATGTTTGATTTACACAAATTTACTAAATGAAACTATTTAATAATATTTATAAATTCAATAATAAAAACAAACTAAATAGTTTTTCTGATGTAATCAGAAAAGTTGCTTTAGTAAGTATTTCTTTTGGTTTATTCTCAGTGTTAGTTTCATCATTTATTTTATCTGGATTTAAAAATGAAATTAAAAGAAAAATATATGATTTTTCAGGACATTATAATATTTCAAATTATAGCAATGGCTTAAGTTTTAAAAATTCTCCAATTAATTTATCAGCAGGGTTATCTATTAATCATAAAAAAATTCAACAAATTAAATCTGTTGATCCATATATATTAAATTCGGCACTAATTCAAGGTAGAGAAAATGTTCTTGAAGGTGTAATATTTAAGGGTATTGAAAAAAAATATTTAAATAATATAAAATATCATATAGATGATATTGCAGTTAATTTTAATTTAAATAATTCTATAATTCTAAGTAATTCTTTATCAAAAAAATTGAAAGTTGATCAAAATGATACCGTTACTTTATTTTTTCCTAATGAACCTCCTGTTTTTAGAAAACTATTAGTTGTAGGTATATACAATACTGGTTTAGAGGAGATAGATGACATGACAGTATTTGGTAGCATTGATTTGTCTAGAAAACTATATAAGTGGGATAATAATAAGGCATCTGGATTACATGTTTTTGTTAATGATGGATTAAACGATAAAACTTTATTTGATGAAATAAAAAATAATACTTCTTATGATGAATACGTTGAGGCAACTGACTCAAAATATATACAAATTTTTGATTGGTTAAGTTTACTTGATAAAAATGTCATAATCTTTTTTATAATTATTGTATTGGTTGCTTGTTTTAATATGGTATCAATAATTTTTATTTTAATTATTGAAAAGACAAACCTAATTGGAACCTTAAAATCGTTCGGTGCTAAAAGAAATATTATATACAATATTTTCTTTAATGTTGGTATAAAAATTACTGTTTATGGTATGCTTTTAGGTAATCTTCTTTCTTTTATAATAATTTATCTTCAGAATAATTTTAAACTATTCAATCTAGATAAGGAAAACTATTATATAGATCATATACCTATGGAATTTACTATTTTTAATATATTAATAATTAACATAATAATGTTTGCTTTGATGCTGTTTTCTATAAGTATCCCAATAATATATATAGATAGAATTAGAGTTATTAATTCTATTAAATTTAGTTAGCTTTTAAATGACTTGAAAAGACTTATAAACTTCATATATATAATTCCAAGAAAGGCTTCCCCAGATATTTTAAAGGACATTTTTGATTCCCCAATTTCTCTGTCCTTAAAAATTATAGGTATTTCTTTAATCCTATAACTCAATTTATATCCAATAAATTTCATTTGTATTTGAAATGCATATCCTTTAAAATAGATATTGTTTTTCATAATACTATTTAGAGCATTATAACTATAACCATTAAATCCGCCTGTGGAATCATTTACATTCAATCCAGTAATAATCTTAACATAATAATTTGCAAAAATTGATAATAAAAGTCTAGATAGAGGCCAATTTATTACAGTAATACCCTTGATATATCTTGATCCAACAACAATATCAGTATTATTATTTTTTAATTCATTTAACAAGTCTTCTAGTTTATTTGGATCATGAGATCCGTCACAATCTAATTGAAAAATAAAA
>Ga0208407_1001569_pt1 | contig 10416 bp, 9 predicted proteins | sample ETNtaG_9_FD_185775 | JGI IMG/M metagenome (GOLD analysis project Ga0208407, IMG submission 185775) | Marine microbial and viral communities from oxygen minimum zone, Eastern Pacific Ocean - ETNP201406SV69 (SPAdes) (version 2) | ecosystem: Environmental > Aquatic > Marine > Oceanic ...
TTTATTACGCAGATCGAAAATTGGATCTTTGATCAGGATTCATCATACAGAGCACTGACCCAACATTTTAATCTTAAATCCTTAAAAGGATTCGGGTGTGATGAATTGAAATTAGCTATCTCAGCTGGTGGTGCTTTGTTGCATCATATTAAATCCAATTTAAGTTCAGCCCTGGATCATGTATCTAAAATAGTTCCAGTTTTTGACGAAGGTTTTATGGGGTTAGATGGATTTACAATTCGGAATTTGGAAGTATTCCAAAGTTTGGCCACGCAAGGGACGCATGGAACATTGGTGGATTGTATTGACAAAACCCAAACTGCTGGCGGAGGTCGACTTCTGCGACGATGGCTCCATTATCCATTGACTGATATTAAAAGAATCAATGCAAGGTTGGATGTAGTTGATGCTTTTACCAAAAATGTTAGACTCATGAAAACAATACGAGAATCGTTAGGTAAAACAGCTGATTTGGAGCGTATTCTTGGAAAAGTCAATCATGGGAAAGCGTCTCCCCGAGATGTGATAGGGATCGCACTGACTTTGCAGAAAATTCCCGATTGGCAAAAAGAATTAAAATCAACAGACGATCAAAATCTGGTATTATTAGCAAAATCATTTATCAATACAAAATCGATCACTGAAAAGATCTTATCCCTGATTAACCAAGATACACCGATCCAGATCAAAATGGGGAATATAATTTGTAAAGGCGTGGATAGTGATCTTGACGAATTACGAAGTTTGCTTAATTCCGGGAAAGAATGGATAGACAGTTTTCAGAGTTCTTTGCGAGAAGAATTGGACATTCCAAAGCTAAAAGTGGGATTTAACAGGGTTTTTGGTTATTATATCGAAGTAACCAAAGTCCATCAGGATAAAGTCCCTCAAACATTTATTAGGAAACAAACCCTCGTTAATTCCGAACGATATATCACCGAAGAATTAAAAGAATATGAAGATAAAATCCTCAATGCAGAAGAAAAAATATTCACGATAGAATCCAATCTTTTCTCTGAATTGTGCCAATCCTTATTAAGTACCATTTCTGATATACACACCAATGCAAAAGCTATAAATCGGATGGACCTATTGGTTGGATTTTCTGCGACTTCATTGAATCAGAATTTTATTCGCCCAGAATTGACAAATAATTCGGAATTAGAGATTCTCCAAGGGCGGCATCCTGTTGTTGAACAATTGCTACCATCCACCGAAAAATTTATCCCCAACGATCTCTCTATGGATTCTACGATCAACCAGATCCACTTAATTACAGGACCTAATATGGCAGGTAAATCCACTTATTTAAGACAAGTTGGACTCATCGTATTAATGGCTCAAATTGGAAGTTTTGTCCCGGCTAATTCAGCAAAAATTGGATTAGTAGATAAATTATTTACTCGAGTAGGAGCCAGTGATAACCTTGCTGGTGGCGAAAGTACCTTTTTGGTGGAAATGAACGAGGCCGCAAATATTTTGAATAATGCTACGAATAGGAGTTTGATCTTGCTAGATGAGATTGGTCGAGGGACAGCTACATTTGATGGCCTTTCTCTGGCGTGGGCTATAACAGAATTTCTCCACAACACAGAAGGTGTTTTGGCTCGTACTTTATTTGCAACGCATTACCACGAATTAACAGATCTGGAATCACTTTTGGAACGAGTTGAGAATCACCATGTGGAAGTAAAAGAGTTTGGAGATAAAATAGTATTTCTTCGCTCTATAGCAAAAGGGTCAGTTGATAAAAGTTATGGAATCCATGTGGCACAAATGGCAGGATTACCAAAATCAGTGATTCATCGTGCAATGGAGATACTGAACCATCATATTCAGCAATCTGTGGAAAAAGGTGGAACTTCTACGCCGCCAGAACCGTCCAACCAAATAACACTGTTCCAAGAGCAAGAATTAAAATTGCGCAAAAAACTGAATGAATTGGATGTGAATTCAATGACACCCCTGGAAGCACTTAAAACTTTAGATGAGATCAAAAAAGAACATGGGTTGTAGGAAATGCCGCAAATTCGTAAAGACTCAAAGCCTTATTCGAGACTTCGTATCTAAATGGCAGATCTCATTAATCTCTTATTTTTTTATTGTGAGCATTGGGTTTTCCAATGGTTTTTTGGTTAATTATGGTTGGGAACTCTTTGAGTATGTAACCGATGCCCGAACTGCATCCTTAGGGAAAGCAACCACCGCATATAATTTTGTTTCGCCCACATCATCATTAATAAATCCGATATTTTCGCTAGTGCTGACTCCAAATGTCAATTTGACTCATCAATCTCGGTTTTCTGGGATTTTGAATAATGATCTAGCAGGATTTCAGTTTCAAAGAAAAGGAAAGCCTATTCAAATCAATATGTTATATGAAGGCATCGGTCAAATTCCGGATACACGAAGTATGCTTTTGGATTGGGGGAATGATGGGCAATTCGGGACTAATGATCCAGGTGAAGGGAATGGGATTTTGGATGAAGGTGAGCGCTTGGATGTAGATCAACTTCAATTTTTCAGTCAACATCAAATCGGTATCCATGGTGCATTTAATCATTCATTTAGAGATTTGCCAATAGGTATTGGTGTAAAAGTTTTATCCTACTCACTGGATAATCATTTTGCTTTGGGTGTTGGTATAGATCTTGGAATCGTGAAAAAAATCTATGAAACAAATATTGGCATTGTTGCTCGGAATCTTCCAACTTCCGGACTTATTTGGGAAAATGGAACTGTGGAAGGGACAACACCAACCGTTTCTGTTGGAATCCATCAACCGTTGAAATTGACAAAGATCCCAATGAGTCTTCATTCTATGTTCAACTTGGATATTTCTACATCCAATCGTCATTTGGATTCACAATTGGGATTCGGCTCCTTTTCTGTAGATGGGTCATTAGGAATAGAAGCGATCTATAAAGACAAACTATTTATCCGATTGGGACAAAACTCTGTTAATAATTCAACAGGTGGATTGGGTGTGGAATGGGAAGGATTCGGGATCGATTATGCTTTTTTATCTTCGAGTTCTGCCGATGGATTAGGGAACCATCATCTCATATCTTTGAATTTTTCATTGGAATGGGTGAAATCAAAACTTCTTGATTAATAGTTTGGCTATTCTTTTATTTTTGAGACATTGGGTTTAGACCCTGGTTTTTATAGTTCAATATTTATTCTATTCCGGTCATCATCTTTCTTGGATAATATTCTCTTAAGTTCGTAGTTTAATAGGCTATACCCTTATAGGAAATTATGATTAAAAGTATGACAGGATTTGGTCGCGGTTCAGCCGGCAAGGGCCCAAATAAGATCGATGTAGAAATACGGACGGTTAACTCCAGGTTTTTGGAGACAAAAATTCGTGGGTTCAATTTGGACCCTATCTTGGAACTGAAGGTTCGAAATACACTTGAAACATCTCTTCAGCGGGGTAATGTCCAGGTGCGTTTTGAATTAAAGTCAAGTCAGGACTCACAAAAATTGAGTTTCAATCGAAAACGATTTGAAATTCTACAGGATGTGGTAAAAAAAATACATGTGGACTATGGTCAGAGAATGAATTTGAGCGATATTATTTCAACCAATGATCTTCTTTCCGCAGATGAGCCGGAAAACTTAAAACCCGGTATTATCTTAAAAGCAGTGGAACTTGCTTTAAACCAGGTAAATGAAATGCGTGAAAAAGAAGGGCATCAGATCCAAACAGATATATTGAATCGAATGGAATTGCTTCAAACCAGGATTGATGAAGTAGGAGAAATTTCTGGAAAGTTTACTCTTGAGAAACAGGTTCAAATGCGGGAGAAGATTTCAGAATTGTTAGATGGAGAAACATTAGATGAAACTCGTCTCATCCAGGAAGTCGCTTTTTTATCTGAACGAGCAGATGTTACAGAAGAGATTGTTCGCTGCAAAAGTCATTTTACACAATTGTCATCATATATGAACCAGGAAGAACCTGTGGGAAAGCGAATCAATTTCCTGATTCAAGAGATTGGCCGGGAAGTAAATACTATTGGTTCTAAAAGCCCTCAACCTGCTGTGACAAATCATGTTATTGAAATAAAAGGTGAATTAGAAAAAATCAGGGAGCAAGTTCAGAATATCCTCTAATGATTAATTTGATCACCATATCAGCACCATCCGGTTCTGGAAAAACGACTCTTTGTAAAGCCTTGCAAAAGGTCATGCCGGAAATTGAATGGTCAACATCTTATACCACACGGAAACAAAGAAGTATTGAATGTGATGGTGATGATTATCATTTTATTTCCCATGATGAATTTGAAGACCTAATTTTGAACAAAGAATTAGCTGAATGGGAAAATGTTCATGGTTATTATTATGGCACGCTAGAATTAACCTTGAAGAATGCCATTATTCAGGATAAAATAGTTTTATTAGAACTGGATGTAAAAGGTGCTATTCGAATTAAAGAATTGTATCCGAATAATTCCTTTTCAATTTTTATTATTCCTCCAAGTATTACACACTTGAGGGAACGATTAAAAAAACGAGGCACCGATTCGGAAAAACGTATTAAGGTTCGCCTCCAGAGATTCCAGCAAGAAATGGAATATAAAGATCGGTTTGACCATGTGATGATTAACGAAGATCTCAATGTGGCAACCCAAGAACTAATAACCATAGTTAATAACTTAAAAGAAGGAGTCCTAAATGGGTCTTAAAACTATCCCTTTTCGTGAAATAGAAGAACGTGCAGAAAATATGTACGAAGCTGTCGCAGCAATGTATGGGCAGGCTCGGGATGAACTACAGGAACGTGTCCTGAGCAGGGCCATCCTTGAGCATCAAAATGATGATTTGGATGTTTTTGACGAAGTGGAAGAGCCAGCACCTGAAACTTATGAAGAGAAAGATAAGGTCACTACAGTGGCGATTCGTAAATTTCTTGAAGGTGAAGTAACTTGGAGAAAAACCAAACCTGGTTAAACAATACCAATGATAGGGGCACTTCATCAATATCTCAAACAGCAACAAGCATTGTATGGGAATGAATTGTACATTTCCAATGAACCTGCCCCTTTGTCGGAACCTAAGTCTGAGAAAAAAGGTCCCTTAGCAAACGGCAAATTGGATGCATACAATCAGTCAATATGCACTTGTCTGGAATGTCCCCTTGGTAAGACCAGAACCAATTTTGTTTTTGGGGTTGGTGATCCTAATGCCGATTTATTCCTAGTAGGGGAAGCGCCTGGTGAGCAAGAAGACTTAAAAGGGGAGCCTTTTGTGGGCCGCGCCGGTAAAATGCTTGATAAGATTCTTTATGCCATAGAACGGAAACGTGGCGATGGAGTATATATCGCGAACGTTATCAAATGCCGACCTCCCAATAACCGGGATCCCTTGCCATCCGAAGTAAAGAAATGTGAACCTTATTTAATCGAACAAATAAGTCAAATTCAGCCAAAATTGATAGTAGCATTAGGCCGTGTTGCCGGTAAAACATTATTGAAGATGGATACCCCTTTGAAAGAAATGCGGGAAAAGACCCATGATTACAACGGAACACCGCTTCGTGTGACCTTCCATCCGGCTGCCCTCTTAAGGAATTCGAATTTCAAGAAACCCGCGTGGATCGATTTCCAGTGGATTCGGGATTATTTACAAAACGCATAAATTAATGACACCAGACGATAACCAGATACTCAATGTTCAACCCCACTCCGATGAAGCGGAAATAGCAGTTCTTGGGTCTATGCTGGCTTCAAAAGAAGCCGTTAGTCAAACAATTCAATGGTTAGGTCCAGAGCATTTTTATAAAAATGGAAATGGAAAAATATTTTCTGTCATGCTCAACTTGTTTGATAAAGGTGAGCCAATCGATACCGTGTCCGTCATTGATCTTCTCAAGAAAAATAAAGATCTAGAATCTGTCGGTGGTGCATATTATGTGACCGGCTTAGTCGAATCAGTTCCCACGGTGGCCCACGCAGAGCGATATTCTAAGATTGTACTAGAAAAAGCTTTACTCCGGAATTTGATCAATTTGTCCCATGATATTGCAAAAGAAGCATATGATGACAGTCAAGAGGTAGGTGATATACTGGATACAGTGGAACAATCCATTTTCAGAATTACCCAGAATCGTTTGAAAGGTGGATTTAAACACATTGATCCGATACTTGTTGAAGCATTTGAAAAATTAGAGCATATAAATGCTCAATCTGGCAATGTGATCGGCGTACCATCTGGATTACTTGATTTAGATGATATAACATCTGGATTCCAAAATGGTGACCTCATCATTGTTGCAGGTCGGCCGGGGATGGGAAAAACAGCTCTGGCTTTATCCATGCTGAGGAATGCTGCATTAGAAGGCGGTGTTGGTGTGGGAATGTTCAGCCTTGAAATGGCAAATCATCAATTGGCTATGCGTCTGCTTTGCGCAGAAGCCCGGGTGGACAGTCATTTTGTTCGGACAGGAAACCTTCCAAAAACCCATTGGAAAAATTTAAGTATTGCCGTTGGAGCTTTGGCTGTAGCACCCATTTATTTGGATGACACACCTGCTCTCACCGTATTAGAATTGCGAGCGAAAGCGCGTCGATTGAAGGCCGAACACAATATTGGAATGATCGTAGTGGATTATCTTCAATTAATGCAGGGACCTAAGGGTGTTGAAAGTCGCCAACAGGAAATTTCAGTGATTTCAAGGTCATTAAAAGCTTTGGCGAAAGAATTAGATATTCCAGTCGTTGCCTTGTCTCAGTTATCCCGTGCCGTTGAACAACGGGCAGATAAGCAACCCCAATTATCAGATCTTCGTGAAAGTGGTGCTATTGAACAAGATGCAGATGTGGTCATTTTCCTATATCGTCAGTGGTTGTATACCCAAGATGATGAGGATGAAGGTAAAGCAAAAATCATTGTTGCGAAACAGAGAAATGGTCCTACGGGTGTTGTGGACGCTTCTTTTATTAGCAAATATGCACGTTATGAAAATTTATCGCCTTCTGAACCATTTTAATGGATAACCCTCTCTCAAGATTAGCACCGCAATTATTCGGAGAATATCCAAAACCATTCATTAATTTGTTTGATGCAGTTTCAGTAGGACCACGCGAGGAAAAGGATGAAATAAAATTGCTTCTTTGGAAGGCTTACGAATACGGAGATTATCATCATGAAGGACAAAAGCGCCGATCAGGCGATAATTATTTCACCCATTGTGTTGCTGTGGCCCAAAAACTGGCATCATGGAAAATGGATATTACAACAATTATAGCTGGATTGCTCCATGATACGGTTGAAGATACAGATGTTTCCGTTGATGGACTTCGACAAGAATTCGGGGATGATTTAGCAAATCTTGTAGAGGGCGTTACAAAGATAGGAGGTATCCACTTTTCAACCCGAAAAGAGAAACAGGCAGGAAATTTTATGAAAATGCTTCTGTCGGTTGCCAAAGACCTTAGAGTCATAATTATCAAATTTGCTGATCGGCTCCACAATATGGAAACGATTAAGCACATGTCCAAGATTAAACAACATCGAATAGCTGTTGAAACCCGTGATGTTTATGTTCCCTTAGCACATCGCCTGGGTATGTCTTCGGTAAAATCTCAATTGGAGGATATGGTATTTCGTGTTTTGGACCCTTCTGGGTATAAGAAATTGGACTCTCAAATAAAATCATCCAAAAGGCAACGGGATAAATTTATAAAGGAGATTATTGGCCCTGTAGCAGATGAATTAAAAATATACCAAATTATTCCCAAGGTCTATGGCAGATCTAAATCCTATTCTTCTATCCATGGAAAAATGATTTCCCGAGATAAATCCTTTGAAGAAATCTATGATCTTTATGCTATCCGTATCATCGTGGAAAAAATTGAGCAATGTTATTTAGCTTTGGGAATTGTTCACAGTCTCTACAAACCAATTCAGGAACGGTTCAAAGATTTTATTGCTAATCCTAAATCAAATGGGTACCAGTCTGTGCATACGACTGTTGTTGGACGAAAGGGTCGATTAGTAGAAATCCAGATCCGCACAGAAGACATGGAAGACACTGCAGAGATTGGTGTGGCTGCACACTGGGTTTATAAAGATGGGAAATCATCAGGCATTGATAAAAATGTAAAATGGCTCCGTGAATTATTGGAAATTCTTAAAAATGAATCTGCTGATCCAAAAGAATTCATGGAACTTCTGAAGATCGATTTATACAATGAAGAAATTTTTGTTTTTACCCCTGTTGGCGACCTAATTCAGTTGCCTGTAGGTGCTACACCTGTGGATTTTGCGTTTCAGGTTCATACCCAGGTTGGGATGCATTGCATAGGTGCTAAAATCAATCATTCTGTTGTGCCATTAAATACGAAATTAAACAATGGGGATATGGTTGAAATCATCACAAGTAAAAGTCAAATGCCTAGCTATGGTTGGCAAAAGTTTATTGTAACTACCAAAGCGCGAAATCAAGTCAATAAATACCTTAAAATAGTTCAAGATGAAGAAAGTATTAAAATCGGTGAAGAATTGCTTGAGAAGACTCTTCGTAGAATGAAAATGTTGAAAGATATTAAAGAATTTAGGGAAAGCTTCAGCAAATTTGGTTATTCTGACTCGGGGGCATTATTAAAAGCTATTGGGTCGGGAATGATTACCGTTCGAGATATGTTCCGAAAATTAAGACCGCAGGAAGATGAGATCGAAGAAATTAGTGAAGAAGAAGAATCTTCAAAATTTTTTAATTTTGCAAGATCTCAAACAAAAGGCATTATCCTTGATGGTATTGATAATCTCATGGTGAATTTTGGAAAATGCTGTAACCCGATTCCCGGTGATGAATTAATTGGATTTGTCACTCGTGGACGCGGCATAACGGTTCATCAAAATGCATGTAAAAGTCTCCCCTTGCTGAGCCACGAATCAGATCGGTTAATCCCTGTTGAATGGAATGTGAAATCATCAGATCATTTTAATGTTCGCTTGAGGGTTGTAGTCCAAGATTATAAAGGGGCATTAAAGGATATGTCTGAGTGCATTTCGAAGCAAAATGTAAATATCGCAAGTGTGGACATTAAAGTAAAGGAATCTATCGGGGTTGCTCATTTTATTGTTCAAGTTAATAATAATCGTCAATTAAATCGTCTCATGAGAAAAATGACTAAATTAAAAAATGTTGATTATGTAGAAAGGGCAGGCCGATAATGGAAACAAAAACTTATACAAAAATAGATATTGCCACTCAATTGGCTGAAAGAAATGGAGTCAGTGTAAGGGCATCCAAGGGTATTGTGGATGATTTTTTCAATATTATGAGGGGTTTTCTCACTGAAGATCATCCCTATATTAGGATAGAGATAAGGAATTTTGGTGTATTTGAATCCAAGCCTACTAAAGCAAAACCTCGTGCACGGAATCCAAAAACCAATGAAGAGATCTATGTTCCCGCCCATAAGAAAACACAATTTAAACCTGGGAAGATACTGAAAGCACACCTACGTAAACCTCTTTAATCTATGGGGCGAGTTCTTGGGATCGACTATGGGGGTAGTCGAATCGGATTAGCCATTTCTGATCCGCTGAAAATCATCGCTTCTCCATTTAAAACTATTCGAAATGAAGGGAATGAAAAATGCCTTCAAGCATTTCAATCTCTAATAAAAGAAAAAGATGTGGAAGCCATAGTAGTTGGGCTTCCTATGGGGTTGAAAGGACAGGAAACAGTCCAGACTAAAAAGGTCAGGGAATTCTCTGACTTATTGTACACTCTCAAATTACCCATTCATTTAGAAGATGAACGGCTTTCTTCTGTCAGTGCAGAAAAATCTATGATCCAACAGAATATCAAAACAGGACATAATAAAGGATTGATTGATCAACGGGCTGCAGCGATCATTCTCCAGCAGTTTTTGGATAAGCAAAACCGATGATTCCCTTCTTTGATAGGCCTGCTTGGCAATTGGCTATTTTTGGTGGGATTATTACAGGTATCGCCTATCAGCCTTGGCATTTGGGGTTCTTAGCATGGATAGGACTTATACCCCTTCTCTATATTTGGCTGGATCATGATGCGAATGAAAATGCGAGATATGGGTATGTATTTGGCATGACCCATAATCTCATCGCGTTTTACTGGATCGGTGTTAATTCAGGCGCCAGTTTCTGGGTAGTGCTACTTTCTCTCATTGCAGCTGTTCTGCATTTAGGAATTTATTGGGCGGTTGCCGGTTGGGTTTTCGGTAGAGTAAAAGCCTATGGTAACGGATTAGTATTATTTCCGTTTCTCATTGTTTCGATGGAATGGGTACGGAGTTTTGGTGTTTTAGGGTTCCCATGGGGGAATATGGTTTTATCTCAATTAGATTTCCTTCCTATGATCCAGATAATTGAAGTTACAGGAACTTATGGAGTAACACTATGGATCGCATTGCT
>Ga0208407_1001571_pt1 | contig 10409 bp, 8 predicted proteins | sample ETNtaG_9_FD_185775 | JGI IMG/M metagenome (GOLD analysis project Ga0208407, IMG submission 185775) | Marine microbial and viral communities from oxygen minimum zone, Eastern Pacific Ocean - ETNP201406SV69 (SPAdes) (version 2) | ecosystem: Environmental > Aquatic > Marine > Oceanic ...
AGTTGTGAGTTTGTCAGAGAGTATGAATAAATATGAGAATATTGGCTTAGTTGTTGGAGCTACAGATACTGAAAAAATGAATGAAGTAAGAAAAACAAATAATCTTCCATTTCTTATTCCAGGTATCGGAGCACAGGGAGGTAGTTTGAAAGATGTCATTGAGATTAATAATAATCATGCAGAATCAACCTTAATTAATGTTTCTAGATCCATTATTTTTGCTGGAGATCATGATTTTGATAGCATTCATAATGCTGCAGAAGATCTCTGTAATCAAATGAGGCTACATTTTGAACGATAAAGACTATATAAAGATTTTTGAAGAAACTGAAGCGCTGATGTATGGTCATTTTGTATTATCGTCTGGAATGCATAGCGATGCTTATTTTCAGTGTGCAAAAGTATTGCAGTATCCTAAATATTTGTCTTTATTCTCAGATATTTTATCATCCCATTTTTCAGATCTATCTATTGATAAGGTAATATCGCCAGCAATTGGAGGTATTGTTCTGGGAACAGAAGTGGGAAGACAATTAAATAAAAGAACAATCTTTTCAGAGCGAGTAGATGGTAAAATGCAGCTAAGAAGAGGTTTCGAAATAAATCCTGGAGAAAAAATTCTTATCATTGAAGATGTGCTTAGCACTGGAGGTTCAATAAGAGAAGTTTCAGAGCTAATTAATGAACACGAAGGTGTAATTGTCGGTATCGGAATTATTGTTGATAGAAGTATTATGCCTGTTCATCTACATGATAACTTTTTTGCAATTACAAAGCAAACTGCTAAGATTTTTGATAAAGATGATATTCCAGAACATCTTAAAGATATTCCAGCAATTAAACCTGGGAGTAATGTATAAAAATCTAAAAATTGGTTTAGCCCTTGGTGGTGGTGGTGCAAGAGGCGCTTGTCATATAGGTATATTAAAATCTTTAGAACGTCATGGAATAATACCAGACATTATATCTGGAACGAGCGCAGGATCAATGATTGGAGCTATGTATGCTTCTCATGCCGATGCTAGTGTTGTAGAGAAAAAATACACTGAACATGTCAATGGCGAAGATTTTAAAGACTTAGGTTTTAGATATATCTCTAATAACGAGAAAGATGATTCAATTTTTTCTCAAATATTTAAACAGATCAAGAATCAATATATATTGATGGTAAGCTCTAATAGAAAATCAATTGTTAAAACTGAAAGATTGTCAAAAGCTGCAATTAATCTATTTTCACATAATCAGTTCAAAGACTTAAAAATACCTTTGATAGTTTCTGCTACTGACTTGATTTCAGGAAAGCCTATGCTCTATAAATCTGGTAGTGTGGTTGATGCCGTTGTTAAAAGTTCATCCATACCTGGTTTTGTAGAACCAACATATATAGATGATAGAATGCTTCTTGATGGTGGGATTGTTTTCCCAACACCTGTTCCTCCTTTAGTCGGTGAGTGTGATTTCATTATTGCAATCAATATTAGCAAAGCATTTAAAACAGATGATGAACCTAACAACATTTTTGAGATTATTAATCGATCTCGAGATATATCTACACTACATCTAAACTCTTATTTACTCAATCAATCTGATTTTGTTATTAATCCTAAGCATGAGAATGTGCATTGGTCTGCTTTTGATCGTACTGAAGAGTTTATTGATAACGGATATAATGCAGCAGAATCTGAAATGGAGCAATTATTAAACAAATTAGACTCTATGATAGATAAGGAGACAGAACCTGTTAAAGAAAGTTTTTGGACTAAGCTAAAGAAAAGATTACCTTTCTAAATTCTTTGATGAAAAAAATAATTCCAATAATAGCATATTTTTCTATTTTGTTTGGTCAATTTAGTGATCCTGCAGAATTCAAATTCAATATAAACAATGCCAATCAAGGTGAAGTGGTTGTATTAGAAGTTGAAGCAAACATTGAAGATGAATGGCATATTTATGCAATCTATGATGTGCCTGAAGGACCTAAGCCGACAGTTATTCGAATTGAATCAGATCAGATTGTTAAAACAGGTAGAATTATTGAACCAGACCCCATTGTTACATACGATGAAGGGTTTGATAATATTACAAAGTATCATGAAGGGAAACCGATATTTAGAGTTCCTATTATTATAGATAAGAATTTATCTAATGGAGCATACTCATTTGATGTAACAGTAGAATATCAAGTATGTACAGGTAACTTATGTTATCCGCCAAATGAATATAGTGATAATGTCTCGTTTACTCTGCAAAGCGGAACTATAAGAGAAGATTTTAAGACAGATAAGTTTGATTTCTCTAAAGATTCTATATTAGATATTGCTGATAATAAAATAGGATCCTTTCTTTTGCTGGCACTAAGTATGGGATTTTTAGCTCTCTTAACTCCTTGTGTTTTTCCTATGATACCTATTACAATATCTTTTTTCTTAAAGAGAGGTGAAGATAAAAATACTTCACCAGTTAAAGGCGCTCTTGTTTATATGCTTGGGATCGTCATGACATTCACGTTGCTTGGAATGTTATTAGCTATTTTTCTTGGTGCTTCAGGAGCAACGCAACTTGCTTCTAATCCCTATGTAAATCTATTTATTGCTTTTCTGTTCATCTATTTTGCTTTTTCGCTTTTTGGTTTTTATGAGATTGAGCTTCCTCAATCATTGAAACGTTTTTCATTGCAACGAGAGAATTCCGAAGGATATGCAGGCATATTGTTTATGGCTTTAACTTTTACTCTTACTTCTTTCACATGTACAGTGGCATTTATGGGTCTAATACTAGTTGCAGCATCACAAGGACAATGGTTTTGGCCTATTATTGGTATGTTAATATTTAGTCTAGCCTTTGCATCTCCTTTTTTCTTTTTAGCTCTTTTTCCACACTACTTGACAAAGATGCCTCAGTCAGGCGGTTGGTTAAACTCTGTAAAAGTGACTATGGGATTCTTAGAAATAGCAGCAGCGTTTAAATTCATTAGCAATACAGATTTAGTATGGCAGTGGGATATATTTACTTATGAGGTAGTGCTTACTTGTTGGGCAATTATTATGGCCTTATGTGCTGTCTATATTTTAGGATATATTCGATTTAAAAATGATTCTAGAGTAGCATTTTCTTATCAGAGAGGTTTGTTGTCAATTTTATTCTTATCCCTATCATTCTATTTATTATCAGGAAATTTTGGATATAATATTAACGGCACTATCGAATCTTATCTTCCACCTAAAAAAATGAAATCAAATTTAAACTGGATTCATTCTCTTGATAATGCTTTTATTATAGCAAATGAAGAGGATAAAAAAATATTTATTGATTTTACTGGAGTGACGTGCACTAATTGTCGTTGGATGGAAACAAACGTTTTTGCAGAACAATCTGTAGAAGATCTAATGTCACAATTTATTTTAGTTAGCTTATATACCGATGCGGGAGATAATTATCTTGAGAAGAGAGATTATCAGATTAGTCGATTTAAGACAGCGGCGTTACCTTATTATGTTATATTAGATAAAAATGATCTAGTTATTGATGAATTTCCTGGGATGACTAGAGATATAGAACAGTTTAAGACCTTCTTGGAAAAAGGATTAAACTAAATATGGAACTTATTGCAGGTGCTTCCATTTAAATAAAAGAAATATGAAAAGACTATTTATAATACTAATTGCATCATCATCCTTGTTTTCTCAAGGAGCGATGTTTAAACAGTTTAGCAACTCGTTTGCTGATATTGCTGAAAATGTGAATGAATCAGTAGTTACCATTACTACTACCAATACAATAACAATGGATGAAGATGTACAAAATTTCTATAGATACTGGGGAAGATCTCTTCCTGAAGAATTTGAAAGCAAATCACTAGGCTCAGGAGTTATTGTCGATAAAGACAATGCTTATATTGTGACAAATCATCATGTCATCTTTGATGAAAGAAATGAAAAACCTGTAGATCAAATTATGGTAGAATTGATGGACAAACGAGTATTTGAAGCGACTGTTGTAGGCTTAGACAAAGGCACTGATTTGGCAATACTACAGATTGATGCAGATAACATTAAAGCGGTTCCAATTGGCGATTCTGAACGTATGAGAGTTGGAGAGTGGGTTCTGGCAATAGGAAGTCCTTTCTCAGAGTCTCTTAGTCATACTGTTACAGCAGGAATTATTAGCGCGATCGGAAGAAATAATGTAATGAGAGGCAATGATACCTATCAAAACTTTATTCAAACAGATGCAGCAATTAATCCAGGGAATAGTGGAGGAGCTTTACTAAACATGAGTGGAGAACTCATTGGAATTAATGCAGCAATTGCTTCAGGTAGCGGCGGAAGATCGAATGCAGGTATAGGATTTGCTATTCCATCTAGTATAGTTACAAAGGTAATGAGTGACCTTATTTCCAAAGGTTATGTTGTACGTTCTTTTTTAGGTATCTATATGCAAGATATTAACGAAGATTTTTACGATACAATGGAGTTAAAATCTAGAAAAGGAACTATAGTCAGTGATATTGTTGAGGGTAGCCCTGCTGATAAGTCTGGCTTAGAGTCAGGAGATGTAATTACTAATTTTGAAGGAAAAGAAATCACAAATGGCGCTGAACTAAAAAATTTAGTATCTAGTGCTAGCCCAGGTTCAGAAATAATCTTAACAATTCTGCGAGATGGTAAGTCAAAAGATGTTACCGTTATACTTGAAGAAAGATTGGGCAGTGAGATGACAAGCGTTAATAGCGCTTATAATGAATTTGGATTATCTGTTCTTGATGTTACAGATGAGTTAATTGATAAATATGATATTCAAAGACCTATGAATTCTGATGTCCAAGGGGTTGTCGTTACCGATATTGAAGAAAACAGTATTGCAGAAAAGTCAGGTATGCAAGAAGGGGATTTAATTACTAGAGTAGGCAGACAAAAAATATCTAATATTGATATGTTTGAAAATGAAATTTCTAAATATGATAAAGATGAAAAGATTTTATTTTTAGTCAAACGTGGTAATGCCTCTAGATTTTTAACACTTAGAAGATAAATTCTAATCAAATTGCAATAATTCAACATTTCTTATAAGTTCATAGTTAATTCACTATGAGCATAAGAAAAGAAAATCCAAAAATAGATTTTGTATCCAATGAACATGATATCCTTGATTTCTGGGAAAAAGAGAAAATCTTTCAAAAACTAGTTAATCAAAATTCTAAAGGCGAGAAATGGAGTTTTCTGGATGGTCCTATTACAGCTAATAATCCAATGGGAGTTCATCATGCTTGGGGAAGAACATTAAAAGATCTTTACCAGAGATATAAATCTATGAATGGATATCAATTACGATATCAAAATGGTTTCGATTGTCAAGGGCTTTGGGTTGAGATTGAAGTAGAGAAAGAGCTTGGTATCAAATCAAAAAAAGAAGTTGAAGAGCTTGGAATTGAAAAGTTTGTCAATCTTTGTAAAGAGCGTGTTAAAAAATATTCAGATGTTCAAACTGACCAATCAAAACGATTGGGTTATTGGATGGATTGGGAAAATTCATATTATACAATGTCTGATGAAAATAATTATGCTATATGGGCTTTTCTAAAAAAGCTATTTAATGAAGAAAAAATTTATAGAGGAACAGATGTAGTTCCTTGGTCTGGAAGATCTGGTACGTCATACTCTCAGATGGAAATTATTGAGGGACGTAAGCTAACTGTTCATAAAGGAGTCTTTGTTAAGCTTCCTTTAAAAGATAGAAAGAATGAAAATATATTAATTTGGACAACAACTCCTTGGACTCTTTCTTCAAATATTGCGGTTGCGGTAAATAAAAAGATTAATTATGCAAAAATTCAATTAGCAGATGAATCTATTTATTATGTTGCTGAGAATAATTTAAAATTTCAGCGTTTAAGTAAAGAATTCTCAGAGAAAAAGAATTGGATTGATGGAGTACCAAAATTAAAAACCTTAGATCAGATATTCAAAGAGAGAGGCGGATATGAGGTCGTTGAAATAATTAAAGGCGAAGATATGATTGGTTGGAATTATGAAGGACCATATGATCACTTAGAGCCACAGAAAACTCCTGGAGGATACCCAAATATTAACCAAGACACGAAAGATGATGCCCTTACTGCTATACAATGCCATGCTATAGTAGATGGAGGAAAAGATTCTGAAGGAAATGATATGGTAGTAGAGGGTGAAGGAACTGGCATTGTACATATGGCTGGTGGTTGTGGAGCTATAGATAACAAAATTTGTAAAAAAGAAGGTTTTGTAGAAATATCACCTATCGATAATCAAGCAAATTTTGTTGATGGATTTGACTTTATGTCAGGATTAAATGTCACAGATTCAGATACTACTCAAAAGATTATACAAGATTTAAAAGATAGAAATCTTTTGCTATATGCAGAAGACTATCCTCATATATATCCTCATTGTTGGCGATCAGGGGATGAGCTTGTATTCAAGCAAGTTGATGAGTGGTATATCAATATGGATTGGAGAAATAGAATTAAGAACGTTGTAAGCGATATTAATTGGATCCCAGAATGGGGAGAAGATAGAGAACACAATTGGCTAGATAATATGGGCGATTGGATGATTTCAAAGAAACGTTTTTGGGGATTAGCTTTACCAATCTGGACATTTGAAGATGGAAGCTTCTATGTAATTGGATCCAGAGAAGAATTAAAAGAGCTTTCTGTTGAAGGTTGGGAAGAATTTGATGGAAATAGCCCTCATAGACCTTGGATTGATCATGTAAAGATTAAACATCCTGATACAGGTTTAATTGGAACAAGAATCCCAGATGTCGGGAATCCTTGGCTTGATGCAGGAATTGTTCCTTTTTCTACATTGAATTATTTTGAAGATAAGAAATATTGGAATGAATGGTTTCCCGCTGATTTTATTACAGAATGTTTTCCTGGTCAGTTTAGAAACTGGTTTTATTCTTTATTAGCTATGTCATCTTTTCTTGAAGATAAAGCCCCATTTAAAACATTACTTGGTCATGCTCTAGTCAAAGCTGAAGATGGTAAGGAGATGCACAAATCAGCAGGAAATGCTATTTGGTTTGATGATGCTGCTGAAAAAATGGGTGTTGATGTAATGAGATGGATGTATACAAGACAAAACGTTGAGAATAATCTATTATTTGGTTATGAAAAAGCTGATGAGGTTAGAAAGCGATTAATTAGTTTTTGGAACATATATTCTTTCTTCTGCACTTATGCAAGTCTAGATAATTTTAAACCACATTCTCATGGAATAAGTGATAAAGATTTAACATTACTAGATAAGTGGATTGTTGCAAAAGCAAATTTATTGATAAAAGATTCCACAGATCATTATGATCGATTTGAAGCAGATAAATTGCTCAAGAAGGTTGAATTATTCATTGATGATTTGTCTAACTGGTATATCAGAAGAAATAGACGAAGATTTTGGAAGAGCGAGAACGATTCTGACAAATTTGTAGCATACCAAACACTGTATGATGTCTTGTTATTGCTTATCAAGCTTTTATCTCCAATTTTACCATTCATTACAGAGCGTATGTATCTTAATATCTCCCAGGATGATTCAAAAGAGAACCATAAAAGCGTGCACTTATCTTCTTATCCAGGATATGAAGATGATAAGATTGATATGGATTTGATTAAGAAAGTAGAAACGCTTAAGAAGATTATTGAGTCTGGTAGAGCAGCAAGAAAGAAAGCTAATATTAAAGTTAGGCAACCATTGTCAGATTTGAAGATATATGAGAATGACTCATCAATTACCTCTTTTATTCTAGATCAGCAGCAAATTATCTTAGATGAATTGAACATTAAGACAATATCAATTGTTAAAGAATTGAAAGATATGGGTTCTTTCTCTATAAAACCAAATTTCAAAATTCTATCTTCTAAATTTGATGAAGATATGCAAACAATAGTTAAATATATTGCCACGCTTGACCAATATCATGTAATGGATAAATATCTAAGTAATGAGAAGATAGCTTCAGAAGAATTTGACATTATCAAAGAAGATATTATTATTCAGATTCAAGGACATGAAAAAGAAGAAGCATTTTTTTCTAATGATGTAATCGTATCTATAAGCACTGAGATTGATGAAAATCTAGCAGCGGAGGGTCTCATTCGAGAACTAATAAGACATATACAAGTAATGAGAAAAGAAGCAGATTTTAATGTAGATGATAGAATTATATTATCTGGAAACTTCTCTAATGAGATAACGAGCGCTATAGACAACCACAAAGAGTATTTTATGAATGAAATTTTATGTACAGATATAGTGGATAGTTTGGAAAATTGTGACTATAATTCTGTCTTCAAACATAAAACAGAAAAGTTTGATATATCGGTTAAGAAAAAAGTATAAGAGGTATTTAGTTGGCTAAAACAAAATATTCAAAAGCAGATTTAGAGAAATTTAAAAAAAACATACATAGTAAAATGTATGATATTAATGAAAATATAGAAGCTGTTAGATCTACAACATCTAGTAATAGTTCTGTATTTGCAGAAAACAACACAGAAGATTACAATGAGGGTACTGAAGCCCATGAAGTAGAAAAGAGTTTCCTGTTAATGTCGAGAGAGTCCGATTATATCGTTAATCTGCAGAAGGCACTACAAAGAATTGAAGATGGTACATATGGTTTATGTGAAGTATATCAAGATGACCCTATTAAATGTGAATGTCCTACCAGTCCTTTAATCGATAAAGAAAGGTTGTTAGAAGTTCCAAATGCAACAAAGGGTGTTTTCTGTAAGGAAAAGAAGAAATTAAATTTAGTATGAATTTTTTTTTATCTTTTTTCATCGTCTTAATTGATCAATTATCCAAAATATTAGTGCATGCAAAAATGAATCTATATGATTCATTTAATGTAATCCCTTTTTTATTAGATTTTACTTATATAAGAAACGAAGGGATTGCATTTGGAATTAATTTTCCAGGCGGTAAGATATTCTTTATTGTATTTCCAATATTAATCACTCTATATATGATATCTCTTCTTAAAAACGAAGAATTTCAAGATAATTCATCACAGATTGCATTGTTTCTCATTATTGGAGGGGCTATTGGAAATATATTGGATAGGATATTTCGTGGATATGTGATTGATTTCATTGATTTTCATATTAATGGAGCTCATTGGTACATATTTAATATCGCAGATTCATCTGTAACAATAGGATTGTTATTCTTGTTGTATAGCTCTATACTTATTAAGAAGTAAATATATTATGAAAATATCTGTCTCTTCATCAGATGAGCTAAAAAGGCTCGATAGTTTTTTATCCCAAAGATTAGTTCAATTTTCTAGAACGAATATTCAAAAAATGATTTCTAATGGATTAATTTTAGTAAATAAGAAAGAAGTAAAGAAAAATTTCAGATTAACCTATAGCGATCAGATAGAAATTGATTTGTCAAATAAAACAGATCAAAAGAAGTTTTTATTAAATAAATGGGATTATCCATTAGAGGTATTATATCAGGACAAAGATTTTGCTATTATTAACAAACCTAGAGGGGTTATAGTTCATCCAGCTCCAGGAAACTACGATAGAACTCTAGTAAATATTCTTTTGCATAAGTTTGAAAAAGAATTAAACAATGCAATAGACCCATCAAGGCCAGGAATTGTCCATAGATTGGATAAAGATACTACAGGTATAATGATTATTCCTTTAAATGATCATGCACATTGGAAGATTGCTGACCAATTCAAAGATAGAACTATTCAAAAAGAATATATAGCGTTGACATGGGGTCAATGGAATGAAGAATCTGGAATTATAGATAACATCTTAAATCGTAGTAAGAGAAATCCAATCCAATTCCAATCATCTGATAGCGGGAAAAAGGCTTTATCGCATTTTGAATTGATTAAGTCAGGGAAATATTTATCTGCGGTTCGATTTTTTCCAAAAACAGGTAGAACCCATCAGATTAGAGTGCATTGCAAAGAATTTGGATTTTCTATTTTTGGAGATGAGCTATATGGTGGCGGAATTAAGAAATCTAAAGAGTTCATGAAAGATGTAAGAAAGGAATTAGAAAATTATTTTTTATCAGTTCAAGGACATTGTCTTCATGCTAATTCTATTGAATTTGAACATCCATCAACAGCAAAGAAAGTAAAGTTTTCTGTAGAGCCTGATAATCATTTTAATATGATATATAAATCAATTCTAAACGATGAAATTTAAAGACTATCAGAAAGAATTTTTGTTGTTTTTGGAACTTGAGAGGGGTTACTCAGATCGCACTATTGAAGTTTATAATAGAGATTTAAATCAGTACCGTATATTCATAAGTAAGAATAGAATTAATTATTGCAAGGTCAACAAAGATATAATCTTTGATTTTCAGGCAAGTTTAACTAATTCTCTAGGC
>Ga0208407_1001572_pt1 | contig 10405 bp, 10 predicted proteins | sample ETNtaG_9_FD_185775 | JGI IMG/M metagenome (GOLD analysis project Ga0208407, IMG submission 185775) | Marine microbial and viral communities from oxygen minimum zone, Eastern Pacific Ocean - ETNP201406SV69 (SPAdes) (version 2) | ecosystem: Environmental > Aquatic > Marine > Oceanic ...
AAAGATTCCACCAAATTCCCATGAGGATCAGTAAGCATAATTGTTAAATCATAAAGGTAAGGTGTTTCGGCAGACCACGGTTTCACTTTAGAAAAAGTTGCCTGAAATTCAACTGAGTTTGTTGAATCGATAGCTACGGTGTAATCCTTCTTATAAAGAACACGCTTCCCTTTCAAGACAGCATCAATTTTATATTTTCCCGTAAATCGTTCTGGATTAAAAAGATCAACCTTGACAGAAAAATTAGCAGAACGGCCATCTTCATTCAGATCGGCATAAACAAAGAAATCTGAAATACGTGATTTGGGTGCAGCATATAGGTAAACATCTCTTTCTAACCCGCTGACCCGCCAAGTGTCTTGTCCCTCTAAAAAGGAGCCGTCCGAAAATCGATAAACTTCCACAGCAAGTTTATTTTCACCACTCTGGACCAATTCAGTGATGTTGAATTCTGCTGGTGTTTTTGACCCTTGACTATACCCAATAAAATTTCCATTTAACCAAACATAAAAAGCAGAACGAACACCGTCGAAACGAATAAAAATATCCCGGCCATTCCACGTTTCATCCATTGTAAATATTTTTACATATGAACCTACCGCATTATAACGAAATGGGACTTTTGGCGGTTCCGGTTTAAAAGGATACTCTTCATCAAGATAAATGGGGACGGAATAGCCCTGCATTTCCCAATGGCCAGGAACGGTAATGTCGTCCCAATCTTTCACACTATAACTTGATTGATAAAACCTTTTTGGAGTTTTGTCAGGATTTTTTGCAAAATGGAATTTCCATGTCCCATTTAGGGATTGAAAATATTTTGACTTTGCTGGATCATTTTCAAAAGCCAGTTCTTCCGATTCAAATGGAAAAAAGTGAGCACGAGGCTCTTCCCGGTTTACTTGAAAAATCGTAGGATCTTCCCAGTATTTTTCCGCATTCATATGTGTTGCTTTATTCAAAATAATCATTGCAACAATAAATATTATGAGCAATCCCCCAACTAATATTGATTTATTCATGTGTATAATCTGTCCTTATCCCAAGATAGAATTTCGTCCAATGTTTCGGTTAAGAAAAGAGCATTTTCCCGGTTAAAAACTAACGGCGGTTTTATTTTTAATATATTGTGATCCGGCCCATCGGTGCTAATCAAGATTCCTTTTTCTTTCATGGTATTCACAATTTGGTCGGCTTCTTTATCTGCTGGGTCTAAAGATTCTATATCTCGAACCAATTCTATCCCTAGGAATAATCCATGCCCCCTTACATCTCCAATCATGGAATATTTTTCTTTTAATTCACCTAATAATGATTTCAGATATTTACCAACATCTTTCGCATTTTTCTGGAGTCCTTCATCTTCTATCACACTCAAAACCGCATGTCCCACAGCACAAGAGACAGGATTCCCGCCAAATGAATTGAAATATTCCATGCCATTATTGAATTCTTCCGCAATGGCTTTGGTGGTAACCACCGCAGAAAGTGGATGACCATTGCCCATGGACTTTCCCATAGTCACAATATCTGGAACAATACTTTGAGTCTCAAATCCCCAATAATGGTTACCCATTCTTCCAAACCCTATCTGCACTTCATCGGCAATACAGAGCCCGCCAGCATTTCTTACTTTCTGGAATGATTCCTTTAGAAAACCTTGTGGTGGTAGTAATTGTCCACCGCAACCCATGAGTGATTCAGCAATAAATACAGAAACTCGTTTTCCAGATTCTTGAATTTTATCAAGTATAATTTGAACTTCATTTGCATAGGCTGTTCCAGAGTCTTTTCCCCGATATTTTCCACGAAATGGGTCTGGCATTGGAACCGTGTGGACAAAATCAGGGGCACCGCTTCCACCCTTTCCATTATGTTTATAGGGACTGATCTCGATTAAAGAAGACAGATTGCCATGATAAGCAGCATCCAGGACGATTGTTTCTTTACTTTGAGTGATATGACGAGCGATCCGAAGAGCCAGATCATTGGCTTCGCTACCGGAATTGGTAAAAAAACATACATCAAGCCCAGCAGGCAATTTATCCGTTAGCTCCTGTGCATAATTAACAATAGTTTCATCCAAGTACCGTGTATTGGTATTCAGTTTTTTATATTGGAATTGGGCGGCTGCCACCACTTTTGGATGGCAGTGGCCCACATGCTGGATATTGTTTACCGCATCTAGATATTGACTTCCATTCGCGTCATAGAGATACTGTGCTTCTCCTTTTACAATATGGAGTGGTTTACCGTAAGACAAACTCAATGACGGCGCAAGATGCGTCTCTCGAAGGGCTTGAATTGATTTTTTATCTAGCATTTTGAGGTAGAACAACAACTAATGAAATAAACTTTATTAGAGAAGGAGATGAGTCATCTAACAAATCAAATAATGGAAAATAATTTATAAGTGGTTGTACTTTAGAAAGTTTCATTTAACACTCTATAAAATCCATTAATCTGTTTGACCAATCTCTTAAATCTTCTTTTTCTAATTTTCGCAACAAATCCCAGGCAGGTTTTTGTGAGACTGATAAATACTTATTCTCCGGGAATAATTTCATACGCCACGCGGACATGGTAACTGAAATACAAAGCCGGATACAGACTAAATATATGACGGATTTTAATTCTGAATTGTTTAATGTAAAACTAGAATGATAGCCCTTTAAAACTTGGGCCATTGGCGTAAATACGTCTTCTTTTTCCAATCCTAGGTATGCCATGCACACAGCGGGTTCTGCGACCTGATAAGAGAAAACCATATCTCCAAAATCGATGATGCCTGTGGTCTCACCATTTTCGTCCACTAAAATATTATGATCATTCCCATCATTATGGATCACTGCCATTTTTAATTCAGTGGCTATAGGGAGTACATTGTTTTTATACTCATTTAAAAAATGAGATATTGTTTTTATATCAGATTTTGATTTGAAATAGGCTAGTCTGGACTTTATTAATTCTGTGGCTCGGACATCCCATTCAAATTCACGATCTGCGGCTGAATGAAAAAAGCCAGCCAATGAATGACTTAACGTTCCAAAAAATATCCCCAATTTTTCATGGACAGCCTTACCATCTAATGAATCTTTTAAAAATTGTCCGTCTAAGTATTCGACCAAGCGAACAAAGTAAGTTTTTCCATCCTTATTAAATTCTTTTATTTCACCAAATTGTAGCGGAATGCCCAGATTCGGTTCTCGTGATCTAATATATAGGGTCGCCTCATTTTGTAATTCCAGGACTTCAAGTTGCTCAGCCGGATTAGATATCTTTAAAATAAATTTTTGATTTGATTCAGATTGGATAAGAAAATTCTGATCCCGATCACTATATAGGCTTGTTACTTTTCCATATAAGTCAAAATTAATTATTAGATATTTTACTATATCTTGTATGGAAAAATTAGGTGGATTGGTTGAAAAAACAGAAGTCATCAAGTTAAAATTAATATAAATGATCCATCCAAAAAGTAAAAAAATTAAATTATACTTTTTATTTAGATTTATGACTGACTGTAACACTATGAAACACACCTTTTATTTAACATTGTAATAATATGTGACACTTTTAATTTTTATAGTTAAGTTTGAATAATTCGAGGTAAGGGAATCGCTGGCTGAACTCTGGTGTTTCCTCATTTTTTAACTATGTCAGAGAATAAACAAAAATCTGTGCTCATTATTGAGAATGATGATGCAATCTTGAGCAATTTATCCAACAGGTTCAAACGAAAGGACATGTTGGTCATAACTGCAAAAGACGGGTATGAAGGCTATACCCGTGCCTGCAAGGAATCACCTGATTTGATCGTATCTGAGACACTTCTACCTAGTATGAATGGTTTTCGTGTTGCTCGGCTTTTGAAATTTGATGAACGATTTAAAGATACACCATTCATTCTCATCACCAGCAACAATGTGGACTCAGTTCAGGATTTATTTAAAGCAAGCGGTGCAGACCAAATATTAGGAAAACCATTCCGATTTCATGATCTTATGGAAATAATGGAAGGAGTTGAAATAGCATGACCATAATTCCAGATCCCATAGTCTTCTTTTTCCTAATTATACTAGGCGCTGCCTTTGGTAGTTTTTTGAATGTTGTAATCTATCGAGTGCCAGCGAAAATGAGTTTGGTTAAACCTGCATCACATTGCGACTCTTGTAAAGTACCTATTAAACCCTTAGATAATATTCCCATCTTGAGTTATTTCATTTTGGGAGGTAAATGCCGTCAATGTGGAGATTCTTTCTCAAGCCGCTATGCTTTAGTAGAAGGACTCACAGCTGGCTTGACAGTTTGGCTTTTTATTATTTTTGGCATCAACGAAAAATTCTTCATGTATCTTATTTTAACATATCTTTTGATCGCCATCACTTTTGTTGACATAGATCATTTTATCATCCCAAATGGATTTGTGCTCTTTGGACTCGCAGTGTTAATTGTAGGACTGCCAATGAATTGGCTCCCCATAAAATGGGAAGATGGGGTGTCGGGGGCATTTGTTTTTGCAGGATTTTTATTTGCTATTGGATTGATTGGTCAATTTATCCTGAAAAAGGAGAGTATTGGTTTTGGAGATATTAAGCTGGGGCTGGTTCTGGGGGGATATCTTGGTGTTGAGTATTCAGTATTGGCCTTGTATTTAAGTTTTGCAATTTCTGCTATTTTCGTATTTATCATGCTGGGATCCAAAATGATCTCCAAAAGCCAGAAAATTCCATTCGGCCCCTATTTGGCCGGTGGCACACTTTTATCGATTTTGACAACCACCCCCACCGGCGGGAATTATATCCTCGACTGGTATATCTCCACTATGTTTTAATGGCAATTACTGGAAAACATTCACTCGGCCAATTACTCATTCAGGCTGGAAAGATTGATGAAGATCAACTTCAGAAAGCGTTGACCATCCAAAAAGAAAAGGACGTGTATATTGGTGTTATTTTCAGGGAATTGGGTTACTTGGATGAGAGAGAATTGAACAGATATATCAGTCAGCAATTAAAAATTCCCTATCTATCTTTGGGACACTATGATGTAGATAAAACCATTATGGGTCTTATCCCAGAACGGATCATTCGCTCTAAAAATTTTCTTCCCTTATTCAGATTGAATAATACGTTAAATATTGCTGTATCCGATCCACTAGATGCAGCACCTATTAATGCTGCCCGGGATGAGACCGGACTGAAAATAGAGCCTGTGATCGTGACAGAAACTGAAATTGAAAATGCCATTGATCTTTATTACGGTATTTCCGGTTTTGTGGATGTGAATTCATCAGATGAAGTGACAGATATTTCTGATTTGTTTGATGAATCAAGGATTGTTGAATTAGTGGACAGTATTATTACCCAAAGCCAGCGGTACCGTTGTTCAGATATCCATGTAGAGCCGCGGGAAAATGATATCCGGGTACGATTTAGAATTGATGGTCGCTTACAGGATTTCCAAGCCCTACCCAGAGATATTCATACTGCTCTTGTATCCCGGCTCAAGATTATGTCAAATATGGATATTGCTGAAACAAGACGACCCCAGGACGGACGTATTTTGTTCAATTCTTCCAGCGGCCGATTAGATCTTCGTATTTCCACTTATCCAACTCTCTACGGAGAAAAAACAGTACTTCGTTTGTTGAATATTTCGGAAGCACTCCATTCATTAATTGATCTAGGGTTTGAAAAAAATACTGAAAAAAAATTCAGCAACATGCTGGTTGGCGGTGAAGGTATCATTTTGGTTTCCGGCCCTACTGGTAGTGGTAAAACAACAACTCTCTATTCCACTCTGAACAAGTTAGAACGCCCGGACGTAAATATTGTTACCGTGGAAGATCCCATTGAATATGATCTGGAGAATATTAACCAAGCCCAGGTCAATACAAAATCGGGCGTTTCATTTGCGTCTGCCCTGCGATCGATTTTGCGACAGGATCCAGATATTATCATGGTTGGAGAGGTTCGAGATGAGGAAACGGTGGAATTAGCCATTCGTGCGGCATTGACCGGACACATGGTATTCAGTACCATTCACACCAATGATGCTGCTTCCGGATTTACTAGATTATTGAATTGGGGTGTGGAGCCATTTCTTATTGCTTCCACTGTGAAAGGTATATTAGCGCAACGGCTGGTACGTCGAATCTGTAAGGAATGTCGTGTACCCTATTCTCCAACTACAGACGAATTGAAGTTAGCAGGACTGGATCCAAATGAATCCTTGGAAGGATTTAGGGGCAAAGGATGTCTTGCATGTCGAAATACCGGATATATAGGCCGAATTGGAATTTATGAATTGTTGCTGGTAGACCGCGAAATTTCAAACCTTATTTTAAAAAGTGCACCTGGGTACGAGATCCGGGAATTGGCCCGAAAAAACGGGATGATTACCTTATTAGAAGACGGGGTGGTAAAAATCAAACGTGGAGACACAACATTATCCGAGGTCTATGAAACGTTGGGAACCACGAGGATTATTGAATGACCAAAGTACTATTTGTAGGTGGTAAAAAACAGGGTATTTCTCAACTGTCCGGAACCAATATTCATGTAGATCATGTCCAAAATGGTATGATTGCCCTAAGTGCAGTCCAAACCCAAGAATTTGATACTATCATCATTGAAGATAAATTACCCCTAATGACGCCAATGCGTTTAATCAAAGAACTGGTTTCAATTGATTCTACTGTACCTGTCATAGGTCTCATTCGCAGCGATGAGACAAGTATGGACCTGCTAAATAATTTTGGAGTAGGACTTTTTGGATTTATACAGCCTGAGAGCTTTAGCGCTGAAGAAGTAATAAAACTTTTAAATTCAGCTAAACAATTTCATGATTTTCTAAAAGAAGTGCCAAAAATATCTAAACGGCATTTTTCATCCATTGGGTTTAAAAATATTGTAGGTATATCAAAGCCTATGTTAGATCTCTATCATCTACTAAACCAAATTAAGAGTAAAAATGTAACTACCATTTTATATGGTGAAAGTGGCACAGGTAAGAACCTTATTGCAAAGACCATTCACCAAATAAGCCTGCGCCGAGATCAACCCAATATTGCGGTCAATTGTCCCGCAATTCCTTCTGAGCTCTTAGAGAGTGAACTCTTTGGACATGAAAAGGGTGCATTTACGGGAGCCATTGAAAGAAAAGACGGAAAATTTTTAATTGCAAATTCAGGTACTATTTTTCTTGATGAGATTGGAGATATGAGTCCATCGCTCCAAGCAAAAATATTAAGAGTATTAGAAAGCGGCGAAATTGAACGAGTGGGTGGGGCAGAAACTATTAAAATTGATGTAAGAATCATTTCTGCCACCAATCAAAACCTTGAACAAAGAATTAAAGATGGAAAGTTCCGCCAAGATCTCTATCACAGGATTAATGTATTTCCAATGAGAATTCCACCACTCAGAGATCGAAAAGAAGATATCTCTCCGACAGCAATGTCTATCTTAAAAAGTTTGAAGAAAAAACATAATATTGTTACAGGCTCCATATCCCATGGTGGGATGTTAGCCCTTGAATCCTACGATTGGCCTGGGAATGTCAGAGAGCTAGAAAATACTCTGGAACGAATTGTGCTTATTAATGATATACCGATTATCACTAAAGAAGAAATAATGCCCATCTTGGATGAATCATCCCAACCCCTTGCTGAACACACTCCCCCATTGACTAGTACTCATCCTGTGTCGTCAGCTCCGGTAGAAACCAGCGTTTCATCATCTGAAATTCAAAGTCCGGTTGAAGAACAAAATCACCCCATAGACACGTCGGCGATAAAAAGCTTAAAAGAATTGGAATATGAAGCGATCCAGGCAGGGCTTTCAAGAACCAATTGGAACATGACTCTCACTGCGCAACAACTTGGGATCAGCCGTATGACACTTTATCGAAAATTGGATCAGCATGGCCTCCGAAAAAAAGACTAAAAAATTATCAATCTTCTCTTATATAGCTACGAATGCTGAGAGCGGTGTTGTTAGAGGAGAGCTAAGGGCTGCAGGCGAAGAAAATGTACTAGTTCAATTAGAACGAATGGGACTTGCACCTGTTTCTGTATCAAAGAAAAAAGAATCCATTTTGGATATGAATATTACTTTTTTCGAAAAAGTTCCACCCACTGATATATATAATTTCACCCGACAATTATCGGTAATGCTGAAAGCAGGTGTCCCCCTGGTAGATGCATTGGATTCTGTTCATTCAGACCAAACAAATCCTTTGCTCAATAAAACTATTGATGCAGTTATTGAAGATGTTTCCGGCGGGTTGTCTCTTTCCAAATCCATGAGCAAACACCCTAAGGTGTTTAATAATATGTTTGTAAATATTGTGAAAGCAGGTGAAAGGGCAGGCGTATTAGACAAAGTTTTATTCCAGCTGGCAGATTTTATTGCCCATGATCTGAAATTGACAATGGGAATCAAAGCGGCTATCCGTTACCCGTCCATTGTAATCGGAATTACCTTGATGGTGGGTGTGTTCGCAGTAACTTACATTTTGCCCAGGTTTTCCACGTTATTCTCCAATACCCGGATCGCACTTCCATTGCCAACACGAATTTTGCTTGCGATTGATCAGTTCATGAAGGATAACTGGACCGGAATCATTTTTTTTACTTTGTTTTTTATTATTGTATTCTGGCGAGCTCTACGAACAAAAGCAGGATTATATCAATGGCATAAATTTATATTAGGCCTCCCCATCTTTGGCCCTCTAGCACAAAAGATGGCTATTTCACGTTTTTGCCATGTGCTGGATACTCTGGATCGCACAGGGGTTCCCATTCTGGAAGCATTGGATATTTCGGGGAGAACTGCGGGAAATACATTTGTAGAGGATCGCTTATCAAAAGTTCATGCAGATGTAGAAGTGGGGAAAAAGGTGGCTCTTTCCATCCAGCGACACACCCACGATATTTTTCCGCCTCACGTTTTAAAAATGATCCAAGTAGGTGAAGATGCAGGCGCAATGGATGATATGCTCAAAGAGATCGGTGATATGACCGACGCAGAAGTTCAGGATCGTGTTTTAAAATTGACCGCCACACTTGAACCCCTCATCACTGTTGTCATGGGTGTTTTTATCCTGACATTGGCGTTGGCGATATTCCTGCCTATCTGGGATATGTATGAAGCGTTATCTACCAATTAAAAATAATTTAATTCTTAGATATTTTTCTCTTTCTTCCATTGATCCAGAATAGTCTTTACACCCCAAAATATTGATATCAGAAAAACGCCCTGAAAAAGGGTCTCATTTACCTTTAAACTTGTTCCCGCCCAAGCAAATTGTTTTATAAATAAAAATGCTAAATATGGTGGCAGGATTCCAAGAAATACATGGTAACCCACCAACCCGATTGCAGGCCACTTTTGTCGCGTTGCAATAAATAAAGCAAACGGAAGCCAAAAATAACCGCCGAATGGGATGCCGAAGCCCCGGGGTGAATCATAGCCGTCCGGCTGAATATTGATACGCCTATTGGTCAAGGTAACAATCGAATTTTCAGTTTGATCAAGAGATAGATAAAACGGTGCAATATAATTTTGATTAATATAAACTCGAACCGGTCGAACAAGTGTGATATAACAAATAAAAAAAAGGGTCAGACTATAGATAACTCTGATGGTGATTGGGTATTTTCTTCGCTTAATAATGTCCATTGATACCATATACCTAAAATGACCGGGTAGAAGAAAATAAACGAACTGAATTCATGAAAGGTGTCCCAATGAGGCTGGAAATATACGGTGGCGAGAGAAAATGCCATAATACGAATCACATTTAAAATAAAAATAATTCCTATACCGCCCAGAAGAAATATTATTCTTTTTTTGTTTGGGCCCTGAAAAGAAATGATAAACCCGGAATAAAGTGCCATGAGCGTTAACGCATTACAACCGTTTAATACTTCAACGCCACGGTAGCCATCTATAACGAGTAACCTATCCCAAACATTGATATCCCATCCAAAAAGGGCCAAGGCATTTTTTGCAAGGAATGCTACAGATACTGCGAGAAATTGATCTAAGCGACCATCAGGATATATGACAAGATCATAGACCACCTGCCAGATAATATAAAAAAGACCTGCCTTTACCAAAAATCCTATCATAGGATTTTGACTAAATTTATTTCTTATGGCTTCCAAAGTACTTTTTCGCAGCTAATACAATACCGCTAATGGCCAACCATCCCATCCCTGGAATAGGTCCCTGGTTAGGAGCACCGGGCAGATCCGGTGGATCCTGGGCCAAAACAAAGGTCAGCATGCTTAAAGCAATAATAATGAGTGTGGTGAGTTTGTTATTCATAATCTGTACCTATTTAATGTATGTGATTTTTTGATTTAATGTTTCTGTCCCAACTACCAGGTTCACTA
>Ga0208407_1001575_pt1 | contig 10401 bp, 10 predicted proteins | sample ETNtaG_9_FD_185775 | JGI IMG/M metagenome (GOLD analysis project Ga0208407, IMG submission 185775) | Marine microbial and viral communities from oxygen minimum zone, Eastern Pacific Ocean - ETNP201406SV69 (SPAdes) (version 2) | ecosystem: Environmental > Aquatic > Marine > Oceanic ...
ATTATAAACTCCAATAAAACTATTGATTTAATTAACTACCTTAAAAAAAATAAGAATTTAGAAATTTTTTTTTTAATGGGTGCAGATAATTTAATTAACTTTCACAAATGGCATAAATCTAAATCAATTACAGAAAAATGTAATATTATAGTATTTGATCGCCAAGGTTATAAAAAAAATTCTTTAAAATCAAAGACATTTAAGAAACTTAACAACAAAACTCTTACATTTGTTAAATTCAAAAAAGTCAACATTTCATCTTCTCAATTGAGAAAAATTTGATAGTCTAATTTCAATTAATGGATAAAATTTCAGATCTTAAATCAGTTGTTGTAAGCACACTGGATCTTAATAAAGCGCAAGACATTGTAACTATCGACCTTAAAGATAAAAGTTCAATGGCAGATTATATGATTATTGCAAGTGGTACATCTTCTAGACATATTCAATCTTTATCAGAACAAGTTTTAGAAAAATTAAAAGATAATGGTATAAAAAATTCAAAGATAGAGGGTAAAGATAGTAGTGAGTGGAAACTGGTCGATGGAATAGATTTAATTGTGCATATTTTTCACCCTGAAAAAAGAAAGTTTTATGAACTTGAAAAAATTTGGTCAGAGTTAATCCCAAAAGAAAAAGTGATTATATGAAAAAAATTCAATTTTTTTTAATAATTTTTTTTACATCATTTTTATTTTCACAAACAATTAATTCTACTGAAATAGAAATTTATAAAAAAATTGATCTATTTGGAGAAGTTCTTGAAAAAATAAATAAAGAATATGTTGATGAAACTAATCAATCTGAAGGTATGGATGCAGCCATCAATGGTCTTCTTCAATCTCTTGATCCTTATTCATCATATATGTCTCCAAAAATTTTTCATGAGATGCAAACAGAAACTAGTGGAGAGTTTGGTGGTCTTGGAATTGAAGTAAGTATGGAAGCAGGTGTTGTAAAAGTTATTTCACCTATCGACGATACACCAGCATCTAAAGCTGGAATTAAAGCCGGAGATTATATTGTAAAAATTAACAATACTCAGGTGCAAGGCAAATCCTTAAGTGAAGCTGTTGATCTTATGAGGGGGCCAGTTGGTTCTGGGATTGAGCTAACAGTTAGACGTAGAGGAGTTAAAAAAGCTCTTACATTCAATATAACTAGAGAAATAATTGAAGTACAATCTGTTAAATCAGATCTTTTGGACAATAATATTGGGTATATTCGGTTAACATCGTTTAACGACAATAGTAGTGAACAAATAAAAAAAAAAATTAAAAAATTAAAAAAAAATGAAAATCTAAATGCATTTATTTTAGACTTAAGAAATAACCCTGGCGGCTTATTATCTCAAGCAATAAAGATTTCTGACTTTTTCCTCGAAAACGGTGAAATAGTATCGACTAAAGGTAGAAAAAAATCAGAAAATAGAAAATGGTTTGCAAAAAAAGGAGATATTACTGATGGTAAAACTTTATTAGTATTAATAAATTATGGATCTGCTTCAGCGTCTGAAATTGTTGCTGGTGCTCTTAAAGATCATAAAAGAGCAATTATACTTGGAGAAAGTAGCTATGGTAAAGGATCTGTACAATCAATAATTCCCTTAAAAAATAAAGGAGCTATCAGATTAACAGTGGCTAAATACTATCTTCCATCTGGTAAATCTATATCTGAAGTTGGTGTAAGGCCTGATATTGAAGTTAATGAAGAAGGTGATGATTTTAGAATAAAAACTGAAACTGATAATCAGCTAAATTACGCAATTAAATTACTCAACGGATAAAATGAAAAAAAACTTTAGCGAACTACCGCTAAGAATTGGTGTAGGAATTGTTTTGTTAAATAATGATAATAAAGTTTTTGTTGCAAGAAGAATAGATAATGCAAAAAATTTTTGGCAAATGCCTCAAGGTGGAGTTGATGAAGGTGAAGACTTTTTAAAAGCAGCCTTTAGAGAACTAGAAGAAGAAACTAGCATTAAAAGTGTTGAATTGATAAAAGAATTAGATGGCACAATCACTTATAAACTTCCCAATCATTTGTTAGGAATAATCTGGAAAGGAAAATACAAAGGTCAAAAACAAAAATGGTTTTTAATGAAATTTATTGGGGAAGAAAAAGAAATTAATCTTAAAACAAAAAATCCAGAGTTTTTAGATTGGAAATGGATTGATCTTGATAAAATTACAGATATTGTTGTTGACTTTAAACTACACGTTTACCAAGAGCTTAAAGAAAAAATTAAAAAAATTATTAATTAAGAGATCTTAATACTTCAATTTTTTGATCAACCAAATATTTAGATTGATCATTTATTTCAGGATTGTTTGATTCTTCTTCTGCTGATTTAAGTAAATCTTGTTGTTTAGATTTATCTAAATCTGTAAGATTATATATCGAGCTAGTGAGTATTGATAAATTGTTATTTTTAAATTCAACAATTCCATCCTCAACATAGTAATTTTCATCACCAGATTTTGATAAAATTTTAATAATTCCTGGTTTTAAAAATGAAATGATAGAAATATGATCTTTAAGTATTCCCATTTCTCCTTCAAAAGCAGGCACAACAACTTCAGATACATCTTCTTTAACTAGAAAAGATTTTTCTGGATTTACTATTTCAATCTTAAACTCTTCGCTCATTAAGCAGCAGCTTCCTTGTCCATTTTTTCAGCTTTTTCTATTGCTTCTTCTATAGTTCCAACCATATAAAAGGCTGCTTCTGGAAGATGATCATAATCACCCTTACAAATAGCAGAAAACCCTTTTATTGTTGAATCTAGATCAACTAGTTTGCCTGGTGAACCAGTAAACACTTCTGCAACAAAAAATGGTTGTGATAAAAATCTCTGTATTTTTCTTGCTCTAGCTACAACTAATTTATCTTCTTCAGATAGCTCATCCATACCTAAAATAGCTATGATATCTTGAAGTGATTTATATGTTTGTAAGATTTTTTGAACTTCTCTTGCAACTCTGTAATGTTCATCACCCACTATTCTAGGATCTAAAATTCTTGAAGTAGAATCAAGTGGGTCAACTGCAGGATAAATACCAATTTCCGCAATTTGTCTTGAAAGAACCGTAGTAGCATCCAAGTGAGCAAAAGATGTGGCTGGCGCGGGGTCAGTTAAGTCATCTGCAGGTACATAAATAGCTTGTACTGAAGTGATTGATCCTTTGTTAGTAGTTGTAATTCTTTCTTGAAGGTTACCCATATCAGTTGCAAGTGTAGGCTGATAACCAACAGCTGATGGAATTCTTCCTAATAGGGCTGACACCTCTGAACCTGCTTGTGTAAATCTAAAAATGTTATCTACGAAAAAAAGAACGTCTTGACCTTCTTGATCTCTAAAATACTCTGCTACAGTTAATCCTGTAAGAGCAACTCTAGCTCTAGCTCCTGGGGGCTCATTCATTTGTCCATAAACAAGTGCTGCTTTAGATCCATCTCCATCTTTTTTAATAACACCTGAGTCAATCATCTCGTGGTATAAATCGTTTCCTTCTCTAGTTCTTTCTCCAACTCCTGCAAAAACAGAAAATCCACCATGTGCTTTTGCAACGTTGTTAATTAATTCCATAATCAAAACTGTTTTTCCAACTCCAGCTCCACCAAATAGTCCAATTTTTCCACCTTTTGCATATGGTGCTAGCAAATCAATTACCTTAATACCTGTAACCAATATTTCTGTTTCTGTAGATTGTTCATTAAATTCTGGTGCAGCTCTGTGAATAGGCCAGCTTTCTTTTGTTTTAACTTCGCCTCTTTCATCAATAGGCTCTCCAATTACATTAATAATTCTTCCTAATGTTTCAGGGCCAACAGGAACTTGGATAGGTGCTTTAGTATTTGTCACCTCATCACCTCTTTTTAATCCTTCTGTAGCATCCATAGCAATAGTTCTTACAGTTGACTCTCCTAAATGTTGAGCTACCTCTAAAACTAGTCTGTTGTCTCCATTTTTACATTCTAAGGCTGTTAAAATTTCTGGAAGCTCTCCGTCAAATTTAACATCTACTACTGCTCCAATAACTTGTGTAATTGTTCCTTTGCTCATAATTATAAACTCTCTGCTCCTGATATGATTTCTATTAGTTCTTTAGTAATTGCTGCCTGACGACTTCTATTATACTCAATAGTAAGCTTGTCAACCATTTCACCTGCGTTTCGGGTTGCATTATCCATTGCACTCATTCTTGAGCCCTGTTCACTAGCTGAATTCTCTAACATCGCCTTAAATATTTGTGTTGAAATATTTTTTGGTAATAAATTGCTTAAAATTTCATCTTCATCTGGTTCAAATTCATAGCTATCTTTAGACTGATTTTCCTCAGAATTTTCAACATTTAACGGGATTATTTGCTGTTCTTGAGGAATCTGAGTTATTACATTTTTAAATTGATTATAAAAAATAGTACAAACATCAAATTCTTCAGCTTCAAACTTTTCAATTACCATTTTACCTACTTTTTCAGCATCAAAATAATTAGCATTTTTAGATTCTTTAAATGAAATATTGGCAATAATTTTTTCTCCATAAGCTCTTTTAAGCTGATCATTACCTTTTGAGCCAACAGTTATGATCTTTAAATCTTTTCCTTCTTCTGAAAGTTTAACAAAATAACTTTTAGCTTTTTTAATTATATTTGAATTAAATCCACCACACAAACCTCTATCAGATGTCATTACAACACAAAGATGAACTTTATCATTACCTGTTCCAGATAATAATTTTGGAGCATTTTCTTTATCTGAGATTCCGCTTGAAAGATTTAGAATAACATTATTCATTTTTTCAGAATATGGTCTTCCCTTCTCAGCACTTTCCTGGGCTCTTCTAAGTTTTGCTGCTGCCACCATCTTCATAGCTTTTGTAATTTTCTGTGTAGATTTTACACTAGCTATTCTTTTTTTAAGGTCGTCTAGACTTGCCATAATAAATTAAGATTTAAAGTTTTCCTTTAATTGAATAATTACTTCAATTAGCAATTTTTCTTTATCATCTTCAAGCTTACCTGAACTTTGAATTGAATCAATTATTTCAGGTTTATCAGACTTGCATTTTTCAATGATCTTGTTTTCAAATTCAGCAATATCCTTTAATTCAATATCATCCAAATAACCTTTTACTCCACAAAAAACTGAGATTACTTGTTCAGCCACTGTCATTGGTGAATATTGTTTTTGTTTAAGAAGTTCAGTTAATTTAGAACCTCTATTTAAAAGTTGCTGCGTTGATGCATCTAAATCAGAACCAAATTGAGCAAAAGCAGCCATCTCTCTGTACTGTGCCAATTCTAATTTCATAGATCCAGAAACTTTTTTCATGGCTTTAGTTTGTGCTGAAGAGCCAACTCTAGAAACTGATAGTCCTACGTTAATAGCAGGTCTGATCCCTTGGTTAAAAAGTTCAGTTTCTAAGAAAATTTGACCGTCCGTAATTGAAATTACATTAGTTGGAATAAACGCTGATACGTCACCACCTTGTGTTTCAATAATTGGAAGTGCTGTTAAAGAACCTCCGCCATGTTCGTCACTTAACTTCGCTGCTCTTTCTAATAATCTACTATGTAGATAGAATACATCACCAGGATAAGCTTCACGTCCTGGAGGTCTTCTTAACAATAGAGACATTTGTCTATAAGCAACAGCTTGTTTAGATAAATCATCATAAATAATTAATCCATGCATTCCATTGTCTCTGAAATATTCACCCATTGTACAGCCTGTGTAAGGTGCTAAAAACTGAAGTGGTGCAGAGTCAGATGCTGTTGCAGCAACGATTGTTGTGTACTCCATTGCTCCTGCTTCTTCCAATGTTTTTTGAATTTGTCTTACAGTTGATCTTTTTTGACCAATAGCAACATAAATACAATAAAGTTTTTGTTTCTCATCACCAGACTCGTTAATTTTCTTTTGGTTAATGATTGCATCAATTGCAACTGCTGTTTTTCCTGTTTGTCTGTCTCCAATAATTAATTCACGCTGACCTCTTCCAACTGGAACTAGACTATCAATAGATTTTAGACCTGTTTGCATAGGTTCACTAACTGATTGTCTTGGAATAATTCCTGGAGCTTTAACTTCAACTCTACTTTTTTTAACACTTTTATCTAGCGGTCCTTTGCCATCAATTGGATTTCCTAATCCATCAACAACTCTACCTAATAATTCTTTTCCAACCGGAGTATCAACAATGTTTCCAGTTCTTTTTACAGTATCACCTTCTTTAATGTTTCTATCATCTCCAAAAATTACAACTCCAACGTTTTCACTTTCTAGGTTTAAAGCCATACCTTTAGATCCATCTGCAAACTCTACCATCTCTCCAGCCTGAACATTATCAAGACCATAAATTCTAGCAATACCATCTCCTACTGATAAAACTTGACCAACCTCAGTTACTTCTGCTTTATCACCAAAATTTTTAATTTGTTCTTTTAGTATTTTTGTTACTTCTGAAGGATTTATTTCCATTTATGCCTCTATCATTCTGTTTTCGATTTGTTGTAATTTATTTTTAATTGAGGTGTCGACCATAGTACTTCCAACTTGCACTATTAAACCTCCTATTAAACTTTCGTCATGTTTGTAGTTTAATTTTATTTTAGAGCTAAAGTTTTTAGTAAGCTCATCTGTAATTTTTGAAATTTCATCACTAGATAGTTCTTTTGCAGACTTTAATTCAGCTTTCAATTCTCCTCTTTTTTGAGAACATGTTTCAATAAAACTCTTTAAAATTTGCTCTACATAAAAAAATCGTCTTTTAATAACTAAAAAGCTTAAGAAATTTTTTAATAAAGTTTCAAATTTATTATTTTCTGAAATAATATTTATAACTTTTAAAAGATCTTCCTGATTACTTGTTGGGTCTTTAATTAGATTTGAAAAATCTTTACTAGATGAAATCAAATTTAAAATAGATGAGGATTGATCTTCTACTTGTGAAATAACATTATTTTCACTTGCAAGTTCATATAAAGCTAAAGAATATCTTTCGGCTGAAGTTATTGAAAATTCCTTATTTTTACTCAACTTGATACCTCTATTATGTTGAAGATTATTTTAAAATCACGCTCTAATTAGCATATGACCATAATGTCTTCAAGTAGCACATTTGTTAAAAAGTCCTTTTTTTTAACATTAATTGAAGTTTATTGGATCAACATCAACTGAAAGTTTTATTCCTGAAGGAAATTTGTAATTTGAGATAATTTTAGCCATAGAGTTCTGTAATTTGAGTGATTTTGAACCTCTAATTAATATTCTTATCCTAAATTTTCTTTTTAGTCTGAAAATAGGTGCGCTGACTGGCCCTAAAACTTTTCCATCAATTTTTTTTTCAATAAAGTTTTTGAAATAAAAAGCTTCTTTTTCTAATTTCACTTCATTGTCACCAGTTAAAATAAGTGAAATAAATCTTTGAAATGGGGGTAGTTTATTTTGTCTTCTAATATCTAGTTCTCTATCTAAAAAAATATCTGGATTACTATTTGTTAAATCTGAAATCATTTTAGTATTAGTATTATAAGTTTGAAAATACACTGTAGCAGGTTTACCTGTTCTTCCTGCTCGTCCAGAAAGCTGGTGATATAACTGCAGATTTTTTTCAGCTCCTCTTAAGTCGTGTCCTTGCGATGAAAGATCAATATCAACTACTATAATACAATTTAAACTTGGAAAATGAAAACCTTTAGAGATCAACTGTGTTCCAACTAAAATTTGAATTTCATTATTAATTATTTTTTCTAATTTATCACTAGAATCTTTTTTATTCATAGTATCACTTGAAAAAATTTCAATTTTTTTTGATGGAAAGTTTTTTTTAACTTCTTCAGATATTCTCTCAACTCCAGGACCACTAAAAATAAATTCACAATCCCCATCTTTTACACAAGCTCTTTTTAAAGAGGATTTAAAACCACAATAATGACACAATAAATTATTCTTTTTTTTATGATAAACTAAATTAATTGAACAATTTGGACATGAGTAACTATTGAAGCATTTGTTGCAAAGTACATGTGGAGAAAACCCTCGTCTATTTAAAAAAAATAATACCTGGTCATTTTTATCTAGATGAAAATTTACTTTCTCGATTATTTTTTTTGAAAGCCAAGATTGTTTTTCTAATTTTGTTTCATTAAGATTAATTATTTGATAATTTGGTAATGATGCGTTTTGGTAACGTTTTTCTAATTTAGAAATACTATATTTACCTTTTTGAATGTTTTCATAAGTTTCAATTGATGGAACAGCTGTAATTAAATTGATAGGTATATTTTCAAATGATGCTCTTGAAATAGCCATGTCTCTTGCATTATAGGTAACACCTTCATCTTGTTTGTAAGATTGATCATGCTCTTCATCAACAATAATTAAACCTAGCTTTTTAAATGGTAAAAATAATGATGATCTAGCGCCAATGACAACTTTAATTTCTCCATTTGCAATTCCACTCCAAATAATTTCTTTCTTTTTTTTTGTAATACCAGAATGCCAAACAGCTGGGGTAAAACCAAAAAATTCTATAAATTTTTTTTCAAACTGACCTGTTAAGCCAATCTCAGGTAATAAAATTAAGCCCTGAAAACCTTTGTTTATAATGTCTTTAAGGGCTTCAAAATACACCATGGTTTTCCCTGAACCTGTCGTTCCCTGGAGAACATGAACTCTAAATTTTTGATTAGAAACATTCATTTTTTTAAGAGATTTTTTCTGTTCTTCAGAAAGTTTTATTGAATTTTTTTTGATATTTATGTCAAAAATTTTGTAAGCATCTTTTTGAAACTTTTCTACAGCATTACTGCTTAATAAAACCAGTTTTAAAGCCATTCCTTTTGGAATTATATTGTATTCTGAAAACCAGTTAAGAAATTTGATAGTTGGTTTTTTTAATGGTGTAACGTCTAATTTTTTTAAAACATTCTTTATCTTAAAATTTCTATTATTTTTTTTTTCAAATTCATCCCAAACGACGCCTGTAATTTTAGATTTACCGAAAGGTACCACTACATAATCACCTATCTTTAAATTAATATCACTCTCATAAGTAAAAGGATGATTGAATATGTTTGGTAAAAGAATCGGTACTTTCATATCTTAATAATATGAAAATTTATTAAGAATGATACTTAAAGAAAGGGTTTATTTAAAGATTAGTTAAAGGAGAATAAAGCTACTCTTTTCTATTTAGAAGGGTTTAGAAATTCTTTTTTAATGAATCTCAAAAATCAATAACCTAAATTAATCAAATAATCCTTTTCCAGTTGAAGATACTGGGATGACAAAACTAGGTGGATAAGTTCTTGATTTATCTGTTATTGCATCTGTTATACCTAAATCAAAAAAAATAACACTAGCTGCTACCTTTCCACCTTCCATACCACTTGGAATGCTTCCCCAGCCGTACATACCATTTGCTGTTTCACAATCAAATTCCAATGCATCATCAGATCTTCTAATCATTGTTGTTGATGGAACATCAACTAAATATTGTGCTCTTTTATTTGATAGTTTGCATTTTCCTGAACTTCCATCACTAAAAGAAAGTGTTACTGGCACGCTAGCATCATTAACAATAGTACCACATGAGTTTAAAATAATTAGTATTGGTATTAAGATATATTTGAACATGCTATATTCATATTTTTATATTTTTTAAATTCAAATTTTTTATGCCTGAAATGGGTCAAATATTATTCTTTAGGCATTTGCTTTAATATTGTAAAAAAATAATACATACCAACACTATTAGATATAAAATGAATTTTTAAAAAAGTGAGTTATTTCATCAATTATAAAAATTTAAGTAATTTTTTAATAATTGATGATTATCATTGTTTAAAAGATAAATTAGGATTTTATAGGATTTTAAGAGTGTATTGCTCTTTTATCTACTGATAATGCTGCTTCTTTAACAGCTTCTGAAAACGTTGGATGAGCATGACAAGTTCTTGCTATATCCTCTGAGCTTGCACCAAATTCCATTGCAACACCTATTTCAGCAATCAATTCACCTGCGTGAGGGCCTATTATGTGCGCACCTAAAACTTTATCTGTAGTTTCATCTGCCAAAATTTTTACAAATCCTTCTGCATCATCTATTGCTTTTGCTCTAGAATTTGCCATGAATGAAAACTTACCAATTTTATACTTTGTATTTAATTCTTTTAACTGTTCTTCTGTCTTTCCAATTGATGCTACTTCAGGGGTTGTATAAACAACACCGGGAATAGTGTCATAATTAACATGGCCTGATTGACCTGCAATATTTTCTGCAACAGCAATTCCTTCATCTTCTGCTTTATGAGCAAGCATTGGTCCACTTATAACATCACCTATAGCATAAATATTATTGATATTAGTTTTAAACTTATTGTTTGTTTTAA
>Ga0208407_1001576_pt1 | contig 10399 bp, 12 predicted proteins | sample ETNtaG_9_FD_185775 | JGI IMG/M metagenome (GOLD analysis project Ga0208407, IMG submission 185775) | Marine microbial and viral communities from oxygen minimum zone, Eastern Pacific Ocean - ETNP201406SV69 (SPAdes) (version 2) | ecosystem: Environmental > Aquatic > Marine > Oceanic ...
TTCTTAATATTTAAACCTCTTTTTCTAAGTTCTGACGATATAGCTTTAAGTCTTGGGTTCCGTCGCAATTCAAGTGTGTTGAGTCTAGGAAAGTCTTCGATTTCTTTTGGTAACGAGGTTAAATTATTCCCGTTCAACAGAAGTACCCCAAGTTCTTTACAACGACTAATCTCTTTTGGTATCGAGGTTAAATTGTTATCACCTAAATCAATTTCTTTAAGGTTTGTACAAAGACCGATCTCTTTTGGTATCGAGGTTAAATTGTTATTCCACAAATAAAGTCCCTTGAGGTTTTTAAGGTTACCGATCTCTTTTGGTATCGAGGTTAAATTGTTATCACTCAAATAAAGTTTCTTAAGGTTTTCAAGGTTACCAATAGATGGTGGTAATTTAGTTAAATTATTACCCTGTAATACAAGTTCTTCGAGTTTTTTAAGGTTACCGATTTGTGGTGGTAATTTAGTTAAATTATTACCCATTAATACAATTTCTTCGAGTTTTTCAAGGTTACCGATCTCTTTTGGTATCGAGGTTAACTCGTTATCAGTCAAATTAAGTTTCTTAAGGTTTGTACAAAGACCGATCTCTTTTGGTAAAGTACGTAGCTTATGATTTGTTAAACTAAATCTTTCGAGTTGTGTAAATGAACCAATTTCGTTTGGTATATTAGTATAAAAATTCAGATACGTAAACCCCGGAATATTGATAGAATTGCTACTAATATAAATATTCTTAGCATTTTTCCTGTATTTAGTAAGGTTTAAAGGAACATAAAGTCTTCGCCTGACTCGGCGATTGGTATCTCTGGAGTTATTAGAGTTACTCATATACATTTACCTTTTATTATTATTGACATTGGTACGCCTACTCTGAGCGGCGTTACCCGCCTTTTTTCTTATGTTATTTCGTAAATTTTGTGTGTTTGGTGTGTTTGGTGTGTTTGGTGTGTTTGGCATGTTTGGCGTTTTAATTGAACTTTTAATTCGATTTGTTACTTTTTTTATATTTTCCGTGTTACGTTTTAGTTTTGATTTCTCTTTTATTTTTTTTATTTTACGTACTAATTTACGGAAAGGATTTTTAGTAGGAGTTTTTGGTTTTTTAGTAGGAGTTTTTGGTTTTGTTCCAGGTTCAACGTTAGAAACTTTTTTTATTATTACATTTTTAATATTTCTCGGTAGAGAAGGTAAATTTTTTCGTTTAGCGGTTATAACCGCTAATTGGTTTTTATAATAATTAGTAGAATAATTGGTATAATTATATTTTTTTTCATACAAGACATTAGGATCTAATGATTTATAATGATGGAAAACGGTAATGTTTTTATTTTTTAGGATATAAGGTATTGTAAGGTTTGGGTTTCGATTCGCGATAATACTTATATTTCTAAGTTTAATAATCTCTTTTGGTAACGTTTTTAAATTATTATTATCCAAATTAAGTTTCTTAAGATTTTCACAAAGACCGATTTGTGGTGGTAAAGATTTTAACACATTATCACTTAAATCAAGTTTTTCAAGTTTTGTAAGTTTACCAATTTGTGGTGGTAATGAGGTTAACTTATTATTATTCAAATGAAGTACCCTAAGGTTTTCAAGCTTACCGATTTGTGGTGGTAATGTGGTTAATTTATTAAATCCCAAATCAAGTACTCTGAGATTTGTAAGGTTACCAATAGATGATGGTAATTTGGTTAATGCACGACCTCGCGGATTAAGTTTTGTAATATTCATGTTCGTAACACCGAGGTTACGAAGTTCCTGAGGAACGTTGGATCTGGAGTTACTCATATACATTTACCTGGTATTTTTTCTCACTTTATGATAAGATGATAGTTGCTTTACTCCTCCTTATCATAAATATATTCATATTGATGAATACGAGAGAACCGGAAAAATTAACCGAGGTTCGTGAAAAATATCGAATCCTCAGGGAGAACCTAAAGGAAACTGGTAATGAAAAGTTTGAAATGTTACACGATGAAGTTCCTATAACTGCGTATTATAAGATGCGAGGATCTGTTGGATATAATACAAATAAGGGTAGAAACATTGGTTTATGTATAGATGGTGAGACGAACGAAATATTTCACGTTTTATTACACGAACTCGCGCACTGTACCGTAGATGAATATTCACATAGTAAAAAGTATTGGGACAATTTTAGGGAATTGAAAGGTATATGTGTAAAATTGGGTATATATAAACCTATACATGAAAAGACTGAGTTTTGTGGCAAACATGTTCAGGATAAATAATCTATGCTTAAGTTAATATAAAATGGCGGCAGCATCGAAAAAAGATCTTTTTTTAATGATATTATTATGGAATGCGGTTCTTACTTTATCGAGTGTTCCACTTCTTTCCCAGGATCCATGGGTAAATATGACATGGATAACACTCATACTTCCTAACGTTCTTGGATTCATGCCAAGAGGTGGACCTTTGTGGGGTAGAATGGCGCTTGATGCTCCATTCATGTTATTGGCAACGGCTATTGCTTTTATAACGTCTCTTATTGCGTCTAAAATAAAGGCGTCGATTAAAAACGATTTTAAAAATTACGGTAAAACTACAAGAAGTACAGGCAATGTTCTTGCGCTTCGTGCAGGAGGATTACTCGCTGGTTTCCTGATAGCTTATATGATATTAGGAGAAGATAGTGTATATTCTCACTTTAACAATGGTAACATGGAAGTTTCTGCTTAAGTGTATTTATTAATAACTAAAAATGCAATTGCAGCGACTGCACCAGTAGATGCTAAACCAATCATACTTCGATTCCCTTGGTCGTTAAGAAATTGTGGTACAAAGTTCGCGAGTTTTTCTTGAACTGGCTTACTAATTGCTATTGCAGTACAAATAGCGACGACGAGAGTTTGAAATTGTTCATCGGTTAAATTAAATGGGTTTTCGTTACCCCCTTTTTTCTTGTTTTCACTTTGTTGAGAAACTGGTTGTTGTGCCATCATCATTGGGGATTGCATTTGTGATTGTGTCATTCTTGGATCTTGTGCCATCATTGGTGGTTCGAGTGGTGCTTCTGGCTGGCTTATTATATCGGAAATGGGAGTAGAGTCCATAGTCTGTTTATTTTCACTCATATTTTTTTCAGGCATAATATTCGGCGGTTGTGGTGCTCCATTTGGTATAAAATTCGTTGATTGATTATTATTTAGATTGACCATACCATCATTAGAATCTGATAAATTCATTGTATATACGTCCGTCATATATTATAGAAAACTTTTTTCGTTTTTAATGATTACGCATTAGCCTGGATTATTTACGTAACGTATAATTTGGGTATAAACACCCAAATGTTTTTATAATTCTAGGTAAATCGTTTAGTTCGTCGTATTGAGACATGTCATGATCTATGAAAACTGTTTGTGTTTCATGACATATGTCTATCAATACACGATATCCATCGTCTCGATCTGGTGTTTTGGTATATATTGGTATAAGTGCGGGTCGTGGTAATGATATATGATTTAATGCTGAACTTATTTTTCTAGAAAAAAGTCTTATCATTTCTTTTTAATAATTTTTAATGGCGTTGTTTTTTTAACTGTGTTTCTGTCACCTAATTTAAAGTTTCCATGTTTTGGATTAAACATTTTCTTATGTGTTTGCCAGTATTGAGGTGCTCCTACCTTGAAGTTTTTCCTAAGCTTTGCTTTGTACCAAAAAACACAATCTTCTATCCTGTTACTTTTTGATGTATTATCTAAAACTAAACATTCGTAATTTTCAGTGCACGAATCCATGACCTTATTGAACATGTCAAACGTTGGAAAAATACCGAAAAAGGATTTGTATAACTTTTCCCGGTTCTGTATGATATTTTCACGAAGAATGAAAACGTAATCAACGTTTGCTCTAAGCGCTGGTGGTAAATCCATACAGTATTGCATGGTTAGCATAAAAAATATTTTCCAGTGTCGTCCATTCATAAAGCATTGGCGGATACACGTATCTTTCATAAACTTAGAATCATACATACAATCGTCTAAAAGTAGGAATGCACCACAATTGGTTCGACCTGCACCAACGAGTTTCTTTTGTCTATCCATAACACGTTCTATAGCTTCCCTATCGTAATCTGAATAAATGAATAGGTCAGGAACGTACTGTTGATAATAGTGATTACCTTCTTCAGTTGCTGATAAGACTATTCCTGCTGGTAAATGTTTCTTGTGATATAAGATATCCGTAACGAGTGTTGATTTTCCAGTGTTACGCTTACCTATAAAAACACAGACCTTATCATCAGCCATACCTTCAGGCTTGAATTTTCGAAGTTGAAGATTCATTTAACTTAATGCCTCGTTTTATTTTATAAAATTTTACTCACATAGAGTAAGAATGGCTGGTCGATTAAACCTTGCTGTCACGGGTATCCAGGACCAATGGCTTACTGGCGAACCTGAGTTTTCTTATTTCCTCATGAATTTTAAAAGACACACTAAATTTTCCATAGAACCTATAGAAACGCCTTTTGATGGTTCTATTGATTTTGATACGGCTTTGGAGTGTCGAATACCCCAAAATAAAGGCGATCTTATTCGGAATATGATGTTTAAATTTACTTTACCTCAACCTAAACAAGTGGATAAAACATTTACGGTTACTGTGAGTGGTGGTAAGTTTTATATAGACGGTGTTCAACAAGATACAATTACACTTTACGAAGGTACTACGTATACATTCAATAACGCAGACCATGCATCTCACCCTTTTAGGTTTTCGGAAACGTCGGATGGTACTCACGGTGGTGGTTCAGAATACACAACAGGTGTTACGAACGCGGGGTCTGCTACTGTTACTTTTGTACCTGCTGATGGAGCTCCATCAACTTTACATTATTATTGTGGCGCACATTCTGGTATGGGTGGAACTATAAATGTACGTCTTCTTAGGTATAGGGAATCTATTGCTTCGTCTATTATAGACTATGCAGATTTACGTATAGGTGGTCAAACTATAGAGCGTATAACGGGTGATTATATATACATGTATAATCAGATACACAGTAACGAAGATGATATTTTACAAACCCTTTACTTTTTATCGGGGCATGGTAATCGTATATCTGTAACGTACGATTGGGATTATAGTGTTTTTTTACCGTTTTACTTTTTTAGACACCCAAGTTTAGCTATACCTGTATGCGGACTTACTAAACAACTTGTAGATGTACGAATAAAGTTTAAGAAACTGGACGATGTAACTGAATCGTTAAACAGATCGGATTCTTCTATATCGGATCCACCAACGGGTATAACATCTGAACTTAAAAAGGTTTCGCTCGTGAATGAGTTCTTTTTTATTACAGAGAATGAAAAGAATTTTATATTATCAAGACCAATTGAGTATGTTATTACACAACTTCAAAAATCGGAATTTAAATTTAAAGCTGGTGAATCTAAAAAATCTGGTATGCTTAATTTTAAACACCCCGTTAAGGAAATGTTTTTTCTTGCGGTGAGCGATGATGTACATAAGTATGAAACGATTAAACGGGTTACCATGAAGTTTAATAATAATACGATCATAGACGCTGATACTTTAATGTTATGTTATGAACAACCCCTTAAATATTATACGGGTATAACGAAAGGTAATTTCGGTGTGTATAGTTTCTCAATGAATCCAGAAACGTATTACCCTACCGGACAAGTTAATATGAGTAGAATAGCACACAATTTAATAGAAATAGAACTCGATACACCAGATGCTAATTTTGGACACAAAGTATATGTATATGCAGTAAACTATAATGTTTTGCGCATTGAGAGCGGGCTTGGTGGTTTAAAATTTTAGTCATATATAATAGTAATGGCTGGTCGTGTTCAATTAGAAATATCTGGCCCACAGGACGCCTTTTTTACGGATGATCCCGAATATACGTACTTCGTAAAAAATTTTCAAAAACATACAAATTTTGCACCTTTTTTCCACGATTTAGACGTGGAAGGTGAAGTTGAGTTTGGTAGTACGGTAAGGTGTACTATACCACAAGATCAGGGTGATCTTATCAAAACTGTAAGTTTGAAGTTTGAGTTATCTAGCATACAACAAAATTTGATTAATGGTATAGATGGTATAGGTTACATCGAGTCTATAGGACACGCTATTATTGAGTATGCTGAAATATTAATCGGTGGTAAGGTTATTCAGCACATACCAAGCGATTTTTTAGCGATTTACTTTGATAATTATGTAACGCATACAAAACAAGAAAACCTTGCTAAACTTGTTGGTAAGCCTCCTATAGAGGCATCTGGTACTCCTGTCGATTCAACATCAATAGGGGGGTATTTAGGACTTGCTACGTCTAACCAAAAATTTTTCGTCGATATCCCCTTTTATTTTTATAATAATCCCGAACTTGCTATTCCTATTTGTGCTATAGATAAACAAGAAGTTGAGATTGTTATTAAACTTAGGGAACGTGGTGATTGTGTATGGGGTTATAGTGCTTCACAACCCAATTATATATATTATTTAGCTGATTATGTACGTACAAAAGGTCTCATTAAAGACATGAAAATAACGACCGAAATGGTATCTTTGGATAGTGAAGAAAGGGCTAAATTGAAATCTGAAAAAATAGATTATACAATTACACAAATTCAAGAATATAAGGATATAATACCCCAGGATCCAGATATTAGTAGTCTAGTAAATACAACACATAGACTTAATTTTACAAACCCTGTAAAGGAACTGTTTTTTATAATTCAAAGAATGAGAAAAGTGACAGGTGGTAAGTTTGTTAGTAATTTTGATTACGATTCACTTTTTCAATTATATGGTACCACTAATTCATATACGAATTATGAACATTTACAAAGACTCGCTTTAACCTTGGACGATTCTGATGTTATCGAAGGAGCTTCCGGTGAGATTATAAATTTACGCGCAGTTCAAAGTGGAATACATCACACTAGAACACAAGTGTTCAGGCGATACTATTCGTACAGTTTTGCCTTAGAACCCGAACGTTGGTATCCAACAGGTCAAATCAACTTTAGTATGATTAAAGATCAGATACTCAAACTTACAACAACACCCGATAACTATTGTAAAAGAGAGCTTAGAGTTTTGGCGCAAAGTTATAATATACTCCGAGTGGAGAACGGTATAGCTAAAACAATATACAATACATAATGAATTTACTTGAAAAAGATGCACAGGATAACATCGTAGAACAGATACAACAATCTGCTATAGACGTTGTTCAACCAGTTATGGAACAGTCTATGGTTCTTGCAGCAGAATACGCTAAAGCGTGTGGTCGTGATACTGTATTAGGAAGAGACCTTGAATATGCGATGAAATATTGTGCAATGAATGAAGTTGGTAAAAAGACGGGTTCGTACTTTCCAGAGATTTACGAAGAAGATGAAGAGAGTTGTAGCGAGGATGATTTGGAAATTATAGATGAATGTGATGAAGATATTGAGTTTGAAAGATACTCAGGGCGAGACTATAAATTTGTTAAAATGAACATGGCACATGATAATTGGGGTACGTGGGTGCCGAAAAATCCGACAGAACAGATGTTAAAAAATGCTATAGATAATAATGAACAACTCGGGTCCTGAAGGTTGGTCGTCTAAATCTGGGTATTTTAAATTATCAGATGATATATCTTCGGATGGGGATATATCAGATGAAGATAGTGAGACTGAAACTGAATCGGAATCATCAGGGTATAATTCAAGTAAAGATGAAAAGCCCAGAATGATGAAAGGTTATATGAAAAATACAAAAAAGTATAAAAAAATTTTATTCGAAGATGATTTTCTCCCAGAATAAAATCTCAATTTAATATATAAAAAATGTCTGCTCAAGAAACTGCTGTACTCGTCGCCCGTGAACTCGAAGGTCAATCTCTCAACGCTATCGTTGCCGGTTTTTCCTTTGCCGCCGCCCTTTCCTGGATGGATTTGGTGAGATGGGTTGTTAACCAAATCGTCAAAGTCAACAAGAACGGTGGTATGAACTACACACTTACTGCGTTGTTCACTACTCTCTTGTCCATCTTGGTCTATGTCGCTGTCTCCCGTGTCTCTTCCAGAGTCCAAAAGCCAGCTGCGCCAATCTTCGCGGTTACTCGATAATTTTCGGTTTTTTCATAACTATGAGTAGGAATAACCCAGTTGCGACTACCAAAAAAATAGATAAAAATGAATCCCATCTATGCGGATCCTCGTATTCGGGGATACTCATAGGCGGTGGAAGAGAGTCATCTCTTCTTAGTTTAGGTATATTCTCAAATTTATCAGTAGAGCATGTTACAGCAAGTTTTAGTATATGATTTGCGTTTCTAAAATCGTATGGTATTAAACGGTTGTTACTACTATAATAAAATTTAACATGTAGATTTTGTATTGTTTTTTGAGCACCAGAGTCGAAATTATGTTCTACAGCGTCATCTACACCAGAGTAGTTAATAACGTCTCCACACATGAGTATTCTTCCAGTATAGAAAGGTGATTCTGAGTAAATGGTCTTGTTAAATTCATCTGAACCGCTACTCAGTTTTACAATAATAGCATCTGGTCCCTGTAAATTGATACTACCGGTTGTGAGTGATGAACTTGTCGATGATATATCATTTGCTGGGAGACCAAAAACATCGTGTGGAGTGGTGTATCCAGTTATTGTAGAATCGTAACCATTTGTACCCGTTTTAAATTTTAACTGAAAATCAGTTGAACCGGTTATGGTTATAGAGTTCTTATCTTTATCAAATGTAGCACCTGTAATGGGTCCGGCTACTGCTGTCGATGCTGCAACGAGTTCAGTTGCAAGTTCTTTTCCACCATAGTTTCCTTCTGTGAGTGTTAGTGTATAATCCGTGTTAGCACTAATATTTCGTACCTGAAATACTTTGTTTCTTGCATGTATCAAAAACTGACTATGGTGAATACGGGCTGATATCATTGATATTTTTGTAACTTCATAAATAGGTGTTTTCAAAAATACTGTATAGTCTGCTGGATTTGGATACAGTTCTGGGTTACGCTCTCCACTATCTATGTCTAGGGTATGTACCTTCATTAAAATAACGGGCTATTATTTTAATGAGTGTTTTTACTTAATTAATTTAAGAAAGGCTGTGTGCAATTGGGTTTTGTGCGAGTTGTCTTCTTGCCAAATCTAAACTATTGTTAGTTGCATTTGGATTAATATTACCTTTATACGCATTGAATTGGTTATAATCATTTTGTCTATATTGTTGAGTCCATCCACCATCTGCTGAATTGACTCTCCCGTCGATTCGAGACGTATCCGATCGAACACTTGTTATCATACCTCCTTGGTTAAGTGGATCTGCACGAACATTCATTCTACCTGCACCCGCTGGTCTTCCTGCTTTACCTCTTCTATCATCTGGTCTGAAACCATATTTAGTAAGTTCTTCAACCGTATATGAATCTCCAAAAACTCGCTTTTCGCCAATCTTTGTAGCTGGTGCTGATAAGTAACCGTGTGAGAATTTGTGTATTCCTGGTGCTGGTGCATTTGCGTACGAATAAGCTTCAATGTTTCCATCTTTCTTATTACGTGTTGGTTCTTGAGCGCGTGTTAATGCAGAAACAGTTCTTTTTGCACTAGCAAAATTGAGTGTATCTGTTCTGGAACCTGTTTCAGATCTATTTGTTGTTCGTTTAGTTCTTTCGTGTTCTGATCTTGGGGTTCTTCCTGTCATACCTTGAGCACGTCCCGCAACTGGTGGGAGGCGTTCATGTAAAAATGCGGTTTTTTCTGGACGATTATTACCAAGTTCGCCCATCACACCTCTTCTACCACCCTTACCATCATAAGCAGGGCCACTTCGTCCTGGTAAAGTTGTGAGACGGTATGCACCTACATTTTCTGGGTTAACTCTAAAAAGTTGTTGATGACCACCGACTGCTGGTACATCCGCAGAAACACCAAGACCTGGACCAACATTTTGTCTCTCTATTGGTGAAAGGTTATTCATTCGACCACCATCATACATCATTCGATCTCGCATGGACAAAACTTCCTGTCCCGAAGATCTCGATTGGGGTGCAATGTCTCCAAAAGCAGGTACTTCTTCCTTCGAAGTATAATCGGGTTCAACGAGTGGTGAGAGTGGTCCTAGGTAGGATGAATCTATACTGATAGTTCTGTCGGATTCTGACCTGAGTGGTATATCTTCTTCGACAGATTTTCCTTCTATGTTATAATTTTCGTCTGTTTTGCTTAATCTACGTCCGGCATATACTAGGCCGGCTATAGCCAATATGGATACGGGGTCAGCCATTCTTATTTCTTATTAACATTTTTATTGAGGTATCTTTGCTGAAATAAACCATTTTGGAGTTCGGCACGCGTACTCGCTGGTTCGTAAGTTC
>Ga0208407_1001590_pt1 | contig 10346 bp, 8 predicted proteins | sample ETNtaG_9_FD_185775 | JGI IMG/M metagenome (GOLD analysis project Ga0208407, IMG submission 185775) | Marine microbial and viral communities from oxygen minimum zone, Eastern Pacific Ocean - ETNP201406SV69 (SPAdes) (version 2) | ecosystem: Environmental > Aquatic > Marine > Oceanic ...
CAAGATTTACGTTTCAAAAGATTCGATTCCTGCACTAATTGGAAAGGCAGGAAAAACCATTCAAGAATTGGAAAAATCTCTTGGTCTACATATTGATGTTGAAGAACGTGGTGCACAACAAGAGCTTCCATCTCAATCTTTACCTTATGACTTTTCAGAGTCTGGAACTGCTTTGATATTTGAAGTAGATAGACAGTTTACTGGAACTGTGGCAAGTTTTGTAGTAAATGACGAGTTTCTTTTCTCATCTAGAATTGGCAAAAGAGGTAAGATCAAAATCTTGAAGCGTTCTGCTGAAGGTAAGCGTTTTTCTAGATTTGTAAATAATGATGATAATTTAGAAATATTTCTCAAAAGTCATTAAAGCTAGAAACCATCTTTGGATTTGCTTTGAAAAATGTCACAAATTTTCTAATCTGTCTAATTGTTTTTGGATTTAGATGATGTTCAATTCCTTCTGCATCTTGATTTGCAATTTCTTTTCCAATTCCTAAAATCTCAAAAAATTCTAGTAAAATTCCATGTTTTTGTTTTATTATGTCTGCAATTCGCTGACCTTTTTCTGTTAGATTAATTCCATAATATTTTTCGTATTCTAGATATCCTTCTGCATCTAGTTTTTTGAGCATCTTTGTTACACTTGGCGCACTGACATTCATGTATCTTGAAATATCTAATGTTGCAGCATATCCTTTCATATCTACTAATTCTGAAATGACTTCCAAATAATCTTCAACTCTTGAAGAAATTGCTTTTTCAGATTGATGTGCTGCTTTGATTGAATCTAATCTGCGTGAAGTCTTGTTTTTCATTATGGCAATATCGGATTTCCTTTTATATAAATTGGAAATTATTGTGACGAAATCTTGACTTGAATGTAGTCGATTTTGATCACTGACTGTTAACTATATTTTCTAAAACATCAGTTAATGACAGACCCACTTAGGGAAAAAATTGAAAAATTACGTATAATGAAGGAATCTGCTTCTAGACGTTCTGGTTTGTATAGTGACATGGGGAAATTAGATGATAAAAAAACATCCCAATCTCTTGGTGCATTAAACAGGGCATCGGCTCCAGGTAAAAAAATGCAAAAATTAGGATTTGTCATGTTATGGATTCCTGAGCCAACAGGCGTTACAGTTGCTGTTGGGGCTCCAATGATTTTAGCAGGTAGATTTTTGGATAAAAAATACAATGGTTCTACTCTGAAAGATATTGGCCATAGTACTCATGAAACCCTATCCTCAATCAATAACTTCAAAGCCTCTTTGTAATTGCTTTAGTTTTTATTTTATCTAGTCTGACATAAAATATGCCAACGCGTCTTCAAGTTCTGATTCCAATTGGAGTTGCAGCTGTTATTGTTGGTGTTGCTGGAATGATTTCTCTTCCTTCTGAAGTAAGTATTGATGCAAATTCTAACTTCTTGATGGGCACTGTCCAATTAGATGATGAAATTCTTCAAGTATACATTGCAGATAATGACCCTCGTAGAATGCGTGGGTTGATGTGGGAAACTCAAAGTTTTCTTGCTGATGATAAAGGAATGCTCTTTGTATTTGATGAGCCTGGAAAACGTTCCATGTGGATGAAAAATATGCAATTTCATTTAGATATAATTTGGTTTGATGAAAACGGAAGTGTAGTTTCAATTAAAAAAAATGTCCCTCCTTGCATTACTCCTCTTGAAGTAATGAGCTGTAAATCTGATGGTGTTTCTGCTGAAAACGCTCAGTATGTTCTTGAAATGACATCTGGATATGTTGATGAGCATTTCATAAATGAAAAATCTCAATTAGAAATTATCTCGATTTAGATGAATCTATTTTATCAAAGGACGTATCTTGTTTTAGGAATGTTTTTTGTATTTGTTGGAGCATATACTGGATTTGATGCTGGAATTAGTTATCAGACTACCACTACGGTAATAGTGATAATTGTTAGTATTGGATTTGTCTTAGGTGGAATTTATCTTCTCATCACATATCTGAAAAATCGGAAGATCTTAAAACAAGCCGATTAATCAGTATGGTATGACTGATTTTAAAAAAATTGCAGCAGATGGTTTTGAAATAAATGCACGAATTCTTGATAGCAATCCTGATGATGCAGCAGCACGCTCTTACATGCTAGGAATCATGATGGCAAAGCATCTAGATGAAGAACATATCAAACGCGCGAAACGATATGTAATAGATTAACTGACCAAATAAGAAAATCAAAAAAATACTGTGAAAATTTTCACAATCTATGCTGCTTGTTTTTGTCCTAATAGTGACAAAAGTGGCATTGCATCCCATTGATACATGTATGATGAAAGAAATGATTTGCATGCGTTATTGTATGCATTGAAAAAGCCCTCTACTGTAGCTTTATCGCCTTCAACAACAGACATTGCGGTTTTATTATCGTCAAAAGAACCGCTCCAAATCATGTTTCCTTTAGCATTCCAGTCGTCAATGATTGTAGCAATCGTGCCTGCTGCAGCTGCTACATCTTGTGCTTTTGCATCTTCTTTAAAGACGCTAACTAAAACATATGGTGATTTTTCAGCCATACGGAGATGTTAATAATTCAATATTAAAATTCGATGCAGATTTTCTATACTTGTTCTAATAATATGGAAGAGCGCCGTTAGCAACATTCCAGTAGTTGACGACATGTATTCTGGTTTTTAGATCAAAGCATACGATGCTGTGTCACTAACGGCATAAACAAATTCCTCTTTTAGAATAATTAAAACTAGTTTTGAACTTAAAATAATATTCTCAATAACTAGAATTAGATGTATTTCTTGTAAATTTTGTATTTCATTGTAATGCACTGCAGCACATTCTTAATCTCAATTCTAAGAATGGAGAACTCAGATCCATGTTATTAGTACACCAATAGATTAGGCTTCAATGACTATGAACGTAAAAGTACTTTCATTATTCATTCTCATGGCGTTAAGTCCTGTGGCTGTTTCTGCTGCACATGCAGATGCTGGTTATACTGAAAAACTAGAATTTGGTGCAGCACTAGAAGAAGCACTTGGTCACTTTTGGGCAATTGAGCAAAACTTGGATGAAAACAATGCAAAACTTGCATTGGTTCACGCAACACATCCAATTGCAGAGCTCTATGACGCAATGAAACCAACATTAGCTGGAGCCAATCCATCACTAGACGCAAAATTCAATACGGTTCTTGAAGAACTTGGCGTAAAAGCATCAACTGATGTCAGCAGAGCTGACGCAGATGCTGCAATCGCTGAGGCAAAAGAAATGGTTGCATTAGCAAGAAGTGAAGTTATTGGTGACGAGTTAAGTAACGAACCTGGATTCCGAATGGAGTTAGCAAGAACTTTACTTGAAACATCCATTGCAGAATATGCTGAAGCAATCGACGGCGGAGCTATCGTTGAGATGGCCGAGTTCCAAGACGGTTCAGCATTTGTCTGGAGAGCAGGAGTAATCTTTGATGAAATCAGTGGTGATATGTCATCATCCGATGCATCTGATTTTAACAGCATGTTCAGCGAAGTAGAAGCTGCATATGATGCAAGAGCAGATCCATCAGAAGTTGATGAAACAACCTCTGCAATTTTAGATAAGATTGCTGAGCTTAACAGCGTAGCAGGTTCTGAAAAACTAGACTTCGGCGCAGGTTTAGAAGAGACACGTGGTCACTTCTGGGCAATTGAGCAAAACTTGGATGACAACAATGCAAAACTTGCATTGGTTCACGCAACACATCCAATTGCAGAGCTCTATGATGCAATGAAGCCAACACTAGTTGCAACTTCACCATCCCTTGACGCAAAAATCCTACAAACACTTGAAGAGCTAGGTGAGAAAGCATCAACTGATGTCAGCAGAGCTGACGCAGATGCTGCAATCGCTGATGCAAGAGCAATTGTTGACATGGCAGAAAGTCAAGTAATTGGAGATGATATCGCAGCAGATCCTGGTTTCAGACTAGAGTTGATGAAGACTCTACTTGAAACATCAGTTGCAGAATACGAGGAAGCCATTTCTGATGGCGCTATCGTTGAGATGGCCGAGTTCCAAGATGGTTCTGCATTTGTCTGGAGAGCAGGCGTAATCTTCAGTGAAATTGAAGGTGATGTTCCATCAGATGAAGCAAGAGAAATCAATGAATTATTCAATGATGTAAATGCTGCATATGATAAAAGAGCAGACCCATCTGAAGTTGCTGTACTAACAAATGGTATTCTACATGAGATTGACGAAATCAAAGAACAGAGAATTGAATTTGGCGCAGCTCTAGAAGAGACACGTGGTCACTTCTGGGCAATTGAGCAAAACTTGGATGAAAACAATGCAAAACTTGCATTGGTTCACGCAACACATCCAATTGCAGAGTTGTACGATTCAATGAAACCAGTACTAAAGGAGAAATCTCCTGCATTAGATATGGAAATACATACAACTCTTGAAGAACTTGGCGTAAAAGCATCAACTGATGTCAGCAGAGCTGACGCAGATGCTGCAATCGCTGACGCAAGAGCAATTGTTGACATGACAGAAAGTGCAATAATCGGTGATTATTGGGCTGGAAGCGCTGATGTTAGATTAGCACTGATGAATACTCTACTTGAAACATCCATTGCAGAATATGCTGAAGCAATCGACGGCGGAGCTATCGTTGAGATGGCCGAGTTCCAAGACGGTTCAGCATTTGTCTGGAGAGCAGGAGTAATCTTTGAAGAAATCAGAGATGACTTACCAACTCACGAGGCAGATGAGATGGCAGAATTGTTTGAAGAAGTAAACGCTGCATATGATAGAAGAGCAGACCCATCAGAAATAGAAACTCTAACAGGTGGTATAATGCATGAGGTTGACGAAATCCTTGGTGTTGAAGTTTCTGAGGAAGACAAACTACAAGGTTATGTAGACAACATTGTTGATTTACTAACTCGCGCAGATGCAGCATATGCATCTGGTGATTCAGACCTTGCATTGAGTTTAGTTACCAAAGCATATCTTGACAACTTTGAATTCTTAGAATCTCCACTTGTTAACGCAGGTGAGAGAGAACTAATGGAAGACGTAGAACATGAAATGCGAGAAGAATTACGTACAATGATCAAAAATGGTGCACCTGCATCTGAAGTATCATCACAAATTGATTCTGTCTTAGTAAAGATGGAAACAGTTGCTGTAGTAGTTCCAGAATTTGGAACAATTGCAATGATGGTCCTAGTTGTATCAATTGTAGCAGTAATCGCATTAGCTTCTAGAAGTAAAACTCTATCATTAAGTAGAATTTAATAAAATTCTCTTTTTCCTTTTTACTTTTAATTTTAGATCATCATTCCCATATTATAATCCCATTCTATAATGTTAGAATCAGTTCTCTCCTAAAATAGGGTTTCAAAAATTAATTAAATATTGAGAAAATCTAGTTTTGCTATACTCGGAATTGCAATGTTGCTATTTGTAATACCTAGCGCTTATTCAATTGATAATAGCAAGGTGAGATATTACTCTGTGATAGAAGTTACTGAAACAAGTCTTAATCTTGCTTTAACAAGTCTCGAAAATCAGGACTTTGATTCTACTAAAAAATTCATAGAATTTGGCTCAACACACTTTTCAAAAAATTTGGAAAAATTAAGAAATGTTGATGCGTCTCTAACAGATGAGGCTCACATATCATTACTCGATCTTCAAACAAGACAGTTAAACCCTGAAAATTTATCTGCAGTATCTTCTGAAATTACTCGAATTGTTGAAATTTTTGAAACAATTCCTGAAGATGAAGAATACAATCCTAATGTCACAGTTGCATTATTGATTATAGTTGATGAACAATATGAAAACTTTGAAACCAATAATGATGAATTTTCTTATCAAATTGCAGTAGGATTTATGGAAAGAGCAAATCAGATATTTTATTCTGGAACTGAATATAACGAACGTCAAACAGTTGAATTAAACTCATTTTTCAATGACATGTTTCAAATGGTAAAGGACAAAGATCCATACGCATCAATTGCCTCTACCAATATCTGGGTTCAACGAGACTTACTTGGAACAGATGTTGTTGGAACTATTGGATCTGATAGTAGCAGTTACTACGTTGTGATAAAAGAGCTATATGCAGAATTAATGATTGCGTTAGATGAGGGTGACTACAAAAAAGCAGAACAACTTGGAATAGAAGCATATCTTGAAAACTTTGAATATTTAGAACCTGAAATTGAAGTTGCTGACGCTGAATTATTATATCCATTAGAATGGGACATGCGTGAAGAATTGCGTACCATGATCAAGAATTATGAAGACCCTGATGTAATCAAATCATTTTTGGTTGATTCAATCATTCCTAGATTAGATACAGCAGAAGCTAAAGTTGCAGAGTTGAGAGCATCTGGTGTGGTAATTGCAGAGGTATTTGCAAATAAAGAAACAAAACCAATGGGCTCTGCATCTGAAGGGCAAAAACAAGAAGTTCGAGATGAGATTGATATTATTCGTGAACAATTAATGGCAACTGAAATTTTCTATGAATTGGGTGACACACAAGCTGCATACGCAAGTGCACGTAGTGCATATCTTGATAGTTATGAATATGTTGAAATTCCATTAAGAGCGATTGCACCTGATTTTACTTTTGAAGTTGAATACCAGTTTGCAACATTAAGAAATCAAATTAATGATGGTGCAACAATCGAAGATATTTCTACTACAATTATTTCCCTTGAACGTTCTCTAGATGAGTCTGAACGTCTTGTTTCTGGAACAGGAACAATTGCCCCAATGATTGCATTCATCTCATCTTTTGCCATAATCTTTAGAGAAGGATTAGAATCTGTTTTGATTTTAGGTGCCATAATCACATATCTTGAGGCTTCACGAAATCAAAAATTCAAAAAATATGTGCATTATGGAATTGGACTTGCGATAGGTGCCACAGCTGTAACTTGGGTTATTGCATCTTATATTATTGAAATCTCGGGAGCCAACAGAGAACTGATTGAGGCGATAGCGGCATTGTCTGCAACGGCGGTTTTGTTTTATGTCAGCTTTTGGATACTGAATAAGATTGAACATAAACGATGGATGGAGTTTGTAAAAGCCAAAGTCTTCCAGGCATCTGCTGCAGGAGGTGCATCTGTGTTTGTAATGCTGTCATTTTTCACAGTATACAGAGAAGGATTTGAAACCGTTCTATTTTACCAAGCGATGTTCTCATTTGCAAAATATATGGAATTGTATGTTGGGTTGGGTTTCATTGTAGGTATGCTTACATTATTTGGAGTATACTTTGGATTTAGAAAACTTGGAAAACGTTTACCATTACGCGCACTATTTGGTTTAACAATGGGTATTGGTGCATATTTGTCAATTGCATTCTTAGGAAATGCAATCAGAGAATTCCAGGTATTAGATTTCATCCCATACACTAGTATGCTTGGAACTATCCCAAGATTAGACATCAACGTTGCAACAATGACTGGAATTTATCCAACACTTGAAACAACTGTAGGCCAAATCGTCTTGCTATCGGTATATCTTGTAGCATCTCTTTACGTACTTGTTCTAAGACCAAAGAGACAAAAAGCCCTCGCTTCTATGAGAAAATCGAGAGCAGAAGTAGATGAGCAACAGACGAATTAGAATTGGTATAGATGTAGGTGGAACTTTTACAAAAGCTATAGCATTAGACATTGTTTCTGGAGAAATTTTATCTTCTTCAACAACACCAACAACACATACAGCTGAACGTGGTGTGTCTGCAGGTATTGTTTCTGTATTATCAGACTTGTTAAAAGAATCTCAAATTAAATTAGATGAGATTGAAATCATTGCTCACAGTACAACACAAGCTATTAACGCATTATTAGAATCTGATACGTCTAAAGTTGGAATTGTAGCAATGGGTGTTGGTCCTGAAAAAAATAGTGTCATCAAACGCACTAACTTACGTGATGCAAAAATTAATCATGACAATGACATTAAATCTTCACATAGATTTCTTGACACTTCTCATTTGATTACTGATTCTGAAGTGTCTGATGCAATTAAGGAGCTTAAAGATGATGGTGCCAAAGTAATAGTTGCTACTGAGGCTTTTGGTGTAGATGATCCATCTAATGAAGAGTTTGTTATGGAACATGCAACAAAATTAGAAACACCTTCTACTGGATCACATGAAATTTCTGGAATTTATGGACTGGAAATTAGAACTTTAACTGCTGCAATCAATGCTAGCGTATTACCAAAAACTGTTCAAGTGGGAAATTTTGTTGAAGAAGCAATTCGTGAAACAGGCGTTACTGCTCCATTGATGATAATGAAAGGTGATGGTGGTGTTACAAGCATGGATACATTCCGTACAAAGCCCATTTTGACTGTGCTTTCTGGCCCTGCTGCTAGTGTTGCAGGCGCGTTACTATATCTGAAAATCACAAATGGAATATTTGTTGAAGTTGGCGGAACCAGTACCAACATTTGCATAATAAAAAATGGTAAACCTGAAATTCGTTATGTCACAATAAAGAATCATCCGACTTGTATTAGATCAATGGATGTACGTGTACTCGGTGTTGCAGGCGGTAGTATGGTTCAAGTAAAATCAAATACTGTTACAGGTGTTGGTCCACGTAGCGCACACATTGCAGGACTAAAATATTCTTGTTATGCAACTATGGATGAATTATCAACTGGTGAAATTATTTTTGTAAAACCAAAACCACATGATGTTGAAGAATATGTTGCTATAAAATGTAAAAATGAAACATATGCAATAACAAACACTTGTGCTGCAAATGCATTAGGTAGAATTGCTCAAGATGATTATTCATATTCTGATCCTGAAGTAGCAAAATCCGCATTAAACATACTAGGAAAAAAATTAGGTGTCACAGGTACGCAAGTTGCATTATCTATACTTCAAAATGCTTCATTTGATATCACAAAAGAAATTACAAAAATAATTAAAGAATTTGAACTTGACTCATCAAAAGTAAAACTCATTGGTGGTGGAGGTGGTGCATCTGTTCTTGTACCGTTTGTTGCAGAACAATTACAATTACAATACGATAAAGCAGATTATGCAGAAGTAATTTCATCAATTGGTGTTGCATCATCAATGATGCAAGAACAACTTGAAGAAACTGTTGTAAATCCAAATCCTGAACAAATATCAAAACTGCATAAAAAAATTCATGACATATTAATTGAAAAAGGTTCTACGCCTGAATCAATTTCTGTTGATAGTGTTTACATTCCAGAAAAATCATTGTTACGTGTAACTGCATTTGGAAATGTTGAATTAGATAATGGACTTACTGCAAAAAATATTTTTTCTAAAGAAGATGCAATGGAACGTGCATTAGAAATTTCAAATATTCCTAAAGATAAAATCAATCTTGCATTTCAAACAGATCATTATTTTGTATTCTCTGGAAACATCACAACAAAAAAATTAATGATTAAAAAAAATAAACAGTCTGTAATTGTTGTTGACAAGTACGGTCGACAAAAACTTAGTCTTAAGAACGCAAAAATAATTGATGGAGATGTTTCTCAAATTACAACTGGTTTACAAAAAGTATTATCATCTGAATATGATATCTCTCCACAAGTCTATCTTCTAAATGAATTGAAGTTGGTTGATTTTTCAGGACTTACATCAAAGTCTCATATTATTGATGCAATCAAAAAAGAATTGAAAGAATTTTCTAATGCATGTGTAATTATTGAAGCAAAATAATCATTTTCGCCCAAAAACTACATAGTTTTATTATTTATTCTAAGAATTTATAATTAGTCTAAACATTATATACAAAACAGAATTTGTATTTTTCGTGAATAAGTTAATTTTGTTAGCACCATTGATGGCACTTCTTTTAGTGCCAATGGTTGGCGATGCAGAAGCCGCACTTGGAGATGAGTGGAGTAAAATTAAGAAAACTCTTGGCAATGCATACAAAGCAGAATCAACTGAAGAATCACTAAAACTTCTTGCAGATGCTCGTGGAGTTTACATGAGTGAATTTGCAAGTGCTGCAAGAACACATGATCCAGCAACACATGAAGTTGTAATGGAATGTTATGACAAAGCAAAACAAAATTATCAAGATGGCGATAACAAACAAGCAAAATTATGGATTCAATGCCAAGAAAAATCAATTTACACACTTGGTATGGTAATGATGGAAGTCGCAGTAGCAAACGATAACGCAAAAGACTACATTAAATGGGCAGACATTGTTAAAACAAAATTCAAAGTTGAAGCAAAAGACCCAGCATCACTAGCACTACTCACTGCAATTGAAAACGACTCATCCAAACTTGGATTATACTCTGATATATTTAGAGAAAACA
>Ga0208407_1001598_pt1 | contig 10326 bp, 11 predicted proteins | sample ETNtaG_9_FD_185775 | JGI IMG/M metagenome (GOLD analysis project Ga0208407, IMG submission 185775) | Marine microbial and viral communities from oxygen minimum zone, Eastern Pacific Ocean - ETNP201406SV69 (SPAdes) (version 2) | ecosystem: Environmental > Aquatic > Marine > Oceanic ...
GATATAAAAAAACTTAAATTTAAAATCCAGATCAAAATTCAAGGAGAAGAATTAAGAGTTGATGGAAAAAAAAGAGATGATTTACAAGAAGCAATAGCTGCAATCAAGACAATTGATATTGGTCTTCCAATTGAATTTATAAACTTTAGAGATTAATCTTAAATAAGTGAACAAAGAAAACGCAAGTAAACTCTGGAAAATTATTCAGGAAGCTGGCGATTATTTGGAGGGTCAGCTGCCCGCGCATCCAAATCACCCCAAAGGTAGAAACCCATACGCTCATGTAGCTATTTGTGTAAAAGATAATTTTGAAGCTAGCTACAAAGATATTCCTGATGAAAAATTTGATGAAGTTATAAAATATATTGAGTTTTTAAAACAAAATCCTAGTTAGAATTTTTTAAAGTTTTTAATAATTGATCTACATCACTATCTTGAGTATTCCAAGCTGCAACTAACCTTACAGATTTACCATCTAGTTCATCCTCATTCATTTTATAGCCCTCAGAGTTTAGGTGTTCGATCATATTTCTTGGAAATTTTGCAAAAACTTCATTGGCTTCCGTCGGATAAGTTAAATTAATATCTGAATGATTATCCAATCCTTCGCTCAATTTTTTTCCCATTTTATTTGCATGTCTTGCATTCGTAAGCCAAACATCGTTTGAAATATAAGCATCTAATTGAGCAGATACAAAACGCATTTTAGATAATAAATGCCCTGCTCTTTTCATTAAAAAAGCAATATCTCCAACTAAATCTTTTTTAAAAAAAATTATAGCTTCTGCAGCTAAACAACCATTTTTTGTTGCGCCAAATGAAAGCACATCGATACCAGATTTCCAAGTCATCTCCGCAGGAGTTACATCTAATGAAACTAGGGCATTAGCAAATCTTGCTCCATCCATATGCATATTCAAATTATGCTTATGAGTAATTTCAGATATTTTTTTAATTTCATCTAATTGGTATACTTCTCCAGTCTCACAAACTTGGGTAATACTAACAGAAGAAGGTTGGGTATGATGAACTATTCCTTTTCCACCGATAGCATTATCTAATTCATCAGCAATTATTTTTCCTTTAATTCCTTGAAGAGTAACAAGTTTACCTCCTCCTGTATAAAATTCAGGGGCACCACATTCATCGGTATTAATATGAGATAGTTTATGACAATAAATATTTCCAAAGGAAGGTGTCATCGTTGATAATGCTAAAGCATTAGCAGCAGTTCCTGAAGCAGTTGGAAAAACAATTACATCTTTTTCAAATATTTCTGAAAACTTATCTTGTAATTCTGTTGATATTTGATCATTGCCGTAAGGTGTACTATCTCCATCATTGGCTTTTATAATTGCATCTAATACTTCAGGACATGCGCCTGCAACATTATCTGAAGCAAATTTTACTCGCTCCCTTTTTATTTTTATCTTAGCCATATTATTGTTTTGGAAAATAATCCTTTAGGGTACCTTCTCTATAAACATCTGCTGTACAACAATGAAGTCCTCCACCAAATGCGTACGCATCTCTTAATTCTACCGGAATAACTTCCATTCCTAATTTGTCTAACTGTTCTGCTTGATAAACTTCACTTTTTTCAACACAAACTGTTTTTGGATCTAGTACTAATACATTCATCGATAACCAAGTTGAAGAATAACATAAAGCTGGAGGTTCATTGTGAGCAGGTTGCGCACTATCAACGATTTCCCAACCATTATCTTCAAATAGTTTTCTCTGTTCTTTTGGTAATCTTCTTTGAGGATTGTTAATAATTAAACCTTCTTTAATAGGAGTAAATGTTGCATCAATATGAATTGGATAAGGATCACCTGGAAAATTTACTGCATGAACTCGATGATCTTTATAATGTCTTTTTAACCAATCAATTCCTTTTAAATTTGTTGTAAATCCATGTTGAACTACAAGATCTTTACCAAATCTAAGTACATCAGCTGCATCAAACAACGGTTCTTCTTCTGTAGTTACAAAAAATTTATCTTCAGTCCACTCCAATCTTTTTTGAATACCAATTTTATCTGAAAGGTAATCTTTTCGATAATCTTTATCTGTTAATCTTGGTTTTGGAGCTGACTCGTGTCTCATATTGGGATCTTTATTGTAGTACTCTTGAAGCAATGGTCGGTAACACAAATACTCAAACCATCTACAACGATAACTCATTGTTGCCTCCAAAATTTCATTTCCAACTGTAAGCAAAACATCTCTTGGAGGCATACATCCAAACATTGTTTGTGCTTCCCAATCTGGGGTTGATGTTTTTTGATTAAAATCTATTGGAGTTGGTCGATCTACTTTAACACCTCTTTTTTTAAGCATACTTGCAAAGTCATCTAAAAGTTGATTAGCTTTATCAACCGTATCTTTAGTTCTTGGACCAAACTGACCTCTCATGTCGCTATCTTCAGGAACTTTAGCATCAAGTGCTGGTTCAGGTGCCGGTATACAAGTTCCATCAGCTTTACCAACAATTACATGCTTTAATGGATCCCATTCATTCCAACTATTAACGATGGTCCTTTGATCACTCATAATTGTTAATTTTGTATAATATTATGTTCAGGCCCGAAAGGAAATTTTGTAATATTTTCTGCACCATCTTTACCAATTATTAATATATCATGCTCTCTATATCCACCTGCTCCTGGATTTCCTTCTGGGATCATGATCATGGGTTCCATTGAAACAACCATGTTTTCTTCTAGTACTGTATTAATGTCTTCTCTAAGTTCTAAACCAGCTTCTCGTCCATAAAAATGTGAAAGTACTCCAAATGAATGTCCATAACCAAAAGTTCGATAATGCAAATAACCAAGTTCCGCAAAAAGTTCGTTAAGTTCATGGCAAATATCAGAACACTTAACACCTGGTTTAATTAATTCTAATCCACGTTTATGGACTTTTACATTTGCCTCCCATGCCTTTAGACTTTCATCATCAGCATGATCTAAAAAAAGCGTTCTCTCTAACGCCGTATAATAACCAGAAATCATTGGAAAAGTATTAAGTGATAAAATATCTCCTTTAATTAATTGCCTATTTGTTTTTGGATTATGTGCTCCATCAGTATTAATTCCAGATTGAAACCATACCCAAGTATCCATGTATTCTGCTTCTGGATAAGTTTTTACAATTTCTCTTTCCATTCGATCACGACCAGCAATTGCAACTTCAATTTCTGTGTTACCCTCTCTAATATTTCTAACAATCTCTTCTCCGCCCAAATCAGCAATTCGAGCACCATCTTTTATTATTTTAATTTCCTCATTAGATTTAATCATTCTAAGTTTCATTAAATCTTGTGAAACATCACTAAAAACAGAAAAAGTAAAAATAGATCCAATTTTTTCTTTCATATCTAATGTGACATGATCATTCTCAAGTCCAATATTTTTTGGTGGTTCATCCCTTCCAATGATTGATACAATTGCTTTTAGAAAGTTATCTCTTTTCCAATCTGTATAAATTACATTATCACAATGTGATCTCCTCCAAGGTTGGCTAGCATCTATATTTGCTGAAATTGTTGAAATTTTATTTTTTGTGATAACACATCCATAAGGTCTGCCAAATGAGCAATAAATAAAACCTGTGTAATAAGCAATGTTATGCATTGAAGTTAAAATAACTAGATCAAGGTTATTTTTATCCATAACAGATCTTAAATTATCTACTCTTCGATCATACTCATTGTTTGTAAAAGGAAGTTTAACTTTTTCAGCATTCTTCAATGTAAAAAAATCTGGTCTTTCCATAATATTAATTTAAGCCGATATATCTTTTATTCCATCTCATTACTAAACTGTAATATGTAAGGGATATAAAAAGAAAAAAACCACCAATAATAGTATTGGTTGCAGGTATTTCATTAATACCAAATAGAGGTAGCCATACCCAAAAAATTCCACCAATAACTTCTGTTAAAGATAAAAGTGTTAATTCAGCAGCTGGTATAGCTTTTGATCCAATTGAATATAAAATTAATCCCAAGCAAACTAGAGTTCCATGAAGAGAAAATAATGAACTATTATAACTTGAAGAAAAAAATACTAAATCCTTGTTCAAAATCATTACTGAAGCAAAAACAACACAAAAAAATCCTGCAAAAGCAGTTGTAGTAAACTTTGGTGTTTCTTTACGCCATCTTAAAGATACTGAAAATACAGAAAAACCAACTGAAGAAGCTATACCAAAAACAAATCCAATTAGTGAAGTTTCTGAAGTATTTCCCATGGCCATTATGCCTATTCCAACTGTAGCAATAATTATTGATATCCAAACATTTAAAGAAATTTTTTCTCTTAAAAATAAAAAAGCTAATAACGCTGTAAAAAATGGCATAGCCGCCAAACACAATAACGTAATTGCAGCACTTGTATTAGTTATAGAAAACATGAAAGTAATCATAGCAACACCAAGTCCTGATCCACCCAGAAGACCAGATATACCCATCCTTAAATAATTTTTATAAAATTCAGTTCCTTCTTCAAAAAATAAATATAAATTTAATAGAATAAATATTGTTAAACCTCTGCCAAAAATATACTGCCAAGGGATTAATTGTGGATCATCCATGTATCTCACAACTAAGGGGCCAAAAGACCAAATAAGACCAGCAAACAAAACTACTGGAACAGCTATTTTAGGATTTTTAAGTATTAACATAAACCGATATTTAATTATAAATAGATTTAACTACAACAAAAATGACACCCTCTATTTATATTAATGATTGATTAGAATGATTAGGAAAAAAGCAATCTACTAACTCGCCTTTTTTAAATTTTGACTTTCCTGAAGGTAATAATGTCCAAATATTTGATTTAACAAAAGATTTAATTCTAAAAGACTCCTGACCTTTTAAAACTTTAACTTCAATTTTTCCATTTTTAGTTGTGTTTAATTTACTCTTAGCAAATCTAGTAAAATTTTTCTTCTTTGAAAAATTATTTTTCAAAATAGCTTTAACAGGGTTTTCTGTATCAAGACCCAAAATATTTTCCAAGTAAGGATATACAAAAAATCTAAAGCAAGCAGCTGAAGATATTGGATTTCCAGGCAATCCAAAAATTGCTTTTTGTTTACCCTTAATCTTTGCAAACAAAATTGGCTTGCCTGGTCGAATCGCAACACCTTTGAAATAATTTGATAACTTAAAAGACTTTACAATACTTGGTATATAATCAAATTTACCTGCAGAAACTGCTCCAGAAGTAATAATAATATCAATATTAGATTTTAACATTTTATTAATTTTAGATTTATATATTTTTTGATGGTGGTCTTTCAAAATTCCACCTTCTTTAAAATTAAATAAAAAGTTTTCATCTAAATTTCTAATATAATGACTATTTGAATTTCTTACTTTCCACTCTGGAATATCATCATTGTTTGAAATTTCATTACCGGTTGAAAAAAATAAAATATTTATTTTTTTCTTAACTTTAATTTTTTTTATTCCAAGAGTTTTAAAAGCTAAAATATGATTTGGTTGAATGATGGTATTTTTTTTAACAACTATCTCTTTTTTTTTAAAATCAGAACCAGCAAATCTTACATGATTATTTTTCTTAATTTTTTGATTAACAAGAATATATTTTTTGTTTTTCTTATTAGGATAAAAATGAATTTGTTCGATAGGAATAATAGTATCAAAACCTTTTGGCATAATTCCTCCGGTCATTATTTCTACAGTGTTATATTTTTTAATTTTTTTTTTAAATGGTTTAACTCCAGCAGCAATTGAACCTATAATTTTAAATTGTTTTGATGAATTTTTTTTTATTCCAACAGTATCTTTTGAATTAACAGCATATCCATCAAAGGCTGTATTATTTGCTGAAGGATAATTTATCCCAGAATAAATATTTTTTGAAACCACCCTATTTAAAGAGACATCACTCTTTATAATTTCATCTTTAATTTTAATTTTTGCTTTTTTTAAAATTCTTTTTGATTGATCGTAACTAATCATTTTTTAATAATTCTTTAGCTTTTTCTAAATCTTCTTTTGTATTTATATTAAAGAAAGGATCGTTATTTGAAAACTCCATATTAATTATTTTTACTCCAATATTATTCGCCCATAATTCCACTTTTCTTTCTCCCTTATCCAGGTCTTTTTCTAATTTATCTAACAGTTTAATTGACCATAAACCAAATATATTATGGCGAGTGTTATTAGATTTAATAAAAAAAAGATCACTTTCCTCTAAATTAATTTTTTGAATAAAATCTTTTAATATCTCCTTTTTAAAAAAAGGTGTATCGACAGGAAAAGTAGCAATCCATTGGTATTCTCTTTTGTTTGTTTTAATCCATTTCATAGCAGACAAAACTCCACCTAAAGGACCAAGTCCTTTTTTGTAATCTTCAATTTTTGTGATTTTTTCAAATTTATTAAATTTAATAGAATTGTTTGAAACAATTAAAACCTCATTAAATTCATCAATTATTTCGGATAGTATATGATCTATTAATAACTTATTGGCTAAGTTTACTTGAGATTTATCTTCACCAAATCTTTGTGACTTACCACCCGCTAGCACAGTGCCTAAAATATTGTTATGATCCATTAATCAAAATATAAAACATTCAAACTTGAATTAAAGAAATTAAATGGACTTAAGAATTTTAGAAATTGCCTCACACACTGAAAATAACAAAGTTCTTAAGAACTATACTCATAAATCTAAACACAAAAATCCATTATGTGGTGATGTAATGGAAATAAGCTTAATTGTTAAAGACGAAGTTATAAAAGACATGGGATATCAGTGTAAATCATGTGTTTATTGTCAAGCTTCTGTTAGTTTACTATCAAGAAAGATTAAAGATAAAAAAATAGAGGAAATTAAAGCTTTTATTACAACAGGAGAACAGCTCTTTGATGATGTAAAAATAACTTTAGAAAAACATTGGAAGGATTTTATGGAAATTTTAGATAAAAAAAATCTCTCTAGAAAAGAATGTTTGCTATTACCTTTAAGAACTATTGCAAGAGCTTTAAAAATTTAAATGATTAAAATTTCAAAAACTATTTTACAGAAAGCATTAATTGCTGGATTTTTTTCAGCGTTCACAATTGGTGTTCTAACAGTTCTTACATACAAAAGTACTCTTGGGTTTTTTATTGCAGCATCTTTTGGTTCTTCTATGGTATTGTTATTTGGCTTTCCTGAAAGTCCATTTGCTCAACCTAAAAATGTTTTTTTTGGACATTTATTGACAGCCATAGTTGGTGTAATTTTTGTACATTTTATTCCATTACCTATCTACATTAATATTGCAGCCGCAGTAGGTATGGGAGTTTTTTTGATGATATTATTAAACGTAGTTCATCCACCAGCTGGTGGGAACCCTATAATGGTAATAATAGGAAGTGCGTCATACGATTATTTGATCAACCCAATAATTTTTGGATGTATTATTATTTTATTCCTAGCAATTATTATCAACAAGTATGTTTTAAAAAAAAATTATCCTTTAAAATAATTTTATGAATTCAAAATATAAAGTTCTAAAATTTTCTTCAAAAAAATTTGAAGATATTGAAGATCTAATTTCAATAGAGGAGCCTCTTGAAATTTCTTTAAAGTATAAAGTAGAAGATAAATGGATTAATCAAAATTTATCGATTACAATGAGAACACCAGGTCAAGATGATGATTTGGTTAGGGGATTTTTGTTTAATGAACAAATTGTTACAAGTATAAATGATATTGATTCTGTTGAAAGTTATGGAGAAAAAGTTGGTCAATACAATATTCAGAATAAAATATTAGCAACATTAACAAATTCAGAAAATGTGAATATTACAAAAATAAAAAGAGATTTTATGACGAATTCATCTTGTGGTGTATGTGGAAAATCATCACTCGATGCACTTGAAATTATAAAAAAAAATAAAACCAATTCATCTGAACCGAAAATTACAAAAGAGGTAATAATTCAGGCTCCAGATTTTTTGAGAGAAGCACAATCTGAATTTAGTAAAACCGGTGGTATCCATGCAAGCGGCCTTTTTAGTAGTAACGGAGAATTACTAGAACTTAGAGAAGATGTTGGAAGACACAATGCATTAGATAAACTTATTGGTTGTGTATTAAAGAATAACCAGCTGGATCCAAAAACTCAATTTATAGCATGCTCTGGTAGGCTAAATTTTGAATTAGTTCAAAAAGTTTTGATGACAGATATTGGTATTATGATTGGTGTTGGTGCGCCAACAAGTCTTGCTATAGATTTAGCAAATAAATTTGACATTACCCTTATAGGTTTCGTAAAGAGTGAGAGTTTTAATATTTACACAAATAACAAAAAAGTTATTGTGGATTAAATTTAAAAAAGGGTATTCGTGTCAAAAAACATAAGTAATTTATCTGGTAGAATTGGCTTAAAAGATAATTTATTTAAGCAAATCTCTGAAAATACATTAAGCGATAAACCTCAAGATATTGAAGAAATTGCCAAAAAACATAACCTTGGAGTTTCGACAATTCATGGTGCTGAATCTTTTTATGAATTTTTAAGACCTTCTCATAGAGAAAAAAAAGCATTCGTTTGTAATGGTAGTGCATGCATGTGCGCTGGAACTCAAGATAAATTAAAAGATACTTTAAAAGAAAAGCTTGGTGATGACAAAGTTGGTGAAATGTTTTGCTTAGGTCATTGCTATGAAAATAATGCTTTTCATTATGATGGTGAAAATTATGCGGGAAAAGATATTGAAAAAATTGATCAGATTTTAAAAGGTGAAGATATCAAACAAGAAAAATTCTTTTCAAAAAGTTTTGCTACAACAAGTTTTTTAATGGATAATAAACTTTCATCAACAGATCAATTTAAAGATCAATTAAGTAAATTTTTAAAATCTGATAAAAAAGAGATTGTTAAATCATTACTAGACTCTAACTTAACTGGTAGAGGTGGCGCTGGTTTTCCTACTGGAATGAAATGGGATTTTTGTAGTAAAGCAAAAGGAGAAAAAAAATATGTTGTTTGTAATGCAGACGAAGGAGATTCGGGTGCTTTTTCAGATAGATATTTATTAGAAGATCAACCTCTCAAAGTTATTTTTGGAATGATAATTTGTGGTTTTGTAATTGGAAGCGACGAAGGTGTTTTATATATTAGAGGCGAATATCCAAAATCTATTGAGGCAATTAATGGAAGTATAAACGAACTTAAAAAATTAGGTTTGCTTGGTAATAATATCTTAGGAACAGATTTTTCTTTTGATCTAGGGATTTGTATTGGCCAAGGTGCTTATATTTGTGGTGAGGAAACTGCATTGATAGCATCTATTGAAGGAAGGCGTGCAGAAGTAGATGTAAGGCCCCCTTTTCCAGTTACAGAAGGTTTGTACAAAAAACCAACTGTTGTAAATAATGTAGAATCATTGGCAGCAGCAACTGGTATTTTGATTAATGGTTCTGAAAAATTTGCTGCAATAGGAAATAAAAAATCAGCAGGTACAAAGCTAGTTTGTCTTGATAGTTTTTTTAACAACCCTGGAGTTTATGAAATTGATATGGGAACTCCTATGAGTAAAATATTCAATGAAATTGGTGGAGGATATAAAGAACCAATTAAAGCATTTCAGGTTGGTGGCCCATTAGGTGGTGTAGTACCATTAAATGAGATAAATAATTTAAATTTGGATTTTCAGGAATTTACAGCAAAAGGTTTTATGTTAGGGCATGCTAGTGTTGTTAGTATTCCAAAAGATTTTTCAATGTCAGAATATATCCATCATTTATTTGAGTTTTCAGCAGAAGAATCATGTGGCAAATGTTTTCCAGGAAGACTTGGGTCCTATAGAGGTAAAGAGATGTTTGATCAAGCAAAGAAGAAAACAGCCAAAATACCTCTTAAATTACTTAACGAATTACTTGTTACAATGCAAAAAGGTTGTTTGTGCGCACTTTGTGGTGCCATCCCCACTCCAATAATGAATATTCTTAAGTACTTTAGTGATGAAATGAAAAATGATATAGTGAAAGATAATTAATGAGTTCTGAGAAGAGAAAAATTGCATATATTGATGGAAAACCATATGAAATTGGTTCAAACCACACATCTATTTTAAAATTTGTTAAAAGTTATGTTGGAGAAAAGAAAGTTCCAACACTTTGTGACGATCCAAATTTAGCTCCGTATGGCGCTTGTCGAGTATGTTCAGTTGAAGTTGCTTTAGAAAAAGATGGGCCAACAAAAATGGTTGCCTCATGTCATACTCCAGTTGCAGAAAACCAACATATTTTTACATCCAACGAAGCAATAACCAGTCTAAGAAAAAAT
>Ga0208407_1001601_pt1 | contig 10318 bp, 7 predicted proteins | sample ETNtaG_9_FD_185775 | JGI IMG/M metagenome (GOLD analysis project Ga0208407, IMG submission 185775) | Marine microbial and viral communities from oxygen minimum zone, Eastern Pacific Ocean - ETNP201406SV69 (SPAdes) (version 2) | ecosystem: Environmental > Aquatic > Marine > Oceanic ...
AACGATGTAATGCCTTCAGATTCTGATGGAGATGGCGATATTGATTGGCATGGGACTGCAGTATCGGGAATTGCAGCTGGGAAAGGTGATAATGAAATTGGAATTGCTGGCGTTGCATACAATTCAAGTATAGTGGGTATTAGATTAATTGGGGGTGATTGTGAGAGAACTGATAATTTAGAGGCAGACTCACTAAGTCATCGGTTAGATTTAGTAGACATTTATGTCAATAGTTGGGGGCCTGTTGATGATGGAAATGTCCTAGAAGGAATGGGTACTCTAGCTTTAGCAGCTATTGAGGCCGGTGTAACACAGGGAAGAGATAATCGAGGTGCAATTTATGTATGGGCTAATGGTAATGGTTTAGCAAATAGAGATAATTCAAATAAAGATGGTTATGCAAACAGTAGGTATACTATTGCAGTAGGGGCTGTTGATTGGAAAGGTGAACAGACTACTTATTCAGAACCTGGATCCAATTTGCTTGTTTCAGCACCTTCAAATGGCCAAGACTTAGATTATCAAGCAGATGTAATAACTACAGATATATCTGGGAGTGAAGGGAATAATATTACTGATTATACTTTGAGTATGGAGGGGACTTCTTCTGCAGCTCCTATGGTTTCAGGAGTTATAGCACTTATGTTAGAAGCTAACTCTAATTTAACGTGGAGAGATGTACAGCATATTTTAGTTCAGACTTCGAGAAAAATAGATTCAGGCCATATAGGTTGGTTTATAACAGAATCAGGCAATTGGTATAATCATGCCTATGGGTATGGTTTAGTTGACGCAACTGAATCGGTTAATCTTGCTAAAACTTGGACATCTGTTGGAGATGAGACTAGCCTTACTACCGGTAAAATAGAAGTTAATGAATTTATTTTAGATAATAATAAGGAAGGTATAACTTCAAATTTTACAATAGATAAAGGAATAAATATTGAATCAGTAGAAATTTTAGTCAATATTACACACGGCGATCGTGGTGATTTGAATATTTTTTTGGAGTCTCCAAATGGTATTCTTTCAGAATTAGTTAGAGAAAATAATCAAGATATTAATGAAGATTATAGAGATTGGGTCTTTACGTCTGTAGTACATTGGGGAGAGAATACTTTTGGTGAATGGAATCTTAAGGTCAATGATTCAGTTGCTGGAGGTTCTTCTAATCGCATTTTTAACAATTGGACAATGACTATGTATGGAACAATTGAACCTGATAATGATAATGATGGATTGCCAAATTATGTAGATAGTAAGTTGGGTACTGGAATAAATAATCCTGATTTTGATGGTGATGGATTATTGGATGGAGAGGAGTTTTATGGTTGGACCGACCGTAATGGTCAATCTCATCAAACAGATCCCAAGAATATAGATAGTGACTATGATGGTCTTAGAGACATGTATGAAGGCTTCAATGGAACTTATGTTACAGACCCTAACAATAATGATACTGATGGAGATAAACTTCTTGATGGTGAGGAAGTAAATGAGTACCTTACAAACCCAACAAACCAAGATACTGATAATGATACCATAGGTGATTATCAAGAGATAAATGCTTTTGATTTGGGTTCAAAATATAGTGATCCTACAAAGTTAGATAGTGACAATGACGGAATGCCGGATCCATATGAGATAGCTAATGGTTTTGATCCGATGAAAATGAGTGATGGTTTTCAAGATGCAGATATGGATGGTTTTGATTCTGATTATTCGGGATGGCCGCTCTCTGAAGAAGAATCTTTTACTAACTATGAAGAATATTTAAATGGTACTGATCCTTGGAATTCGGATTCTGATGGTGATGGAATGTGGGATGGTTGGGAAGTTAAGTACGGCCTTGATCCACTTGTTTCAGATTCTAACGAGGATTTTGATAATGATGGTCTTTTAAATATATATGAGTATGATAATCGCATAATTGAGAATTCTATTTTTTCATATGATGATCCTTTGTTTAAAGGATACTGGAAATTTGATGGTACTGATTCAACTAGTGCCTCAAATTTTATTCCTAATTCAGATATTGCTATTGTTTTAAATGGAGCACTAAGAGAACCGGCTAAATTTAAGAAAGGCATTAATTGTGATGGAGTTGATGATGAAGTAAGATTTTCTTCGATTAGTGACAATAGTTTTGATGAATATACCGTTCAGTCTTGGGTTAAAATAAATAATATTAGCAATGATTTTTCAACAGTAGTAGGTACCGTAGAGGATGGGAGAACTTGGTTGGGTATTAATACAGAAGGTTTCTTTGAGTTTAAAGTTTATTCTGGGAATAAACATTATATTTCACCAATCACGAATGATAGTGTTGAGGCTAAACCAGGAATTTGGTATCACTTAGCAGCGACTTACAGTGAGACAAATGAGATTCTTAAATTGTATGTAAATGGAACTTTAGTTTCTGAAGAAAGTATAGATAATCCCTCAATAAAGACAGCAACAAGTTACAATTATTTTTGTCGTGGTCAAAATGGAGAATATCTTAATGGAACTATAGATAATATTGCAATTTGGAATCGTGCATTTACTTCTGATGAGATTAGTTATGTTTTTGGCAATCCACTTGGTTTTGGGAATAACTATCTATATTTCAGATTAGATGATGATATTCAAGATAGTAATCCAAATGATAATGACACTGACAATGATGGTTTGACTGACATAGAAGAAGCCTATTACGGTTTAGATGGATATGTAACCGATATAACCAATCCAGATACAGACGGCGATAATATTATGGATTATGATGAGATAAATATTTTTGGCACATCTCCAATAACAAAGGATACAGATGGTGATAATTATACAGATAATTATAATTTTGAAATAAATATAACTACAGGTTTCAGAGAAAATCAGACAGGTGATGCTTTTCCTCTTGATTTGTTGGATTGGAATGATACAGATGGCGATGGTGTTGGTGATAATAGTGATATTTTCCCATTAGATTTCAATAATTCAAAAGATAGTGATGGAGACACAATTGGAGATAATACTGAAATTAATAATTGCATATATGGTGAAAAGAGTGATAAATGTACAGATCCTTATAATAATGATACAGATTCAGACGGTATTAGTGATTCAGTAGATATTTTCCCTTTAGACTCTAATGAAACAGCAGATACAGATGGTGATGGCTACGGAGACAATTCGGATATTTGTCCCGAAGATTCAAAAGGTTGGAATGATACTGATCAGGATGGTTATTGTGATAGATTAGAACCTTTCCCCTTCAATCCCAATGAATGGATAGATACAGATGGTGATGGGTATGGTGATAATTCAGATGCATTTCCTTTAGATCCAAAAAGATTCTTAGATTCTTCAGATATTACAGACCCAGAACCTCAAGTGAGTGGTAGTTTTCTTGATTCAGCAATGTTAGTTATCATTGCGTTGGGTGCAGTTTATTTTTCTATTAAATACTTCTTAAAAGGTTAGAAAGTATCTTCAACTTTTTCAGATATTTTTTTTAGTAAAATACTACATTCATCTAATAATTTCTCAAGTTTTTTATTAGTTTCATCACAAAATTCCCTATCCTTTATACTTTTGATATTAATTCTAACATTGTATGCTGCAGAAATAGCTCCTGCGTTTGCCATCCAAGCTCCAGATCCAACATCACTAGCCATGGCATCATCCATTATTTTTGAGATATCATGACAAATATTTAATGCCTCTTTACAATTTCCAACTGTATTTAATGGAACTAGAGTTGCAATTTGGTACCCTTTCTGCATTTCAATATTTCTAGCCTCCTTTTCATTTTCAGTGTCTTTTGGCATTCTCATAGCCTTTATTACTTGATCAAATGCACTAGTATCTTCATCAATAGCTTGAATTAATTTATCTTTGATAATCTGACCTTTCTGTGCAATATGGTTTAATCTTTTTTGTTCTTTTTCAAATCCAGATTTACTAATACTAAGGTTAGCTACCATAGTACCCAATGCAGCACCTAATGCACCAGATAATGCAGCTACAGAACCGCCTCCAGGAGCTGCAGAATCCCTTGATACTTCATCTATAAAATCAAAAGTAATGCGGTTCGCTAATTCACCATTTACTTTGGGCATACCTAACACCTTGTCTTTGGGGTTAAAATTAGTCACGTCGTTCAATCCAAGGCTTTGAATGGCTATATTCATTAAGTCAGGTACTGGTAATCCAGGTGACTTATGCATCTTTAAAAGATAGTGTTCAGCAGCTAATTTCATGGCATCATATGGTATAAGTCCAACTATTTCAGATCCAGTAACTCTGATTCCTCTTTTTTCGGCTTCTTCACATACAGCATCATAAATATCATGTATTGTCGATATTTTGTAATTAGTAAGGTTCATACTAATTTGCGCTCGATTATATTCAGGTATAACCCATCCAAGTCCTTTAATATTTGTAAACTGGCCATCTTTGTAGACTGGTTTTCCAATTAAATCATCAGGATTGAGTCCCAATGAGATATATCGCTCTCTTAGATCTTTCCCATAATTTCTAGAATAATATTTGGCTAATTCTTCAAAATTAGTAGCAGTATAATCACTATTTCCATCAGGATATTTATCTTTTTCAAAGTAAACTACTTCTCCTTTATAGTAAAATGGGTTTATATTTCCCGTGCGTTTCCATCTACCTCTTTCTCGGATTTCATAAGCTATTTCATTGGCATATGTTCTATCATTTGTATTTAGATTTATATTATAAGCAATTAAGAATTCTCTAGCTCCAACTGCTGTAACTCCCGATTTTTCATTGTAATTTGGAATTCCATAATCAGGTTTCCAGTTTGGGTCTTTTATTTTTTCTTTAAATCCTTCATATTCGCCAGCTCTAATGGTAGCTAGATTTTTTCTTTCATCGTTATTAGCTGCTTTTTCATAAAGGTATACCGGTATTTTGAGTTCTTCTCCAATTCTTTTACCTGTTTTTTTTGCAATTTCAATACATTCTTTCATAGATATATTTGAAACTGGAATGAAAGGACAAACATCAGTAGCTCCCATTCTTGGATGGGCACCCACGTGTTTTGTCATATCTATAATTTCTGAAGCTTTTTTGACTGCTTGAAAAGCAGCCTCTGAGATTTCATTAGGTGGGCCAATAATTGTTATAACAGTACGATTTGTATCAGCTCCCATATCTACATCAAGAATTTGAATTTCTGGAACTGTTTCAATAGCTTGAGTTATTTCTTTTATTATATTATCATCTCTGCCTTCGGAAAAATTTGGAACACATTCTACTAATTGATTCACAGATGTTTACAAATTGGGTTATTATACAGTTATGGACTCAAATAATGGTCTAATCTCTTGATAACAAAATCTTTTTCCATAGTTGATAAAAAGAATCCAAGTCTTGGTCCTCTTTCCTTTCCAAGAATTATTAGGTACATAATTTGGAAATAATCTTTTGCAGGTGTTTTATTTTCTTCTTGTAATTCATAAAACAGGTCATGAATCGATTCAGGATTCCAATTAATAGAATTCATTTTAACTTTGATTTCATTTATTTTTTTTGATATATTCTCATTCATTTCCAGATCTGGAGGCATATCTTGAATCTCAAATTTGATATTTTCTGGTGCTTGAGTCTCTAACCAACCTTTTATACATTCAATTCTGGAATTTAATTGTTCATTTTCATAACTATTTAAGTCCACAATTTCTCCAGTTCTCTTAAGAGTTTCAACAATTTCTTTATATCCACTTTTTGATTGAACAAGAGTGACTAAATGTCTGTAAGGTATAGTTTGTGATTTTCCCCTTATATTTTTTTTTACTTGGCTCAGTTCAAAAGCCCTAGATGAATTTTCTACAGCTTCTTTCTTATAATAATCTTGCTCAAGTCTATCATATTTATCTATAGTATTTAGTAAGCCTAAACCAGGATCAAAATCAATATGTCTATTGGGTTGAGGTTGCATAATCAACCATCTTATAACTTCAGGTGGAGCCATTTTTAGCATTTCTTCAGCAGATATTGCCAATCCAGTAGATGAGTGCATAGCTCCATGCCCCTTAAGATTTATCCATTCATAGATTATATGGTGTGGTTCATTGCTGTTTAGAATATTTCGAATTATGTGTTTTCCAGTATCAAAACTTCCACCTTTAGTTGCATGGTCTTTTCCAAAAGCTTCAAAAGTCACTCCAAGAGTTTTCCATTTGGATGGCCAGTCTAATCTCCAAGGTAATTTACCTTCACCTTTTGATAAATCATTAGTAACTTTTTTTCCATCTTCATTCTCAAATGTGACATTTGGCCATTCATATTCAATTAATTTACCATTACATAAAACTCCATTATCATTTTTGAAGGTCCATGGAAACCATTCTTTTGGCAATTGTCTTCCTGATATAGTTTCAAGAATTTCTCTTACAGCACCAGCATTCTCTATTATAGATTTAATGCAAGAATTATATTTTCCTTGTTTATAATATTGATAATTGTCTATAACTTCGGGATAAACACCTACATTTTCAAGTGCCGTAAAAAATGGTTCTAAAAAGTATTGGTCATAGCTACCTTTTCCACTCGGTGCTGGAATTTCAGCCAAAGGTTTTCCAACAAATTCTTCATATTTGGCATTATCTAAGAAAGGATATACTTTTCGAAGGGGATCAGCATTATCTGCAATATAAACAAGTTTAGCATTTCCACCTTTATTGTTAACGGATCTAACAATAGCGTCAGCCGTTAAAATTTCTCTCATACTACCTAGATGTATAGGTCCAGATGGTGTAATTCCTGATGAAATAATATGTTTTTTCCCTGATTCCAATAATTTATCTGCGGCTACGTCCGCCCAATGCATATTAGTTTCTTACCGGTCTTGCCCTTATTAATGCTCTTAGAGGGACATTTTCAATTTCATTGTCAGCTTTTTTATTAATTAAGACCATAGCTAAAACAGGATTCCCATTACTTTTTTTAATAAAATTTATAGCTTCTTTAGCCGTAGATCCACTACTTATAACATCATCTACAAGAACTATATTTTTATTTTCAATCCCAGCATAATTAGAAGCATAATTAGTTTCAGTTCCTTCACGACTTGGCCTAATCATTCCAAAATCAATACCTAATAAATCAGAAATAATTGTTGCTAGCGGTATTCCGTTATTTGTTAATCCAGCAATCATATCCAATTCAAATTCTTGTTTTTCTTGTTCTTCCAAAATGACATCAGCCATTATCTCAGCAATTGAATTAATTCTAGAGCCTGAAACGCCGATAGTTCTCCATCCTACTTTTACATCAGGAGGTAGTTGCTCTTCAAAATTATCAGTAGCTTGTTTTGCCAATAGCCACTCTACTGTAGCCTGGGAAAGGTGCATTTCTTGACTAATTTCTCGATTAGCTTGACCTTTTTCTTTTAATTCTTTGGCTTTTTTAGCCATTTTGTCTATTGACATATTCTACAATTCTAGTTATTCGTATTTAAGTTTACCTCCAGTTTTTAATCATTTTTGATATCTCAAATCTTAAATACAATCCTCTTGTGACGCAGACTCTATAGTATGGCATTATGGCAAGGAAAGTCAAAACGCAAGCCCACCGGTGGCCGTTTAGCAGCTCATAGAAGTAAAAAAAGATCTGAAATTGGTAGAGAGTTACAACAAGCTAAAATTGGAGATATAACCAAAAAAGTTGCGCGATCGCGTGGAGGAACTCGTAAAGATAGACTTTTGAAGACTGATTTTGCTTCAGTTACAGATCCAAAGTCTGGTAAAAGTTATAGTTCAAAGATTTTAGCTGTAATTGAAAATACAGCTAATCCTAATTATGTTAGACAGAATATAATTACTAAAGGTTCAATTATTGGGACTGAAAAAGGTAATGCTAAAGTTACTTCTCGACCTGGACAACATGGTGTTGTTAATGCAGTTCTCATGGCTGATTAATGCCAGAAGAGAGACCAATAGTAGTATATCCCGAATATTTTGATTTTAATCTGAAAAGATCACAAGGACGTAAGGTTCCAGCAAATATTTCAGTTAAAAAGCCCAATATTGATGAAATATTTGGAATAGTTAAGAATTTAGGTTCAGGTGTGACAAAGAGCACAAAATCACATCCTAGTAATTGGCATTCAGAATTAGGTAGCTTAACTATGTTTTATGATGGAACAAAAGTTTCATTACTGCATAAAATAGGTAAAGAATTGAAGTTTATTCGTAAAACAGATTAATTAAATTACCACGGTTCATTTTTTATTCCAAGCTTATATCCTATTATATTTACGCCACGGTGTAGTAATGGAGTTGCTACCAATAATGTGAAGAGTGGTACATAACCATCTAATATCCATGATTTCAACCATGTTGGGTCAAATATAAGTGTCAGAAATAAAGCCATTCCAATAAAATCAAACATATCTAATAATGGTGATTTATCTCCTCTATTCAACTTTTTTCTTCTCTTAAAAAATGATGCAGCCATGTCGCCTAATAATGCTCCAAATGCCAATAAGAATATGATTGCTAAGGGATTTTCACCCCAAAAATTATAACTTTCTGAGTTTGCTATTCTATCTATAAAAATAGTTCCATGATTAATTTGTAAATATCCAATTACTATTCCTCCAATGGTACCACCAATTAACCCACTCCATGTTTTTCCATCACCAAGAATTCTATTTCCATCACTATGTGTTTTTCCCTGATCTATAGGAAACTTACCTCCAGTAATTACAGCAAAAGTATTGGAAAGATAGGCTGGCATCATAATCCATAAAACAATAAAAAAAACTTGTAAGAATGAATGTTCAGTTAAATCCATTAATTTCCGCCTAGGGCTTCTTTCAAATTTTCTATAATTTGGACTGGCGTAGGGTCTATGGACTTCAACTTAGCTAATTCAATAGAAACTAGATCACCTAATAAAATCATACTAATAATTCTTGTAAGTGGATATTTGCCGATAGCATAAACTTCAGTAATGTTTATTCCTTTCGATGTCCATGCAATAGTCTTGGTAGCATTAATTCGTTTTTTCACAGTTTCATTTTCCATATTATCTCTTATTAATATTACTGCCATATTTTCCAGAGGGTTTGTCCATCCAACTATTTCGTTATGATTCATCTCTGGAATCTCATGATTTATTGCTAAAACTTTGGAGTTTTCTTCTATTTGACATCTCCATCTATAACCTACAGGAGTTAGTAATCCATTAGAATAGATACAAGGTAATTTTCCATCAATTTGTCTTGCAATTTCACGAGCTTTTTTTAAATCATTTTTCAGGGTGGAGATTTCTGCTAATTGTTTGTCCAAATCAGGTATTCCTATTTTGTACAGGAGTGGTTTTAGGAGTAAAGGTAAAGCAGCTCTTGGTTGATGCCCCTTTTCTATTTTAGTAATATTTAGATTGTTTTGAATAGCTAATTTTTCTAATTCACCTCCAGTAGTAATAACTTCTAGTTTACTGCCGATATCAATAGCTTTTTTTGCAGCAGACAAAGTTTCAGCAGTGTTACCTGAATAAGAAATACAAATAATTCGGTCATTTTTATTAACCCATTTAGGCAATCCATAGTTAGCCCATGGAATAACTTGCTGATTACCTATTTGGTTAGACAATGCTGAAGCAATAAGTCCACCTATGCCTGAACCTCCCATTCCAGATATAAGGATTCTTCCTTTTCTATCTTCTAATTTGTAATTTTTTTTATTCTCAAACATGTTGATAAAATTCAACGTATCTTGTTCTATTTCCATTCAATTCACAGGCTTATAATCAGCACTTAATAAATATAAAGGTTTAATTAAATTCATGAGAAGCCTTTTTATTACCCAATATGTCTGCATATTTGTTCTTCAATGAACGTAATGGTGAAAAAGTATGAGTAAAATCGGATTTTCCAAAGCAAATAATAGAAAAACAGTTATGACTATAACAGTCGTAGCTATGTTTCTGGCAACTATGGGTATGAGCAATGTTCAGGCAGCCTCTCCAGTGAAGCTTGAGGCTGATCAAACTCCTATTGATATTATGGAAAATGGGGTAGTAAATATCATGATAGACATATCTTCTACAGATTCACGTTATAAGAAAATGGAAGTTTTTTTAATAGCAAATTGGCCAGGTGGCACTGAATGGCCTACAACTTTTAAAGATACTAATTTTGATGGTTTGAGTAATAATTTAGTAGTGTTATCTAAAAGTGGAACACAATCAGTTATTCTGACAGTATCTTGTGGGAATGATTGTAATAGTGGAGATCAAAACATACTCCAAGTGTATGCTAAGACTGATCCGCAATGGTTTAATTGTACAGGATGTGATG